>Ga0265293_10008328_pt1 | contig 15423 bp, 13 predicted proteins | sample Munlanlewell138R_FD_192505 | JGI IMG/M metagenome (GOLD analysis project Ga0265293, IMG submission 192505) | Leachate microbial communities from a municipal landfill in Southern Ontario, Canada - Leachate well 138R | ecosystem: Engineered > Solid waste > Landfill > Unclassified | place: Canada...
CCGACGGTTGGAATTTGGAACTTGGAATTTTTTAGCAAATCCCAAAAAGCAATAAAACAAGTTCCAGATAAATCCCAAAATACAATGAAGCAAGTTTCAAATAAATCACAAAAGACAATGATACAAGTTCCAAATAAATCTCAATAGTCAAATTTCAATAATTAAACTGCTCCGGGGTTTGGAATTTGGGATTTGGAACTTGGAACTTATTTGTAATTTTCCTTTTGGAGCTTCCACTTACATTTCCGCCGGCACCAGTTTTTGCAGAATTAGTTGGTTGTTGCGCAGCAGCGTTGCAGTTAAGGGTTTCCCGATAGTTTCCTGTGTGAGTGCTTTGTGAAGGTCGTCGATGGAGGCTATTGGCTGGCCATCGAGAGCTACCAGCAGGTCGCCTTTGCGCAGGTGGCTGTTGTCGATTGCCGGCACCTGGTTTATTGCCGAAACATATACGGCAGCGTTTTGCTTCAAAGCATGCGTTTTCACCATCTCCGGTTGCAGCCTGATGGTTTGCCCGGTGATGCCCAGCCAGGCGCGGCGTATTTTGCCGTCGCGCATCAGGATTCCGGAAATATATTTGGCCATATTGCCGGAAACGGCAAAGCAGATGCCCTGTGCCTGCCTGATGATGGCGGTATTGACACCGATAACATGCCCTGCGGAGTCCATTAGCGGGCCGCCGGAGCTGCCGGGATTCAGGGCTGCGTCGGTTTGTATGATGCCGTCGATCATGCGGCCGCTTTGCGAGCGCAGGCTACGTCCTAGCGCGCTCACCACACCTGCCGTCACCGTATGCTGAAAGCCCAGCGGATTGCCAATGGCTATAGCGATTTGTCCGGGCTGTAGTTTGTCGGAATCAGCAAAGGATAACGGTGGCAAGCTGTTGTCGTCAATTTTCAATACTGCCAGGTCAGTGGCTGCATCAGCGCCTATCACTGTTGGCCGAAGCATTTTGCCCGAAGGCAGTGTCACCATCAGTTCTTTGTGCTGGTGTATCACATGATGGTTGGTGAGGATGAAACCCTGCTCAGCGATTGCAAAACCTGAACCTGCCCCGAAAGGCTGTGTTGCGTTGACAGGCTGTGGCATATTTGCTTTGGTGATGCGAATGTTGACTACCGATGCCGAAGCGCGCCCGACTACATTTACAATGGTTTGTGAGTAGGCGTCAAGCAGCGGCTGCTCGTTTTTATCGGGGGAGCTATCTTTTAGTTTCGACATGCTATTTTTATTCGTTGTTGATATACATTCTTAACGGGACTAACTTAGAAAAATCTTTAAGATTTGGATGCTGTGAAATATTACAATTTAGAAACATCAATTTTAAAAAGCTTTGCAGCATTTTTCCATAGGATGAGTTCTTTTTTATCATCGGGCAAGTTGAGTTGTTGCATAAATTTGAGATAGGATTTCATGGTTGAGATGGGCCAATCGGTTCCGTATAGCAGGTATTTGGGTTCACCGATGTAGAGTATCATTTCTTCCAACTGGCTCTTCATGTATTTCTCAAACTTTTCGGTAAAATCGCCAAGCACCAGCCCCGAGAAATCGGTAAACACATTTTTATTTTTATAAACCACTTCCATACAGTCCGTTATCCAGGGATTACCTACGTGGCAAATTACAATTTTCATCTCAGGGTTATCCACGGCTACATCGTCGATGTGGAGAGGGTGCGAAAAGCGAACCCTTCCTGTAGTTGTGTAGGTGTCGCCGGAATGAAACAACACCGGCACATCGTACTCAACGGCAAGATCGTAAACAACTTTAAGGCGGTTGTCGTAAGGATAAAAGGGTTCGTAACCAGGATAAAGTTTCAAACCCTTAATAAGTCCGTCTTCCAGGTAGTCGCTCAGCTCGCGCAGGTCTCTTTGTTTATAATTTAAAAAACTAATGCCCGCAACTACACCGAGGTTGTCTCTGTCGCGGATGGCTTCCACAACCTTTTTTATGCCAGGCCTGTTTTCATTCACTACGTATGAGGTAAGGATCAGCGAGTAGTTCACATTGTTTTCGGCCATGGTGTCGGTAAGTCGGTTCAGGCAATCTTCGAGCGAAACTACCCTGTCCTCGTGGTAGTTGTTAATGTGTGTGTGGGCGTCAATTATCATTTTGAAATAAGATTAAATTTGAATCATTCCTGCAATGATACAAAAGTCTTTGTTCAACAGGCTTATCTTTAGCGGTTTTTCAAATAAATCCCAAAAGACAATAAAGCAATCGTCAATAGTCGGTGTAAATGCGGGGCGCAGGGCGCAGGGCGCCAGGGATGAGGTTGCCCATGGGCTTGAGTTTTGAAATTGTTTACACCGGCTACCGACGGTTGGAATTTGGAACTTGGAATTTACCCCGCGCCCTTCGCCCTTCGCCCTTCGAATGATTAACAGGCACAGCCGGTAAAAATAATGTGGCCGAGGCTTAGCCTCGGCCGAACACCGAAGGGGGCAAAGCCTTTTTTTATCTGCGCTACTGTTCGCCCTCTGACTTTCGAGCGTCCGAAGGATCTCGAAACGTCAAATAAAACACCGATACCGCGCCCATCCAAACCGCATAATTTCTAATTTCTACCCTCGATTTATTAAAACAAATAATTCAGTCCGATGTAGAAGCCGCTGGTGCCGTCGCGTGCATCGGCGGCTATGCCATAATCGGCGGCAACGATAAAGTTTTGGTTCATCGCGATGCGGATGCCCACGCCATAGGTTGCATGCAAAGCTTCGGCACCAAAGTCGAAATAGTTGTCCTGGTCGGGGAGTTGCAGCGCCTCCACTTGTTGACGTATATTTACTTTGTTGATTACCTGGCCTGCGTCAACAAAAGCATTGACACCCAGATAAAAGTTTTGATTCCACAAGGTGGTTCTTAAGGCTTTCCATCTGATTTCAAAATTGGCGTAAGCAATGCCATCACCAACAATGCGGTTGCGGGGGGCGCCGCGCAAGTTGCGCACACCGCCCAGCCCTTCTTCGGTGGCGCCGCGCAGCAACGAGGTGATGATGAGCGGCTGCATGTAAAAAGGCACATGTCCGGCCACAGTAGTTTGCATGGATAGCCTTGCGGCAAAGGCAAGTTTTTGTGGGACGAGCGTGAAGTATTGGCGGTGCGTGAGGCTGAGCTTGGCGTAGCTCTGGCTGATGGTGCCCAGGGCTTTTGGCGCAACTTCGAGTGCTGCTTCACTCCAGATGCCGCGCATGGGGTTGGGCTTGTTGTCGCGGCTGTCGTACATCACGCCACCTTTGAGCAGCGTCAGGCTGCCGCCCGCAGCTTCATCGGCCGGGATCAGTCCCCAATCGACATACTTATCGTAAAGCCCGGGCTGCTCGCTGGTGGGTGGGAGCTTATCGGCTTCGTCTTTGCCTTTGTTGAGTTTATCGACATCTACGGTTGCAATATCAAAATTGTAATACTGCACGCCGGCCATCCAACGGAACTTCCCGGTCAGTTTCCCGTTTACATCTGTTTTGAAACGAAACATGCGATTATCATATCGGTAAAAAACCCGTGACCGGTAAACCTCTTCAGGTGCTTCGTCATCTTCCCACTGCGGCTGATACACGGCTTCATAGCCATTCCAACCATAAAAATTGTAGGCCTGGTTGGGAAGATAGCTCACGTCGATGGTAAGGCCAATCTCTTTTATCAGTTGGTCGCTGTCGTACATCATTCGGTAGATGCCACTGCCCCGCGTGTATGCCGACACTTCCAGATAAATGGAGTGATTGTAAAGCGGATAACGGGAGCCGTCGCCGTAATGATAAAGATTGATCAGGCCGCCATACTGAAAGCCCAGGTCGTTGTCCCAGGAGATGGCCGGCAACACCCCAAAGTTCCAGTCGGTTTTTACTTTCTCCTTTATCGCGGTGGTATCGGCGGTGGATTTCTGTCCATAGGCAGACACCACCAAAGACAATAAAATGGTTGTTAAAACATTTAATCTTTTTACCAGCACATTGGGCATGAAGTCCGTTTTTGATTGATGTCGCCAAAAATAGTATCTTTAGTTTACATTTCGTTAACAAGGAAAAAATTGCTTTAATGTGATGATATTCAGATTGCAGGAAACGTGTTTTTGTTTTTTTAATAAATAAAAATTACAAATTTCGACAGGCCGGCCATTCTTTCTTATTTTTGTCAGCAATAGTTTTAAAAAAGAATTTTCAATAACATAAATCCAACAAACACATGAAAAAGATCGCTTTAATGTTTACAATGCTGATGTTTGCCGCTTTCGCGATGGCACAGGCACAAGATCAGGCTGCACCGCAAGAAAATCCGAATGCACCTGAAATAGAGTTCAAAAGCAACGTTCACGACTATGGCAGCGTTCCTTATCAGGGCGACGGCAATTGCGAGTTTACCTTTACCAATGTGGGCAAAGAGCCGCTGATACTCACCAACGTACGTTCGTCCTGCGGATGTACGGTGCCCAAATGGCCACGTGAGCCGATTCTTCCCGGCCAAACCGGTACCATCAACGTGGAGTACAAAACCAACCGGATTGGTAAAATCAACAAAACAGTTACCGTGCAGAGCAATGCCAAAACCGAAACCGTGGTATTGCGTATCACCGGTCAGGTTTTGCAACCCGACCAAACTACGCCTCCTGAAAACGTAAAGCCTATGGGCGGCAAATAATACCACCGGCGGATATTAGTTTTTCTTACATCCGCCTGCAAGCGTAATAAAATGCTGAAATTTGTCCCGGTCTTCACAAAAGTGAAGACCGGGATTTTTTATTAACAAAACAAAACAATTAGCCAAGATGCCGAAATTATCACAAAAAGGCAAGATGATGCCTGCTTCACCCATCCGTAAGCTGGTGCCCTTTGCCGAAGAAGCCAAAAAACGTGGCGTAAAAGTTTTCCATCTCAACATCGGACAACCCGACATAAAAACGCCAGAGATAGCGCTGGAAGCTGTTCGCAACTACAGCGAGCCGCTGGTAGCCTATAGCCACTCGGCGGGCAATGCTTCGTATCGCCAGAAGCTGGCCGACTATTACCGCAAGTACAATATTCATATTGCACCCGACGAGATTATCGTTGGCGCTGGTGCTTCGGAGGCGCTGCTCTTTACCATGCAAAGCATCATGGATCCGGGCGAAGAGATTATCATTCCGGAGCCTTTTTATGCCAATTACAACGGCTTTGCTACCAATTCCGGTATCAATGTGGTGCCTATCAACAGCACCATCGAGACGGGTTTTGGGCTGCCACCTATCGCCGAATTTGAGAAAGTGATCACTCCGCGCACCAAGGCCATCCTGGTTTGCAACCCCAACAACCCTACAGGCTACCTTTACAATCAGGAAGAGCTGAAGACGCTTGGTGAGCTGGCGCTGAAACATGATTTGTTTTTGATTGCCGACGAGGTTTACCGCGAGTTTTGCTACGACGGACGCGAGCACCACTCGGTGATGAATCTCCCCGGCCTCGACCAACACACCGTTCTGATCGACTCTGTGTCGAAGCGTTACAGCATGTGTGGCGTGCGTGTTGGCATGATGATTTCGAAAAATAAAGAGCTGATGGCCACTGCTATGAAGTTTGCGCAGGCACGTCTAAGCCCGCCCAGCCTGGGTCAGGTAGCCGCCGAGGCTGCCATCGCTACTTCCGACGAATATTTTGAAGAGGTGCTGGCGGAATATCACAAGCGCCGCAACACGGTTTACGAAGCCATCAACAATATTCCGGGCGCGCTCTGCCCCAATCCATCCGGTGCTTTTTATGTGGTTGCCCGACTGCCCATCGACAACAGCGATAAGTTTTGTCAGTGGCTGCTCGACAGCTTCCACTACGAAAACAAAACTGTGATGCTGGCGCCGGCTACGGGATTTTACTCTACGCCGGGTCGTGGCCTCGACGAAGTACGTATTAGTTATGTGCTAAAGGTGGAGGATTTGAAAGAATCGATGAAAGTGCTGGGCGAGGCGCTCAAAGTGTATCCTGGACGTACGCGATAAAAAAATAGAGCAGCGGAGGCTGAAGAAAAAATAAACTTTTGTTTTGGTTTTTCGACGAAAGTATTACTTTTGCCCCCGCTTTGCCCAAGTGGCGGAATTGGTAGACGCGCTAGTTTCAGGGACTAGTTCTCGCAAGGGAGTGCAAGTTCGATTCTTGTCTTGGGCACCAAAGAGCAAAGCTTTGTTCACGGAAAAAAATCCTGTCGGTTTCGGCAGGATTTTTTTGTTATTGCCCCAATCGTCAGTCATACCGTGAATGCTGCCAAAGCATGAACCAACATCCCGAACCTTTGTCTGTCGGGATGGCTTTATTCACGGTTTGACTTTAATCAGATTTAAAAATATTTCCATTTTCTCCCTCGTTGGAATAATAAAAAACTTGGCAACTGACAATTTGTACATAATTTTGTGTGTTATTTAACGCTAAAGATTTTCATTATGCAAACTACAACAATTTCAGATTTCAGTAAAAACGTCAAAAAGTATCTTGATTCAGTAGCCGAGAATTTTGAAACTTTGATTATCAATCGTGGCAAAGATTCCGGCGTGGTTGTTATCTCCATGGAGGAATACAATTCTCTGGCTGCAACCCAGCACGAATTAACTTCCAAAGTAAATGAATCAAGACTTGACGCAGCACTCGAAAAATTTAAAAAAGGAGCGGCTTTTCAGAAAGTCCTGATTGAATCATGAAATACAGTTAAGAATGATGAAATATTGATTGCAAAATGCAGGTTTTATTATTAATAATAGTGGTCAAGTGTTCTATCCTGGTTTATTTGAAATGAAAAAAAAGTCTTACTCAATACTTGCTGGATTGTTGCTCATCTCCGCTACTTTGTTAGCGCAGCCATTCAACATAGGCCACACCACGGTGGGGTTTTTCGATAGCAGCAGAAGCCGCGACATCGAAACGGAGATATATTATCCTGCCGACAGCCCCGGCGAAAATGTGCCTGTAGCTTTGGGGGATTTCCCTGTTATCGTCTTCGGGCATGGCTTTTTGATGAGCTGGGAAGCTTATCAAAACTTTTGGACAGAATTGGTTCCCGACGGCTACGTTATTTGCTTTCCGACCACTGAAACGGGGTTCAGCCCCAGCCACGAAAACTTCGGTATGGATATAAAATTTGTAGCTGCACAAATGCAAATTGAAAACGGCATCAGCAGCTCCATTTTCTTCGACAGGCTAACCGAAAAAACTGCGCTGATGGGGCATTCGATGGGCGGTGGCGCTTCGTTCTTAGCGGCGCAAAACAATCCGGCGATCAGCTCATTGATAAATTTTGCTGCTGCCGAAACCAATCCCTCAGCCATAGCGGCAGCAGCCAACGTCACGGCTCCTGCCCTGATGTTTTCGGGCAACGACGACTGCGTCACCCCGGAGGACGCGCATCAGGTTCCGATGTATGATAATCTGGCCGCAGATTGTAAAACACGCATAAGTATTATAAATGGCGGGCATTGCTATTTTGCTGACTTCAATTTTTTCTGCAATCTGGGCGAATCGCTCTGCAACCCTTCCCTCAATATTTCCAGAGAAGAACAGCAACTCACGACCTTCGACTTTTTGACACTGTGGCTCGACTATTCATTGCGCGAAAATGTGAATGCATTTGCTGTGTTCAACGATTCTCTCCAGAATTCGGCGCGGATAACTTTTGAGCAGTCGTGCAATACGATCGATATAGCAGAAGTAAGCACCGGTGCCGGCATGAAAATATTTCCCAACCCGGCCGTCGATAAAGTCGCTTTCAAGGTTCCAAGCGAAAACATCGGTGGACTGATGACGATTTATAATGTAATGGGAAAGCGGGTTTATCAGCAGCAAATTACTACAGGCGAATTTCATATCGATTTATCCGGTTTCACCAATGGCGCCTATGCAGTTGTTATTTTTAATAATAACTCCTCGTACACAAGCATGCTTTTTAAAACAAATGCAAGATGAACGAAAAAGAACAACGCATAAAAAACTCTCTTTGGGGACTGTTTATCGGCGATGCTCTGGCCATGCCGGCGCATTGGTTTTACAATACATCCAATATCCCGAAATACCTCGGCGGACCGGTTGATGGGTATAAATCGCCGCCGGAAAAACACGTGGAGGCATCTTTGGTGCGAGCAAAGTATAAACCGGATGTGAAGAGGGCTGAAAAATCCGGCAGGAAATATGACATCCTTCATCAGCACCTCAGGTTTTATGATACTTCTTACAACAACTTCGGCGAGAGCGGATTTGGTGTAGATGAAAAAGGTGTGATAAAAATAAATGACCGCCATCATTATCACGCCGGATTGAAAGCCGGCGAAAACACGCTAAACGCACAACTGGTTAGGGTATTGATGCGCCATGTGATCGAAAACGGTGGTTACATCCCCGGCAAATTCCTCGAAGCATTTATCGCTTTCATGACCACCCCGGGGAATAACAACGATCCTTATACGGAGGGATACCTCAGAGCCTGGTTCGAGAACTATTCAAAAGGAATTCCGCCGGCGGCCTGTGCTGATAACCAATACCGATACGCCGGAATAAATGCGCTGGGTGGAATGATAAGACCGATGGTAATTTCTTTGCTTCACAGCGATAGATACAATGCCCTGGGATTTGCCGTCGGACATCAATATTTGACCCATCACAGCGAGAATGTGTCAGCCTCACTGGCCGTTGTGGTTCCGTTGCTCAATGCGTTGGTAAATGGTCATGATCCGATAAAAACGACAAAGGAAATCGCCGGTGAAATGGGGCTGTCCAAATATACCGGGAAGGAATTATTTGCCCAATACCAGCAGAGTGGCGGCATGGGCCATGTGCCTGCCGACGTTATGTGGAAACTGCACACCGAATTTGCTGATGCCCCCTGGGATATCGAAAAATTTGCCAACGAGCATACCGAAAGCGACGTGCTGAAAAAAATATTCTCGACAGCCTGCTTTGCCGAGCATGGAACACCCATGCTGATCTACCTTGCCTGGAAATTCCGTTTCGATTTTGAAAAAGCGCTCCTGGCCAATGTGAATGCAGGTGGTGACAATGTGCACAGGGGAATGGTTCTCGGTATGATTCTCGGCGCTGCAACAGCGTCTATTCCATCGAAATTGATAGATGGTTTGGTAGCTAAAAATGAGTTGGAAAAAGAGATCGAAGCTTTCGCAGCTATTGCCGCGGGCTGATCCGGGATAATAATAGCCTGGGCAACAACTGGTGATTCGTGCATAGTTTTGCGATTAAAAAATTAAAAGTCGGATCGGCTATTGAAAAATGAAATTGTTAAAGAAAGCTCTGGTATTTTTTAGCCTTCTGATCACTAACCCCGGCCTTAAGGCCGGGGTTAAAAAGGCAAGAGCTTTTCAGTGGGCTTTAGCCCAAATAAGTGGAAGTGTTATGATGCGTTGATGGAAAGCTATTGATGTAAAAGTATTGCGGGCTAAAGCCCGCCGGATTCCGTCCGGGCTATCTTACCCCGCCCTGAAGGACGGGGTTATTGAAATGTTGCAGGTAAGCTACACACAATAAGTAATAGCAGAGCTTTAAAGAATTAATGGAATTATCGCTTTACACAGACGTTAGCAGCCAGCCGAAAAACAAACGGCATTAAACGAAATTGACAATTGCTTAAAAACAGTTATCTTTGTTTCATGGTTATTCGAGATAAAATATTAAAAGATAGAACTAATTTTTTGAATTTGTGTAAAGTTCATAAAGTTAAGCACTTGTATGCCTTTGGCTCATCTACGACTGATAAATTCGATACGGAAAAAAGCGATTTTGATTTACTGGTTGACATTGATGCACCAGATCCAATTGAAAGAGGTGAGAAATTAATTTCTTTATGGGATTCACTTGAATTGTTTTTCAATAGCAAAGTTGATTTGTTGACAGATTCTTCTATCAGAAACCCTTACCTTAGAAAAAGTATTGATTCATCTAAAGTGTTAATATATGACAGAAAAGGGGTTAAAGTATCTGGATGACATCGTTCATTCCATCGAATTAATCGAGGATTTTACCGGCAACACTTCCTCATTCTCCGATTATATTAAATACCTGAAAACTTAAAGTGCTGTTGAAAGACAATTGGGAATAATCGCGGAAGCTGTAAACAAATATGATTTGCTTCATCCTGAAGCGAGTTTAAAAAACGCCAGAAAAATAGTTGGATTTCGTAACCGCATAATTCATGCATATGATGCAGTTGACTCTTCGATGATTTGGGCAATTATTAAGAAGCATTTGACACCTCTCTATCAGGAAGTTAAAGAGCTTATGGAATGATGGCCAGTTGCTAACACAACGGAAAGCCCCATTCCTGTTTCTTTCTTAAAAGAAATTTCATACAAATTTTCCGTCCGCCTCTGAACTTTAAATTTTATTTACTTTTGAACCGTCGTAAAATAAAAAATAAATGAAGAAGAATCTGATTGCCCTGTTTCTGTTTTTCTCTGTTTTTATGCTTACCGCGCAGAATCAGCCATCTGTTGCTGAAATCCAATCTTCCGGCAACTACCTCTACGGTATTGGGCAGGCTGATGAATACCGCCAGGCGGATAACAACGCCCTGGACCACCTTATCACACAGATTACCGTTCAGGTGGAGAGTTACTTTGTGGGCAAAACCACCGAGGTAGAAGGTACCGTTGAAGAGTTCGCACAATCCGTCGTGAAAACCTATTCAAATGTCTCGCTGATATCTGCAAAAAGTGTTTTAATCAGCGACCGGAAAGGAAAATATGAGGTGATGCGCTACATTTCGCTGAGAGAAATGGAGCAGGTGTACGCCAACCGCAAAAACAAAATCATCGATTTTGTACAGGCAGGCATCAAAGCGGAAAATGATTTGAGAATTGGTGATGCCCTGAAAAATTACTATTGGGGCTTGTTGCTGTTGCAGAGCCATAAAGACCGCGATGCCATCTCGTGCGACTTTCCCGACATTGGTAACCGGCTGCTGATGTCGGCCCTTCCCGAACTGATCAACAACGTGTTTACCTATCTCAACTTCGAGGTTAAAAATACCGAATGGAGACCCACCGAAAAATACAAAGCCTTCTATCTGCAAATAACCTACAACGGAAAGCCCGTGGACAATCTCGACTTCACATTCTGGACGGGTCGTGGATATTCCAATCCGGTGAGTGTTAGGAGTGGGTTGGGATTGACTGAATTTTACGACATGGTAGCAGACCAGCCGGATAAAATAAAACTCGCGGTCGAATATGCCTACGAAAACAAGTCGAGCTACGACCTGGAGGTAAATGCTGTATTTCAAAACATGCGCCTGCCTTATTTCGACAGGAGCGAGTTTGTGGTTTCACTTGCCAAACAAAATTTTGAGGCCGAACCGCAAATTTTGACGCTTGAAACGCAAAAAATCGATTTTGAAAAGCTCAACAAAGTAGAGCAATCGCGCAACCTGCGAAAGTCGGTAATAAAGGTGGTGAACGCCATCGAAAAGAGAAACTACGGATCGGTAAAAGATCACTTTACCGATAAAGGATGGCTGGTTTACAACGAGCTTATCGCAAATGGCAATGTAAAAATCCTGCCCTTTGTGGATACGCTCAAGGTGATACAAATGGACGGTGCAGCCATTGTAAGGGCAGTACCCATGCGGTTTTCGTTTAAAAATAATTCCCGCGATTTTATCGAGCAGGTGGTTTTTACCTTTGATCAAAATCAAAAGATAGACGCGATTTCGTTTGCCATCAGCGACAAAGCCATCGAAGACATTGTGTCAAGAAGTCATCGCTTTGGTACGGTAGAAGACAAGTACCAGTTGATCGATTTCCTGGAGCATTACAAAACCGCTTATTGCCTGAAACGCCTCGACTATATCGAGTCGATATTTGCTGACAACGCATTGATCATTGTTGGGAATGTGGTGAAAAAAGCTGAGCCTATCGACGGGATGTATGCAATGGCAGGGCGCGAACAGGTGGAGTTTATCGAGCTGAGCAAAACCGAATATTTGGAGCGGCTCAGCCGGGTTTTCAGCTCCAACGAGTTTGTAAATATTCATTTTGAAGAGAATATTGTGCAAAAGGTGAATGGCGAATCAAAACTTTATGGCATCCAGATCAAGCAGGATTACTACTCTGCCACTTATGCCGACAAGGGTTACTTGTTTCTGATGATCGACCTGAACGATTCGCTGAACCCGAAAATTTATGTGCGCACCTGGCAGCCCGAAAGAAATCCCGACGGCAGTATCTTTGGCCTGAATGACTTTTTTGTGAATTAAACAAATAAAAATATGAAAGCAAAAGCAACAATAATCTTTCTGTTGATCATCCTCATTTTCACCACCACCTGCGAAAAGCCCGAGCGCAACAACCCCTAGGACGAAAAGGCCAATCCAGGGGATTTTGAGTGTGGCACTTCGCTGTTATTTGATAGCCGTGACGGCAACGAGTATGAAACCATACAAATCGGTAACCAGTGCTGGATGAAAGAAAACTTAGCCTACTTGCCCAATGTAAGCCAACCGGATGATGGATCACAAACATCGCCTTTTTATTATGTCTACGGATACGAAGGATTCAGTGTGCCGGAAGCCAAGACTACTCCTAATTATCAAACTTATGGTGTATTATACAACTGGCCAGCGGCTTTAACTGCATGTCCGCAGGGTTGGCATTTGCCATCAGATAACGAATGGACGATTTTAACCGATTATCTGGGTGGAGAAAGTGTAGCAGGAGGAAAAATGAAAGAGACCGGAACAGCACACTGGAAAAGCCCAAACACAGGCGCTACCAACAGCAGTGGTTTTTCAGCTCTTCCGGGCGGCTATCGCGACTATTATGGAGATTACAGCAACGTTGGCAACAAGGGTATCTGGTGGAGTTCTGCAGAGGTTCCATCGAGAGCCGCTTGGTCTCGTTACGTGATCTACTACGATGCTTCTATGACTCATTATGACTATTATAAGGCTCATGGTTCCTCTGTCCGTTGTGTGAGGGATTAGGAGTGTTTGATACTTTACCTATTTCACTATTTTACAAATCAAAAACGAAAATTGAGCATGAAACAAGTTTACCTCGCCATTTGCCTGTTTATCTCCATCACTGCCTTTGCCGACTCACTCGACGTTACGGGCTATAAGCAAATACCAAACGACATTTCAGCACAGCGTTTTGGCCGCTACGATGCCAACGACAAACTTTGCGCATTGATAAAAGTGATTTCCGACATCGACAACCTGAATTTTGATGCCGGATTACGGATTGTTGGCAACATCGAGAAGAAAGCCGGCGAATACTGGGTGTATGTTTCAGCGGGTGAGCGTAGACTTAGCATCTGGGGGCGGGATCTGATCAGGTATAATTTAAACCTGCCGCTATTGCCCGAAAGCGGAAAAGTTTATCAGGTAGTAGCCACCCGAAAAGGCGAAACGGGATTGGGCGGAATGGCTACCGGCTTTGTGGTAATAAAATCGCAGCCGCCTGCCGCCACCGTGTGGATTGATGACGAATACATGGGCACCACACCCTTTCAGCGGGAGATGACCAGCGGGTATTATAATTACAGGCTGAGCAAAGAGAGGTATTACGAAAAGGAAGGTGGTTTTACTGTAAAAGTAAACGAAACCGCAACCGAAGATGTAAGGCTCGATCCTAACTTTGGCTCACTTGCAGTAAGCACCTCGCCGGTTGACGGCGCCAAAATAACGCTGGATGGTGTGCCCACAAATTATCGCACTCCCCATACTTTCGATACCCTGGCCAGTGGCCAGCATTCGGTAGCGCTCTCCCTCGATTTTTACGAACCCATCACACGGGATGTAACGGTCACGGATAATGAAAAGACACCCCTCACCATCGATCTCACCCCTGTTTTTGGAAATATTAAGATTACAACTACGCCGGAAGCCGACATTTTTATTGATGGTAAAATGGCGGGAACGGGTGCTTTTGATGGCGTATTGCACAAGGGAGTACATACCATCGAAGTGAAAAAGGATAAATTTTACTCTCAAACCCGGAAGATAGACATGAAGACCGGCGAAACAGAATCCTGGGCAGTGAAACTTCTGCCTGTTAGTGGCAGCCTTTCGGTAATTACCGAGCCACCGGAGGCAGAAATAATCATCGGGGGTGAGTCGTATGGCTTTACCCCAAAAATTATCCCGGAGATTGTAATCGGCACCTATGAAATAACCCTGAAAAAGGATAATTATGCTCCGGTAAAAATTACCGCTGAGGTAAAAGAAAATGAACGCACCAAAGTTGAAGAAGACCTGAGCAACTTCAGGGAGATTACCATTAGCAGCAGCCCTTCCGGCGCAAGCCTTTTCCTAAACGGCAAAAACGAAGGTTCTACACCAAAAACAATCACCACAAATTTCGGGAAGAACACGGTTCGATTGAGCAAGCAGGGCTACAATGACCTGGAAGAGACCTTTACGGTTACCGAGCAGCAAAAAACCTACAGCTTTACCCTGGTTTCCGACCAGATAGCCATGGCACAAATGGATTTTGAAAAATACAAGAAGCGTAAAAACTACTGGCTGGCCGGGACGATTGTAAGTGCGGGAACCGGAGCGTATTTTGCTTACTCCGCCGACAAGGCCGGCAAAGACTATATAACTGCCACCACCGAAGCCACCAGCCTTTATGATAAGATGGAACGGCATTACAACTATTCCTATGCAGCCTTTGGCGTAAGCGGTGTTTGTGCTATTTTCACAATCATCAATGCTACAAAGCAGAGCAAGGCGAAGCGTAAGATGAATATTGCTGCAATACCCCTGGAAGGCGGAGGAGAGGTGAGTGTTACAATGAATTTTTAGTTGTCTTAGAACCAATAATGTATTTCTCTACTTACCGACTAATAATTGCAGATTCTTCGCTGCGCTACCAATGACATATTTTTAAAAGACCCTGAAAATCTAAGCATTAAACAGACCTCTCAATCGCTTCGCTCTTTCGAGGTGACAAGTCTTAGGCGGATTTGTTGGGGGATAGAAAGCGGGCGCGAAGCGTCCGCTTACTTTCCCCCTAGTATAGCCATCGCCTTGTCATTTCGACCAAGACACACAGCGTAGCGGTGTGTCGCCGGGAGAAATCTATTCTCCAAGTTCCCGCACGGGTGGGATTTCGCTTCGCTCAACATTACCTCATTATGCCCGAAAACTTTGGGTGAACTCTCAGAATGACAAGGGCTTTCAAGTATTTGTGAAGGTGCCGCACAGTTGGCAGGGTTAAGCAGGCTTCAGTTTGAAACCCTGCTGTCTGAACATGAAATCCCGATATCAACGCTTACTATCGAAGACATAAGAGAAGACATTAAAAAACTCAGGTAAGATGAAGAATGGATTGTTGATTGCCGATTCTGGTTCTTTGTTTTCTTGAGTTTGACACCTAAATCGACTAAGAGGCTGAACGTGTGGTTTTTAAAAAATCACGTTTCCCACTACACCTGCGTTGAGGTGAGTGGTCGTTATCTGCCTATGTTCCCA
>Ga0265293_10008329_pt1 | contig 15423 bp, 13 predicted proteins | sample Munlanlewell138R_FD_192505 | JGI IMG/M metagenome (GOLD analysis project Ga0265293, IMG submission 192505) | Leachate microbial communities from a municipal landfill in Southern Ontario, Canada - Leachate well 138R | ecosystem: Engineered > Solid waste > Landfill > Unclassified | place: Canada...
GGCTCATTGGGTCAGGGATTATCGGCAGCTAATGGAATGGCACTGGCAGGAAAGTTGGATAGCAAAAGCTATAGAGTATTTGCTCTCATTGGTGACGGAGAGATGCAGGAAGGACAAATATGGGAGGCAGCTATGACGGCTGCTCACTATAGACTTGACAATGTTACTGCTTTTATTGATAATAATGGTTTGCAAATTGACGGTTTTAATAAAGATGTGATGAATGTAGAACCGATAAAAGAAAAATGGGAAGCTTTCGGCTGGCATACCATTAGCATAGATGGCCATGATTTTGAGCAAATAGAAAAGGCTGTTATAGAAGCAAAGAATACTAAAGGCAAACCTACTGCAATTATTGCTAAAACAGTAAAGGGTAAAGGTGTGTCTTTTATGGAAAATGAGGCGGGTTGGCATGGAGTTGCACCGAATAAGGAGCAAACCGAGCAGGCTCTTAAGGAATTGGAGGTATTGATATAATGGGTAATATAGCGACTAGAGAGGCATATGGAAAAGCCTTGGCTGAACTGGGAGAAAAGCATAAAAATATTGTAGTCTTGGATGCGGATTTATCCAAATCAACAAAAACTCATGAGTTTGAAAAAAAATATCCGGAAAGATTTTTTAATATAGGTATTTCAGAACAAGATTTGATGGGTACCGCGGCCGGATTAGCTACATGCGGTAAAATACCCTTCGCCAGCACCTTTGCCATGTTTGCTTCCGGAAGGGCTTTTGAACAAGTAAGAAACTCCATTGCATACCCCAATCTAAATGTTAGGATTGCCGCAACGCATTCAGGTATTACAGTAGGTGAAGATGGAGCATCTCACCAAGCGATAGAAGATATTGCAATTATGAGAGCAATACCCAATATGACTGTGATAAACCCTGCTGATGCCGTTACCACGACAAAAGCAATTGAAGAATCATTAAAGTATAAGGGACCAATGTACATAAGGTTAGGAAGGCTTGCGGTACCTGAAGTATATAGCGATGATGTGGATTATAAAATCGGCAAAGGTATTTTATTAAAAGAAGGGAAAGACGCAGCCATTATAGCTACGGGATTTATGGTACATTTGGCTTTGGAAGCGGCAGATCTGTTAAAAGACGACGGTATAGAAGCAAGAGTTATTGATATGCATACAATAAAACCTATAGACAAAGATTTGATAATAGAATCGGCTAAAAAAACAGGGGCAATAGTTACCGCTGAAGAACATAATATAATAGGAGGTTTAGGCGGAGCGGTGGCTGAAGTTTTATCGGAAGAGTGTCCTGCACCTATGGTTCGAGTTGGTATAAAGGATATATTCGGACAATCGGGGAAACCTATGGAATTGGTTAAACTATATGAAATATCAGCTCTAGACATAGCTTTGGCTGTTAAAAAGGTTAAAAAATTTGCGAGGTGATATATAGGCTATACGCCATCGATATCAACCTGCTAATTTTTAAATGGTATAAGCTGTTTTTAAAATATTAGAATTTGTGAGGTGATTCAATGGGCATATATAAAGAATTAATGCCTGAAGAGCTTATCAACAAATGCGATTGTAAAGAACTTGGTTTTAAGACAACAGAAGAGCTTGATCAATTAGACGGTATAATTGGGCAGGAAAGAGCTGCCGCGTCAATGAAATTTGGTTTAGCAATAAAAAGACATGGCTATAATATTTTCGTTTCCGGTTTAACAGGAACCGGAAGAAGCAGCTATTCAAGGTCGATAGTTAAAAAAATAGCTGATAAGGAAAAAAAACCGGATGATTGGTGTTATGTTTATAATTTTAAAAAACCTGATAAACCCAAGGCTATAAATCTATCAGCCGGAAGGGGCTCAGATTTAGTAGAAGACATGAATAGTTTGGTTGATTCGGTAAAAGAGAAAATATCCAAGGTCTTTCAAGGAGAGGACTTTGAAAAACAAAGAAATGATATTATAAATGAATTTCAAAAAGCCAGTTCTGAGGTGATGGACAGGTTCAATGCCTTTGCGAAAGAGCAAGGTTTTCTTATAAGAAGAAGCGAGCAAGGTCTGCTTACTATACCTGTTATTGAAGGAAAGCCGATTGAACAGGATGAATATATGAACATGGAAGCATCATCAAGAAAAATAATTGATGAAAAGTCTCAAACAGTACAAAAATTTCTAAAGGAATCAATGAAAGAAATCAGAGAAATCGAAAAAGATACAAAAGAAAGAATAAATCGGCTGGAAGCCGGCATCGCCCTTCTTACCGTAGAAGACCCTATTTCAATGCTTATTGAAAAATATAAAGAAAATAGTAAGGCAGTTGAATATCTGAAAGATGTACAAAATGATATGATAAAAAATATTGGGAATTTCAAATCTGTTGAAAAGCCTCAGGAAGATAACCTTGGACTTGCTAAAATGATGGGTACGGGAGATTTCACTGTTAAATATAAAGTAAATTTGGTGGTAAATAATAAATATACCGAAGGCGCTCCTGTAATTATTGAAGCCAATCCTAAATATTATAATCTTTTAGGCAGGATTGAATATGAAAGCAATATGGGAGTAATAACAACTAACTTTACAAAAATAGTATCCGGTTCCTTGCATTCCGCTAATGGAGGATTCCTAATTGTGAATATCGCAGATATAGCAAAAAGTCCTGAAAGCTGGGATGGATTAAAAAGAGCATTAAGCAACAGATGTATCACCATTGAAAACGTTTTCACCGCAACAACAGGCATTGTTACGGGAGGAATGAAACCGGAACCTATACCTTTGGATGTTAAAGTAATCCTTATAGGAAGTAGCAGTATTTATCATATTCTTTATAATTATGATGATGATTTTAGAAAATTATTTAAAATAAAAGCCGATTTTGATACGGATATGCTGTCAAACAAAGAGAACATCAAGAAATATGCGGAGTTTATAAGGTCACATGCGGCAGAAAAAGATATGCTGCATTTTGACTGTGGCGCTGTTGCGTCCGTTGTAGAATATAGCAGACGTCTGGCTGAACATAAAAATAAGCTTTCTACCAGATTTAACGATATAGTAGAGGTATTATATGAAGCGGATGCATGGGCTAGATTAGAGCCATCACCTCTAGTAAAAAAAGAGCATGTTAAAAAAGCTATAGAACAAAAGATATATAGATCCGGCAGAATTGAAGAAAAACTGCAAGAACTTATAGATACGGGAGTCCTGCTTATATCTACTCAAGAAAGGGTAATCGGTCAAGTTAACGGTTTATCCGTTATGAATTTTGGCGATTATTCCTTTGGAAAGCCCAGCAGAATAACAGCAACGGTTTTTGTAGGGGAAGAAGGTATAGTAAATATTGAAAGAGAAGTAGAAATGAGCGGCAGAATTCACAATAAAGGGGTATTGATTCTTTCCGGTTATTTAGGGGATAGATTTTCTAAAGATGTTCCGTTATCGATTTCTGCAAATATTTGCTTTGAGCAGTTATATGATGGCGTAGAGGGAGACAGCGCATCATCTACGGAACTGTATGCTTTGCTTTCAGGACTTTCCGGAGTGCCGATAAAACAATATATTGCTGTTACAGGCTCAGTGAATCAAAAAGGTGAAATTCAACCTATAGGCGGTGTTAATGAAAAGATTGAGGGTTTCTTTCAAACTTGCAAACATAGAGGTTTAACCGGGAATGAGGGGGTAATGATACCTCATCAAAATGTTGTCAATTTAATGCTGAATGATGAAGTTATAAAAGCAGTAAAGGACGGTAAATTTCACATTTATCCTGTTGAAACAATTGAAGAAGGTATAGAAATTTTGACAGATGTGCCTGCCGGTACCCTTGATGCTTATGGTAATTATGAAAAAGGCACACTGTATTATCTCGTGAAAGAAAAGATTAAGAAATATGCGGAAATCGCCGAAAGCAGGAAGCGTTAGAAGAGAAGGGCGGTCACAAACCGCTCTTATAACTAGGGTATTCCTTTTAGGTCAAGATTCTTCACTAAGGTTCAGAATGACAGGTGCAGGGGGAACTCAATATTACGGCTAGAAAACTGTAATCATGAACTGTTCTATATGTCATCCCAGGAAGCCACGGTATATGTCATCCCGGGGAGCCACGGCATATGTCATTCTGTGGAGCCACGGCATATGTCATCCCGGGAGCCACGGCATATGTCATCCCGAGAAGCCACGGCATATGTCATCCCGGGGAGCCACGGCATATGTCATCCCGAGAAGCCACGGCATATGTCATTCTGTGGAGCCACGGTATATGTCATTCTGAGGAGCTTGCGACGAAGAATCTTGGAAAAACTGAAAAGTTGGAAGAATTAAAAGAGATGGGCGGTCACAAACCGCCTTTAAATTTTGCAATTAATAATTTCTTCTTCCGTAATAATGTAATCCATCGGAATATCATAAGATGAAGGAATTATCGAATCTACCAATTGAAAAGAATAACAAACTCCTATTTTTGTAACATCATTTTTTAAAGATGCAAAAAATTTATCATAATAACCGGCGCCATAACCTATCCTATTTCCTTTTCTATCAAATACAATACCCGGAACAATAACAAGATCTATAAGTTTTCTATTTCCAATTTTTATGCTGTCAGGCTTAGGTTCAAAGATACCAAATTTGCTTAAAGTTAAACCTTCCCAATCATCCATTTTACATACTATTAACTCTTTAATAATAGTATTGCATAAGGGAATATACATACCTTTACCATTTTTAATACCTAAGTCAATTAAAAAATCTGTTCTTACTTCATTCTTAAAGTTCAAATATGTGAAAATATTGATTGACCTTTTATACATATCTGTATTCATAAGCCTTTCACAAATACATTGACTTTTTTGGTTTATTTCTTTTGAATTCAAGGTCTCCCTCATCAAAGAAATTTTTTCTCTTAAACTGCTTTTCATTATTTTCACTCCAAGCCTTTAAATTATTAAGCATAATAAATTATATCAGATTTTCTAACTAATTATTAAAAGTTTATTCAAAAAGCTGTGAGTTTAACAAAAATCATAAAAAAAAGCCATGTAAAGCAAGATTTTTGAATATTTATAGAGGATTTTTGAAATTATTGTAGAAGTAATAATTTATATGTCATATTTCAACCAATTGTAGATGCGTTGTATGTTGGAAAGGTCGTGATTTATTGATAGAAATGATTAACGTCAGCAAAAAATTTGGTGACGGCTTTAGAGCTTTACATAATGTTAGCATTAAGATTGAAAACGGGGAATTTGTATTCCTAGTTGGTCAAAGCGGTGCCGGTAAGTCAACATTGATAAAACTGCTGCTAAAAGAGATTTCTGCTGATTCAGGCAGCATTATTATAAATAATAAAGATATTTCAAAACTAAAGAGAAGGGAGATACCTTATTTAAGGCGGAACATTGGTGTTGTTTTTCAGGATTTTAGATTATTACAGGATAAAACGGTATATGAAAATGTAGCATTTGCTATGGAAGTAATTGAGGCACCCGCTAAGGATATAAGAAGAAAAGTGCCGATTATACTAAGCCTTGTCGGATTGAGTAAAAAGTCGGATCTATATCCGCATCAGCTTTCCGGCGGTGAACAGCAAAGGGTTTCTTTAGCGAGAGCCATGGTAAACGGGCCGTCAATTCTAATAGCGGATGAGCCAACCGGCAATCTTGATCCGGACACATCGTGGGAAATAATGAAAAACCTTAATGAAATTAATCACAGAGGTACTACTGTATTGATGGCCACTCATGCTAAAGATATCGTAGATTCGATGAAGAAAAGAGTTATTGAAATTGAAGAAGGCAAAGTAATAAGAGATGAGAAGAGGGGTGGTTATGAAATATGAAGATTAGGACTATAAAGTATTTCATTAGGCAGTCTTTTAGCAGCTTGTGGCGCAATAAGGCGATGAGTGTGGCTGCAGTAAGCTCTGTATTCGCCGCATTGTTGGTTATTGGAATTTTTTTGACTGTTGTTTTAAATATAGATTATCTTGCTACAAGATTGGAATCTCAAGTGGAGATAAAAGTATATGTTAATGACGGATTAAGTATCGAAGTTATAAACGCAATGAATAAAGACATAAGAGAACTAAGCGGCGTTAAGGATTCTACATTCCTTTCAAAAGAAAAGGCACTGGAGGATTTTACAGAGCAATTGGGTGAAGACTCCAATCTCCTTGACGGTTTAGAAGAAGACAATCCTTTAGCTGATTCATTTATAGTTACATTGGATGACCCTCGGATGGCTTCTAACGTAACTACTGCGATAAGTGCAATGTCAAATGTAGAGAATGTGGTTTACGGAAAAGAAGAATTAGAAAAGCTTCTTAATATAACTTATCTTCTTAGGGTAGGCAGCTTGACAATAGTGGTTATATTAGTTCTTATATCAATATTTATTATATCCAATACGATTAAATTAACCGTTTTTGCCCGTCGCAAGGAAATCGGAATAATGAAATATGTAGGGGCTACGGATGGATTTGTTAAAGGCCCCTTTTTTGCAGAAGGAATTCTTATGGGACTGTTAGGAAGCATTGTATCCATAACAATAATATGTATAGGCTACCATTTTGGAATACATTATATAAAGCAGCAAAGTTTAGGATTTATTTCAATTACTCTGTTACCGATATCAAGTGTTTTTTATAATTTGAGTTTTTCATTGGTTCTGATAGGAATAATTATAGGATCCCTTGGAAGCTTGATTTCGATAAGAAAATTTTTGAGAGTGTGATAGGAGGATGAATAAATGGAAAAGCGAATAGTGGCAATATTTTTGGTATTATGTTTGCTCTTATCAACATTTACGGTATATGGTCAAAAAAGCTCCGATGACCTTAATAAGCTGCAGAAAGATAAAGAGGCCATAAATAAGAAAATAGAGCTTACCAAGAATCAAAAAACTCAAAAGGAAAAGGAAAGAAAATCATTATCAAAACAGATAGAAGAATTAGAAAAGAGAATCTCTGATTCTGAAAAGGAAATTGAGTCTATTGAATGTACGTTATCGGAATTGGAGGGCAGCATAGCTATAACTCAAAGAGAATTTGATAGAGCTGTTGTAGAAGCCGAGAGACAGAGAACCTTGCTGAATAAAAGAGTAAGGGTCATGTATCAAAACGGTACTATAGGTTACTTGTCTGTGTTATTAAATTCTAAAAATTTCAGTGATTTTATTTCAAGAATAGATTTATTAAGAAAGATTATAAATCATGATGTCAATATATTAAAAGAAAGAAAGACCTATAAAGAATTGGTTGACAAAAAAAAGATTCAACTGGAAGAGGAGCATTTTGAAAAGCAAAGACTTAAACAGCTTGTATGTGAGAAAATAGAAGAAGTAGAATCAACTCAAGAGATAAAAAAGGAAACCTTAAAGAAGGTATATAATGATTTGGTTGAGCTTGAAAAATTAGAGGACAAGCTGTTGGAGGAGTCGGCACAGCTGACTAAAAAGATACTTGCCCTTCAAACCAGTGATGATTACGTTGGGGGAGAAATGCTATGGCCTGCACCGGGCTATACAAAGATAACATCTCCATACGGTATGAGGTATCATCCAATTCTGAAAAAGAATAAAATGCATACCGGAATAGATATTTCTGTTCCTGCAGGTAAAAACGTAGTAGCCGCTAATGACGGCAGGGTTATTTTTTCAGGGTCCTATGGCGGTTACGGTAATGCGGTTATTATAGACCATGGGGGTAAGATGTCCACCCTATATGCCCATAATTCGAAGCTTTTGGTTAAAGAAGGAGATGTAGTTGCAAGAGGACAAGTTGTAGCCCTTTGCGGAAGCACAGGCTTATCTACGGGACCTCATGTTCATTTCGAGGTCAGGGTCAATGGGGCAACAGTAGATCCCTTACCATATGTAACGGGAAAGAAATAAAATGCGGCGAAAGCCGCTTTTTTATATAGTAGGAAAGTTCTACTTTCCTACTATATAAAAAAACAATTTACTTATATGCCGTGCCAATATTTCCTCATTTTATTCGGAAATGGCACATGGCTATAAAAGCGGCCTATCATACTAAAAATCTATTAGCAACTATATGGTTTAACAACGTAAGTTAATAAACTAATGCGGCGAAGCCGCTTTTATTCTTTCCTTCTATTGCAAAAAGTAGATGCATATATTAGAATGTAAATGCAAATGACTTGCAATAAGAGAAATCATTCAGAAAGAGGAAATATGTTTCATGCAGGAATCAGTATTAAAAGGGAGAGATATCACCTTTAAATTTGGCAACAATATTATATTGGAAAAATGCAACTTTGATATTTATAAAGGCGATTTTTCCGTGATTACGGGTCCAAATGGTTCAGGTAAAAGTACTTTGTTAAGAATCTGCTTGGGATTATTGAAACAACAGGAAGGTACGGTAGAGATATACGGCAAATCTATCGATGAATTCAGCAACTGGAAGAGCATCGGTTATATGCCCCAAAGAGTAGAAGCATTTAACCCTAGGTTCCCCGCAACTGTTGAGGAAGTCGTAAAAGCACCTTTATATTCGGAATCCGCTTTTTTTTCTAAAAATAAAGAAGAAATAAACAATATAGTAAATAAGTCGTTGAGTTCTGTTGGAATGGAGAAATATAAAAAGAGACTTATAGGCAAATTGTCTATAGGTCAGCAGCAAAGAGTCTTTATTGCAAAGGCTTTAGCAAACAATCCTACAATAATTTTTATGGATGAACCTACAGCCGGGATTGATAATAAATCTGAAAAGAAATTTTATGATTTATTATATAATTTAAATAAGATTAAGGGTATAACGATTATTATGATTACACATAACTATGCGGATGTAAAGTCTATGGCTAATAGGATATTTTGCTTAAATAATAATACGATAGATGAAAAATGTGAAGCAGCGGAGGGAAGCTCGATATGATAGAAGTCTTACAATACGGTTTTATGCAAAGAGCCTTTATAGCAGGCATAATGGTGGCTGTAACATGTCCTTTGATAGGCACATTTATTGTATTAAAAAGGTTATCTATGATTGGAGATACCTTATCTCATGCTTCTTTAGCAGGTATCGCAGCAGGAATGTTATGGGGGTTTTACCCTTTTTGGGGAGCATTGGTTTTTTCAATATTAGCAGCAATTTTGATAGAAAGGCTAAGGAAGTCTTTTGCCGGATATGAGGAACTATCAAATTCTATAATTTTATCTACAGGTATAGCTCTTGCTGTAGTGTTTGTCGGCTTGGCAAAAGGCTATAATGCAGATTTAATGGGTTATTTATTCGGTAGTATAGCCGCAGTCAGCAAACAGGACATTTATATTATGCTATTTTTGAGTGCAGTTATAATTGTTTCTGTCGTAGTTCTATATCACAAACTTTTTTATATATCCTTTGATAGTGAAGGAGCTCAGATATCTGGTATTTCCGTTTCTTTTTTAAACTTCTATATAACACTCCTTGCTTCTTTTACAATAGTTGTATCTACTAGGATTGTAGGCATATTTATGGTGTCATCGTTATTGGTTTTACCCGTGGCAACAGCAATGCAAATGGGAAAAGGCTTTAAGAAATCCCTGTTTATTTCAATTATTTTCGCATTAATAGCTGTTATATTCGGATTGCTTTTTTCTTACTATTTAGATATAGCTTCCGGGGGAGCAATTGTTTTGTTTTCCGTATTGATGCTTATTATAGTATTAATAATTAAACCCGGTAAAGAAGCATAAATTATTAATAATAAACGGCGGTGAAAAAATGGATAAGAAGAGAGCATTGGAAATACTAAAAGAAAAGGGTTATAAATATACTTCATCCAGAGAGGCTATAATTGATGTTTTTATCAAAAATGAAACGCCTTGCAGTGCTAATGAAGTTTTTGATATGGTTTTAAAGGTAGCCCCGGGAATTAATTTTTCAACTATATATAGGAACTTGGATTTACTGACAAACTTAGGAATAGTAAATAAGTTGAGCTTGGAAGACGGTTTTAGCCATTATGAACTATCAAAAGGTGGACATCGACATCATATTATTTGCAAATTGTGCGGTTCTGTTAAAGAAATTGATTTATGCCCCTTTAGAGAAATGGAAAAAAGCAAATTAGAGGAACTGGATTTTGAACCATTGGAGCATAAATTTGAGATTTATGGGTTTTGCAGTAAATGCAAACATAGAAAAAATTGATATATGGAAAAATTTTATTTTTTGGTTAGTAATCAGTATTAATGATATAATTGGATAATAGAATATTAGGAGATTAAATATTCAGTATAATTCTTTGAGGTGTATTTATGATTAAAAAGAAACATTTTATATTTTGCTTAATAATAACTGTATTGATTACGGGGATGCTAACCTTTATGATTGTTAATTATGTATCCCTAATAATAGGAAACAAGGTTGTAATAACTAAAAGTGATTATCAAGTATTGCAGGACAATAAAAAACTTTTAACACTAAAAAAATATATTGATAAAAACTATTTAGAACCTGTAAATAGTCAAATTCTTATGGAAGGGGCGGCTAAAGGGCTTTTTGAATCTTTGGACGATCCCTATTCAGTTTATATGAATAAAGAAGAATTTAAGGATTTTAAGGAATCAACGTCAGGGATTTATGGCGGAATAGGGGTGATAATAACTGAATTGGATGGATATGTTACTGTTGTTGCGCCGATAGAAGATACTCCCGGGGATAGAGCGGGATTAAAAACCGGAGATAGAATTGTAAAGGTAGACAATGTTGACATAACCGGAATTTGCTTGGAAAAGGTAACTTCAATGTTAAAGGGAAAGAAGGGTACTAAAGTAATAATCACCATAGTCAGGGAGAACAAAACAGACCCCGTTGATATAGAAATAAAAAGAGAAGAAATTATTTTAAAAACCGTTAAGGCGGAAATGCTGAAAAATGATATTGCATATATAAGAATAAGTATGTTCGATCAGGATACCGGCAAGGAATTTAAGAAAGCGCTTAAAGAAATAGAATCAAGAAATGCAAAAGGTTTAATACTGGATTTGCGCCAAAATCCCGGAGGATATGTAACACAATGTGTAGATGTAGCTGATGAATTGCTTGATAAGGGTATTATATTTTATACAGAGGATAAAGCAAGAAACAGGGATATAACGTATTCAAAAGAAAATAAAATAAATATACCTTATGTACTTTTAGTGGACGGGGGAAGTGCCAGCGCTTCGGAAATTGTTGCCGGAGCAATAAAAGATAGAAAAGCCGGGCTTATAGTAGGTGAGAAAACATTCGGTAAGGGACTTGTTCAAACAGTAGAAAAGTTATATGATGGTTCAGGTTTTAAGTTAACAACTCAAAAATATTATACGCCGAATGGAATAAGCATAAACAAAATTGGCATAGAACCGGATATCGAGGTTCTGGCTTTGGAAGACAGTGAGAATCAAGGGACAGAGGAATTTAAAGATATGCAACTAGAAACCGCTGTTGAGGAATTGTTCAAGATAATAGAATAATTGGGTCAATATCACATCATATATATAAATACATTCCCTGCAAGTGAACTAATACAGTTATTTCTATGCAGAGAATGTATTTAATGGTGTTTCAAACTTCTTTTTTCTTTTTACAGTTAGATTCATTTTTCATTGTAAAATCCAATAGTTCTTGTAATGCTGAATTTTCTTTATCGCTGATACATTCACTGTATCTATAAACTCTCCAAAACTTATCATTAGAATTTTTAGGATAATTGGAATAGTTGTCAAGACTTTTAGTCATATTAATACCTCGCAATCTTATATTTTAGTAATACTTTATTAATTTTGGAAAGTATAAACTTACCATTATAAACATATAACTGTTTTATCTCTGAAAAACATAATTATAATTAAATTTGTGACTGCAGACGATAGCAAAAATGTTTTAAATCTTATTGTTATAATTATATTAAGCAATTACTAATAATATTACAATAATATTAAAATTTATGCAAGACCCATTTGCAGAAAATCTGATAATTTATGCAAATATTATTGTATAATTACACAAAACAGGCATTTGACATTTTAACTATATAGATATATAATTCTTTCGAACATGCGTTCCTGAATAACAAAATTTGGAGTGATTTAATGTCCCGATTTAAAATAGTATCAGACTATAAACCTACGGGAGATCAACCGGAGGCTATAAATACATTAACGCAAAGCATAGAGAATGGGGAAAGATTTTTGACCTTGAAAGGTGTGACAGGCTCGGGGAAGACTTTTACAATGGCTAACGTTATAGAAAGACTGCAGGTTCCGACTTTGGTTTTAGCACATAATAAAACTTTAGCCGCACAGCTTTGCAGTGAATTTAAAGAATTTTTTCCAAACAACTGTGTTGAATATTTTGTAAGTTATTATGACTATTATCAACCGGAAGCTTATATAGCCCACACTGATACCTATATTGAAAAAGATTCACAAATAAATGACGAGATAGATAAACTCCGTCACTCTGCAACAGCTGCATTGTTTGAACGCAGAGATGTGATTATAGTAGCAAGTGTATCTTGCATATATGGCTTAGGCGATCCTGAAGATTATAAAAATTTAATGTTTTCTTTGAGAAAAGGTATGACAAGAGATAGAGATGAAATTCTAAGAAAATTGGTAGATATACAATACGAAAGAAATGATATTAATTTTATAAGGGGTACATTTAGAGTAAGAGGAGACGTAGTTGAAATATTTCCTGCTGCTTCTTCGCAAAAAGCAATAAGGATAGATTTTTTCGGTGATGAGATAGATAGAATATTGGAATTTGATTCACTGACCGGTAACATAATAGGAGAAAGGCAACACGTTTATATTTACCCCGCATCTCACTATGCTACAACTTATGAAAAACTGTTAAGGGCAATAAAAAATATTGAAATAGAACTGGATGAAAGATTGGCTGAGTTAAGGGATCAGGATAAACTACTGGAGGCGCAAAGGCTTACACAGAGAACGAACTTTGATATTGAGATGATGAAAGAACTAGGGTATTGTTCGGGAATTGAGAATTATTCTCGACATATCAGCGGCAGATTACCGGGTAGTTCCCCTTACACACTTTTGGACTTTTTCCCCAAAGATTTCTTGATGATTATAGATGAGTCTCATGTAACTATTCCGCAGGTCAGGGGCATGTACTTCGGTGATAGATCGAGGAAAGAAAATCTTGTAGAATATGGTTTCAGGCTTCCTTCGGCTTTGGATAACAGGCCCTTAAATTTTCCTGAATTTGAAAGCAAGTTAAATAATGTAATTTTTCTTAGCGCTACTCCGGCAAATTATGAAGTAGAAAGAAGCAGCGAGGTAGTAGAACAACTTATTAGGCCGACAGGACTTGTTGACCCTAAAATTGAGGTATGCCCTATAAAGGGACAAATAGATCACTTGATAGGTGAGATTAAACATAGAGTAGAAAAAAACCATAGGGTTCTTGTGACTACTCTAACAAAGAAGATGGCAGAGGATTTAACAGCTTACTTAAAAGATTTGGATATTAAAGTGAGGTATTTGCATTCAGATATAGATACGATTGAAAGAATGGAAATAATAAGAGATTTGAGGCTTGGAAAATTTGATGTATTGGTAGGGATAAATCTGTTAAGGGAAGGATTAGACTTGCCGGAAGTATCTTTGGTGGCAATTTTAGATGCTGACAAAGAAGGATTTTTAAGGTCTGAGACCTCGTTGATTCAAACTATCGGCAGAGCTGCGCGCAATGTGGAAGGCAAAGTAATTATGTACGCGGACGAGATTACTAATTCTATGAATAGGGCTATCAGCGAAACTAACAGAAGAAGACAAATACAAATTGAGTATAATAAAAGGTATGGCATAACTCCTAAAACTATTAATAAGGGAATTCGGGATATAATAGAAGCAACAACGGTTGCAGAAGATGATGTGCAATATAGAACAAAACACAGAAAAGGAAAAGTGAATAAGAAGGATTTGGAAAAGATAATTTCGGCACTGGAGGACGAAATGAAAGATTGTGCAAGAAACCTTCAGTTTGAAAGAGCTGCGGAACTACGGGATAGGATTGCCGAACTGCAAGATGCCCTATAGGGACAGAAAATCAAGATATACTAAGAGGTGCAAAATGTTAAAAAACAAAATAGTTATAAAAGGTGCTAGGGAACACAATTTAAAGGATATAGATTTGGAGATACCAAGAGACAAGTTTATTGTTGTTACAGGATTATCCGGTTCCGGAAAATCCTCTTTGGCTTTTGATACCATATATGCGGAAGGGCAAAGGCGATATGTTGAATCCCTGTCGGCATATGCTCGGCAATTCTTAGGACAGATGGATAAGCCTGATGTTGATTATATAGAGGGTCTCTCTCCCGCTATTTCGATAGATCAGAAAAGTACAAGCAGAAATCCAAGATCAACAGTAGGGACTGTTACAGAAATATATGACTATTTAAGACTATTATATGCGAGAATCGGTACTCCTCATTGCCCCCAATGCGGCAAAGAGATAACTCAGCAAACAGTAGATCAGATGATTGATTATATGATGGCTTTGGAAGAGGGAACAAGAATACAACTGATGGCACCCATAGTAAGAGGTAAAAAAGGTGAACATCAAAAAACATTGCAGGAAATCAAAAAAGCAGGATTTGTAAGAGTCAGGATAGATGGGGATGTTTTTGATTTAGGTGAAGAAATAAAGCCGGATAAGAATAAGAAACATAATATAGAAGTTGTTGTAGACCGGTTGATAGTTAAAGATGGTATTGAAGCTAGGTTGTCCGATTCTTTTGAGACCATATTAAAACTGACAGGCGGTTTGGCGCTGGCGGATATAGGAGGCAAAGAAGAAAAACTTTTCAGTCAAAACTATGCATGCGTGGATTGCAATATTGCTATAGAGGAATTGTCACCGAGAATGTTTTCCTTTAACAGCCCCTTTGGTAAATGTCCTACTTGTGATGGTCTGGGTGAATTGAAATATATGGATCCTGATTTGGTTTTACCGGATAAAAATTTGAGTATAAGGGAGGGGGCCATTGAACCTTGGAAGAATAATAATGGTGATTCATGGTACTATAACATGCTTGAAGCAGCTTCGAAACACTTCGGATTTAGCATGAAAGTACCTATTTCCGAATTAGATAATAAAATCATTGATATTCTTTTATACGGCAGTAAAGGTGAAAAATTTAAGCTAAAATATGATAGGGAATTTGGCAAGGGCGAGGTAATGATAGCCTTTGAGGGTGTAATTAACAATCTCAAAAGGAGATATAATCAGACCAAGTCAGATTATATGAGGGCCGAAATTGAAAAGTATATGGCATCGACACCATGCCAAACATGTAAAGGAGCGAGGCTGAGAAAAGAAAGCCTATCTGTTTTTTTAGATAGTACATCAATCTCGGATCTTTCGGCGTTGCCGGTTCATAAGATAAAAGAGTTTTTTGAAACTTTAAAGTTGACACCCAAGC
>Ga0265293_10008330_pt1 | contig 15423 bp, 12 predicted proteins | sample Munlanlewell138R_FD_192505 | JGI IMG/M metagenome (GOLD analysis project Ga0265293, IMG submission 192505) | Leachate microbial communities from a municipal landfill in Southern Ontario, Canada - Leachate well 138R | ecosystem: Engineered > Solid waste > Landfill > Unclassified | place: Canada...
GAATAAACACGCAAAGGCAGCGCCAACAGGATGCCATTTTCCAAATACCAGTGCAGCCAGTGCAATAAATCCTCTTCCTGAAACCATATGTTCTCGGAACAATGCCGTATAACCCACTGTAAGGGTAGCCCCACCGATTCCGGCCAAGCATCCTGATATGAGAACACAGATATATCTGATTTTGTAAACATGAATGCCCACTGTATCCGCGGCCTTAGGATGCTCTCCTACCGCTCTGAGCCTTAAGCCAAAAGGCGTCTTAAACATAACATAGTAAGCTATAATAACGACAAGCCAAGCCAGATACACAAAGGGTGTTAAATCGGCAAACAAATGCTCACCTAAAAAGGGGATTCTTTCTAAAAATCGAAGACTTTCCGGGTTTCTTGTCAATGTATGCCTTACAGCATCTGTTTGACCAAATCGTTTATAGACTATCTGCAATACATAGGATGTTAAGCCTACTGCTAAGAGGTTAATGGCTGTACCCATGACGACCTGATTCCCTTTTAAATGAATAGCGACAATGGCTAATAACAAAGCTGCTATCCCACCGGTTATCATAGCGGCTAACACGCCTACCCAAGGATTTCCTGTTATATCTGTAAACAAAATTGAAAAGAATGCACCAATAACCATCATACCTTCAAGGGCTATATTAACAACTCCCGATCTTTCCGAGAAAGCTCCTCCTACTGCTGCAAAAATCAATGGTGTTGCAAGCCTAAGAGCTGAAGCAACTATGGCTACAATGATAATCTCCATCTACTCCACCTGCCTTTTTTCCACGGATAAGAGTTCTTGCTTTTTCATGTTTCGCTTCTCTCTAAAATCATAGATAATTTTGATGATATATTGGCTGGCTATAAAAACGATAATAATGCCTTGTATGATGGTTATAACCTCCTTGGGTATACCCGCCAATTGCATCCTTCGAGCACCGTTGGACAATATTCCAAAAAGGAATGAACTGGCTATGATACCGATTGGATGTAATCCCCCAACCAATCCTACCGCTATACCCTCAAAACCATACCCCGGAGTAGCCGGTGATTGTGCGACATAGTAAGTGATACCCATGACATTGATTGCCCCGGCAATTCCTGCAATAGCGCCGGATAAGGCCATAGCAGTCAAAATATTTCTAGCCTTAGGAATACCGCCATATTCAGCAGCATCAGGGTTTAAACCACCACTTCTAAGCTCATAACCCAAAGTGGTTTTAAATAATACAAAGTACATGATGATTGCAATGCCTACAGCAATCAATATGCCCGTATGGGCACTTGATCGACCAAATATAGGAAAAATATCTTTAAATTTAGTTAACCTTGCAACTAGTGGCAGAGCTACTGTGTGCGCTTCAGCTTTTGTTCCGCTTAATACGGATGGATTCAATACCGCTCTTACGATATAGTTCACGAGATACAAAGCTGTATAATTCAACATAATCGAAGTAATAACTTCATGTATGCCTATCTTTGCTTTTAAAACACCTGCTATCGATGCCCATAGTCCTCCTGCCAAAAAAGCCCCAAGAATCATAAGGATTATGAGCGGCAAATGAGGTAATCCTTGTCCGAACCATCCAATGGCAACAGCAGTGATTGCGCCCATTAAGAATTGACCTTCTCCACCAATGTTAAATAAACCTGTTCGAAAGGCGATTGAGAAGGATAATCCTGTAAGCAATATGGGTGTCATTTTAAAGAATGTTTCACCTAATTTATCCATCCCCCCAAGACTTCCTTGAAAGAGAGCGAGATAGGCTACTCCTGGATCCTTTCCGGCTAATAGAATCAAAAATGCTCCAATAATAAATCCTACTATGATTGCTAACAATGGAAACCTCAAGGCACCCCAAAGATTCAACAGATTACTCTTCAACCTATTCGTTTTCATCTTCTCTCACCTCTTCATCTCTGTTTGCCTGATTATTTGTCCCCCCAGCCATCAAGAATCCCAATCTCTTCTCTGTGGCTTCCTTTGCATCCAGAATCTCTACTATTTTTCCATCGTAGATAACCGCTATTCTATCCGCCAAATCCAATACTTCATCCAATTCAAGAGATACGAGTAAAACAGCTTGTCCTTTGTCTCGAGACTCTATTATTTTATTATGAACAAATTCAATAGCCCCTACGTCTAAACCCCGCGTAGGTTGGGCTGCAACAAGAAGCCTTGGGTCTTTATAAAATTCTCTGGCTACAATAACCTTTTGTTGATTCCCACCCGACAAGGACTCTGCTGTTACATTTTCATCCGGTGTACGGATATCATATTCCTCAATGAGAGTCTTCGCATGTTCATGTATTTTCTGATAATTCATAATTCCGTTTTTGCTGAAAGGTTCCTTATAATGATAACCTAGTATCATATTTTCAGCCAAATCATGGGGAAGTACTAAGCCTCTTTTTTGTCTGTCCTCAGGTATATGGGCAACACCGCAATTGATTATTTCTTTTGCAGAAGCATGGGTAATATCCTTTCCACTAATGGTCAATTGACCACTTTCTACCTTTCTCAATCCGGTAATCGCTTCTACAAGTTCTTTTTGACCATTCCCATCAACACCGGCAATAGCTAAGACTTCTGAAGCATGTACATTAAATGTTGCATCCTTTACTGCATCAAGGTGTCTGTTATCCTTGACCTTTAAATTTTTTACACTTAAGATAATTTCGCCCGGTTCAATTTCTTTTTTTTCCGTATGAAAGCTTACCTTTCTCCCTACCATCATTTCTGCTAATTCTTCTGTGGTCGTATCCTTAGTGTCAATGACATTGATTATTTTTCCTCTTCTTATGACTGTTACTCTGTCGCTCATCGCCATTATTTCTTTAAGCTTGTGGGTAATAAGTATAATAGATTTACCTTCATTCGCTAAATTCCTTATAATCTTGCCCAATTCTTCTATCTCTTGAGGTGTAAGAACAGCTGTTGGTTCATCCAAAATCAGAATATCTGCTCCTCTGTAAAGTGCTTTTAATATTTCCACCCTTTGTTGTAAACCGACTGAAATATCCCGAACCTTTACCGAAAGTTCTACTTCTAATCCAAAGGCCTCAGAGATCTTTTTTACCTCTTCTGTGGCTTTCTTCATATCCAGCTGAAAACCATTGTATTTTGTAATTTCATTACCTAATATAATATTTTCTGCTATGGTAAAAGGTGGTACCAACATAAAGTGCTGATGCACCATACCTATCCCATGTTGAATAGCTACGTTGGGATCCTTGACATGGACTTGTTTACCCTTAATATAGATATCCCCTGAAGTGGGCTGATATAATCCATAGAGCATATTCATCAGAGTGGTTTTCCCTGCACCGTTTTCTCCTAAGAGTACATGTATTTCACCCTTTTTTAAAGAAAAATTGACATTATCATTAGCTAAAACTCCAGGAAACTGTTTTGTAATATTTTTCATTTCTACTACGCAAGACATTCTCTTTTATTTCTCCCCTTCCTAAAGCTGTATCATCAATCGGGTGAGCTGGTATACAATATATAATAAAGGTCAGAAGACTCCCATTCTGACCTTTATTTATATTTTGATTTCAAAATTTATTCGATGCTCCTCTTATAAAGTAGGAATTTCAAATGCTTCTACTTCTTCTCTGGTAGCAGGAACTGTAAATGTACCATCTATGATAGCTGCTTTGTATTTTTCAATTTCAGCCTTAAGCTCTTCTGTTAAATTTTCTCCAGCATCTCCAACTCCAATACCGTCATCGCTAAGTCCAAATGTTCTTACTTGGCCTTCAAATGTACCTTCTATAGCAGCTTTGGCTGCATCATATGTAGCAGTATCTACCCTTTTCAACATAGAGCATAGTATATTCTCTGCATTTTCAGGAGACGTCAAAGCTTGATCTGCGTCAACTCCTATAGCCCAGAAATCATTTTCTGTTGCTGCTTGAAGTAATCCAAGACCAACACCGCCTGCTGCGTGGTAAATAACGTCTGCGCCTTGCTTGTATTGAGCCGTAGCTATTTCTTTACCTTTAGCTACATCGCCGAAGGAATCTGCATATTCTACAAAGATTGTTGCATCCGGATTGGCAGTTTTTACGCCTGCTAAGAATCCGCTTTCAAAAACGATAATGGTTGGGAATTCCATTCCGCCGATATAACCTACTTTATTGGATTCAGTAGCAAGACCTGCAGCGATACCGACTAAGAATGATCCTTCATTTTCTTTGAATTTTAACCCATATATGTTGTCAACATCTTGTTTATCGTCAAAATCCAAGTCCCCGACTCCATCTACAAGAGCAAATTTGATATCAGGGTTTTCCTTAGCAGCTTCGACTGTAGCAGCCTCCATCATAAAGCCAACACAAACGATTAAAGCAGGGTCTTCTTCCAAGGCTGTTTGAATATTAGGTGCATAATCGTCTTCTGTAGCTGATTGAAGAATGTTGAGCTTAAACCCATATTCTTCTTTTGCCCTTTCAAGACCTGCCCATGCTAAATCATTAAATGATTTATCACCTAATCCACCGGTGTCAGTAATCATAGTTACAACCATACCTTCTCCAGGTAACTCAGCTGCTGGGGGTGCTTCTTCAGGTTGACATCCGACAAGAGCAAATACCATAACAATCATTAGTGATACCGATAAAATTCTCTTGAACATACTTTTCTCTCCCTCCAATTGTAAGATTTTGTTTCCAGGTTAAAAAACTTCATAATAGCATTCTGGACTCTTCTTAATTATACACTTTTTTCATTGAAAATCAAAATCATTTATGCAAATATTACCACTTCAACAATTTTTTATAAAGTATCAAGGATTTGAAGCTTAACCTGTCCGAATATATCGACCACTCTTACCGCAATATCCTTCTTATTTTTTTGTTTTACAAGAGCTTCCTTCTCCATTTTCCCCTTAGATTTACTGCTATACCAGGTAGGCGTCAACACACGATGGTCATAGTCAGGATCGATGCTCCAATAAGCTATAAGCTCCAAGGAGTCCTCTTTCATGATAGTTTTTATAGCCTCTTTATACCTTTCATGACATGGGATACTGTCATCATTATTGTACTTGAAACCTATCAGGGAAACCCTCACCTGTTGATCATCCTCTTGATTTATTTCAATATGAATATCAAAATCATTCTCCTTTTCACCGGACACTTCTTCTGTCCATAAAGAGTAATATTCATAAGGGCTTTTTGTCTCAAGCAATCTCTTATGAGTTGAAAGACTGGCAATGTGACTCTTATCACAAGTAATCCACCTTCTGCCACATTTTGAAGCTACAGCAGCCAAGGTTCCTGATCCACCAAAAAAGTCTGCACAAAGATCACCTTCGGCCGAACAAGCTTCAACCATTCGTTTTATGAGAGCTTCCGGCTTTTGTGTCGCATATTCTACCCTTTCACCGGATGTTCTTCCCACCATATCGATAGACCATACATCCTTCATGTTGACAACAGTATACCAACCCTTTTCATCTTCGTATTCTTCTACACCTTTAAAATGATAAGGTTTTAAGCCTCTATTATAGGATTTTTCTTTCAAAGGATGAAAAGTGTATTGGGGGCTTTTGGTGTAAAACAAAATGGTATCATGTTTTCTGGAAAACTGTTTCTTACTGGATCCACCGGATTTATAGCTCCATATAATTTCGTTTCTGAAATTATTGTGCCCAAATATTTCATCCATAAAAATTTTTGCATAGTGAACGCTATGATGATCAAGATGCAGAAAAATACTACCCTTTTCATTCAATAGGTCTTTCATCAAAAATAAGCGGGTACACAGCATGACTAAATACTCCGTCAAGCCTTTATCCCACGTATCCCTGTACACTTTATGCTTAATCGGTAATATCTTAATATTCTTGGATAGGGTTTTAATTGAAATGTTGTAGTCCGCATTGCTGAAAAAAGGCGGATCGATGTAGATGAGCTGAATTTTATTTTTCATCTCTTTAAAATTGAGAAGATAGCGCATGACTTCCATGTTATCGCCATGAAAAAGAAAGTTATTCTTTTCTGTTAAACCCTCAGGTCCTGTTATGCATTCTTCCATTCTGAGTGGAATTTCAGAGAAATCAGTGATACATTTTTCATATTGCTCTCTACTTATTCTTAATATTTCTGGAATTTCTTTGATGATACTCATTCTTTCTCCTATCTTCCGGGGGAACCAAGCAATCCTTTCCATAACCGATTAAATCTGTTCTGCCGGCTTTCTCAAGTGCTTTTCTTACCATTTTGAAATTTTCTCGCCTATTGAACTGCAACAAGGCTCTTTGCATGTTTTTTTCTTCTATAGTTTTGGGTATATAGACTTCCTCCATAGTTACCGGATCCATACCGGTATAATACATGCAAGTCGATAGAGTCCCAGGCGTCGGATAAAAATCCTGTACTTGTTCAGGTATAAATCCTGATCTTTTCAAGTATATTGCTAATTCAATAGCATCCTCTATCGTCGATCCCGGGTGGGATGATATAAAATAGGGGATAATATATTGTTTTTTACCGATTTTTTTATTGATTGAATCAAATTTTTGCGTGAACCTTTCATAAACTTCTCTTGAAGGTTTTCCCATCCTTTCTAGCACCCTGTCGGATATATGCTCAGGGGCAATCTTCAGGTGTCCGCTCACATGGTGTTGGCAAAGTTCTCTTATAAAGGTATGGTCTTTATCATGAATGGCGTAATCGTATCTTATCCCTGATCTTACAAAGACCTTCTTGACGCCCTCTATCCTGCGCAAATCTCTTAAAATATTCAAATATTCTTGATGATCAATAATGAGGTTATCACATGGCTCAGGAAACAAACATTTCCTATGGCTGCAAGAACCTTTTTCGGCTTGCTTTTTACAAGCAGCTTGCCTGAAATTGGCTGTAGGACCTCCCACATCGTGTATGAAGCCTTTGAATCCTTTTCTCCTAACGATAGACTTGCCTTCTGCCAGAATCGATTCTTTGCTCCTAACTTGTACTACATCGCCTTGGTGAAAGGTCAAAGCACAAAAGTTGCAGCTTCCAAAACAGCCTCTATTGCTTGTAATACTATACTTCACTTCTTCAATGGCGGGAATGCCACCTTGCTTTTCATAACTGTCATGATATGTATAGGTATAAGGCAGCCCATAGACTCGATCCATCTCCTGCTCTGTTAAGGGGTCTTGGGGTGAAGTTTGCACCACATAACCATTATTTCCATAATCCTCAACAAGGGTTTTTCCCTTGTAATGATTCATATTATTGTATTGAATTAAAAAACTTTCGCCGTAGGATTTCTTAGATTGTAAAATGGTTTCGAAGGAGGGCAACATCCTATATTCTCCTATATCTAAAAGATTCTTTCTCTTAAAAACCGTCCCTTTAATCCATGTTATGTCCTCGATAGCAATTCCTGAATCAAGGGCTTCAGCTATTTCCAAAATTGCTTTTTCGCCCATTCCATAGGATAGAATATCTGCTTTGGAATCAAGCAAAATACTTCTTCTTATTTTACCATCCCAATAATCATAGTGGCCCAGTCTTCGCAAACTGGATTCTATACCACCCAAAATAATCGGTACATCCTTATAGGCCTCTCGGGCCCTATTGGCATAAACGATGGCGGCTCGGTCAGGTCTTAATCCGGTCTTGCCACCGGGAGAGTAATAGTCTTTTTTTCGCTTCCTTTTAAAAACGCTGTAATGATTGACCATGGAATCCACATTTCCCGATGAAATCAAAAACCCTAGCCTTGGTTTCCCAAGCCTCTTAAAGGCCTCTGCACTCTTCCAATCCGGTTGGGCGATGATACCAACCTTGTAGCCTTCTGCTGCTAAGACTCTCGTAATAATAGCATGACCAAAAGAAGGATGATCTACATAAGCATCCCCTGATATGAAAACGAAATCTAACTGATCCCAACCTCTGTTTCTCACTTCTTCAATTGTAATCGGTAAAAAGCTCATTAATATCCCAACTCTTCCTTTATAAGATAGACTTCCACTTTCCCATTTAAAGGTTGTTTTTCTAATACAACTTCGATTCTACATATTCTATCGGGAGAATCACAATCCTGACACTTGCCTGTATAGCGGCAGGGCGTATCTTTATTAAGCCTTTTAGTATTTTTAGGGCTTGCCACATTTTTTATTCTCTCGATTGCTTTTTCATGATCCTTAGTGATTTTATTGATTCCACATACCAAAATGATTTTTTTATGCCCCCAAAATATATTGGCCACACGATTACCGGTCCCATCTATATTGACTATTTTTCCATCTTCAGTCAAAGCATTAATACCCGATAAATAAATATCTGCAGAGGCAGCTTTTTTAAGCGTTTCTGCTTTCTCCTCTAATGGACATTTCTGATGCCAATAAACTTGACCTTTTCTTTCTAATAACGCATCATAAATTCCAATCTCTTCTAATGTTATGGATCCTCCCATTCCTACAGATTCATTCATCGGTATATTTTGAAGCATTTCCATCAGAGCTTCTTCCTTTGTTTCAAAAAGCTTAACCGGAAACCCGTTTTTTTCTAAACTTTCTATTGTTCGATTCACATGATTTTCCATTGACATGAACTCCTTTTCCTTTTTATACAATATTTAATTATCTGCATTTATTTTATGATTAAATCATATCGATCTGTTCGCCTGTGTTTTAGTAAAGGTAATTGATTTCTAACTTCCTCAACATAGTCCAAATCAATTTCGGAAGTAATGATTCCCTCTTTTTCATCGCCTTGACTGATTACATCGCCCCAAGGGTCTATAATCGAAGAATAGCCATAGGCTTGATAGAAAGAGCTACAATCCCTGGCCGGCGAAGCTCCAACCATATAAACCTGATTGTCTACCGCCCTTGCCCTGAGTGTTAAATTCCAATGCTTAGGACCTGTAGTGGTATTAAATGCAGCAGGCACAATAATGACTTGACAGCCTTTTAATGCAAGGGCTCTCATAAGTTCAGGAAACCTTAAATCATAGCATATGGCCACCCCAATTTTCCCAAACTCTGTATCGATTGTAACAATTTCATTGCCTTTGCTCAAGGTATCTGATTCCTTGAAAGTTACTTTATCCTTAATCTCTATATCAAAAAGGTGCATTTTTCTGTATCGACCTAACAGTTCCCCTTTTCTGTCAAAAATGAAGCATGTATTGTAGATTTGTTTTTTTTCCTCTTCATGGATGCTTAATTCAGGTATGGTTCCACCGAACAAATATATTTTATGCTTCCGTGCCCATTGTGATAATTTTTGTGTAGTCTCCATGCCAAATTCCTCGGCATAGAGTGGAAATGCTTCATTTTTATAAGGGCAATTAAACATCTCCGGCAAGACAAGGATATCACAATTCTTCTTAGATGCTTCTAGAATCATATTTTCTGCCTTGGCTAAATTCAATGCTTTATTTTCCCCCACGGCCATTTGACAAAGTCCAATCTTAAACTTCAAATCATCCACCCCCAATAGTGCTAGATGTTAATAAAGCTAGCATTTTATCAATGCTAGCTTCTTTATAGTCATAGTCCTTTATTCTTTAAAAAAATTCTTTAATTTATCACCAAATAAATCTCCAATAGTTGAAATAGGCTCACTGGCTTCTTCTTCCTCTTTTTCTTTTTCTGCAGCCTCTCTTGCTGCTATGGATTCCCTGACTCTTCTTGCTTGTTCGACCTCTTCCTGTTCCCTGACTCTTCTTTCCTCTTCTGATTCTTCTCTATCAGACCAGCCATCTTCTTCATCGACCTTTTTTATACTTAGACTCATCTTCTTGTCTTTTTCGTCTAAGGTTAATATGACTGCTTCAACCTTATCGCCTACTTTAAGAACATCAGAAGGCCTTTTAATCTTTTCTTGAGATATTTCGGATATGTGCACTAAACCTTCGACACCTTCCTCGATTGAAACGAAGGCACCAAAGTCCACAAGACGAACTACAGTCACCTCAACAATATCATTCACTCTATAATAATCCGACACACCATACCACGGATCATCCTCAACAGATTTTAAGCTAAGGCTTATTTTTTCAGTTTTAGCATCGCAGCTAACCACATAAACCTCTACTGCATCGCCTTCCTTGACCACTTCAGATGGATGTTTGACTCTGTTCCACGACAAATCATCAATATAAATCAGACCCTCAATACCACCTATATCTACAAAGGCACCAAACTTCATTAATTTCGTAACGACACCCTTTAATTTTTTGCCTACGACCAATGAATTCAATGTTTCTTTTTTCTTTCGGTTCCTTTCTATGACTTCAACGGCTTTTCTTGAAAAAACAATTCTGTTCTTTTTCGTATCAAATTCTTCCACTTTGACTTCTAATTCTTGTCCAACATATTCGTTCATGTCCTGAACATATTTATAGGATAAAAGAGAGCCGGGTATAAAACCTCTTATATTTTTGTAATAGGCAGTAACTCCTCCTTTTATCACTTCTGCTACATTTATGGTTAGATTGCTTTTCTTATTATAGGCATCCTCAACTTCATGCCATGCAACGATATGCTTTGCTCTCTTTTCAGAAAGTAAAATGTTGCCCTCTTTATCATGAGGATTAACGACATATAAAGATAAAACATCTCCTTCTTTTATTTCATGACTCTCAAAATTAGTAATTTCTGATTTGTCGATTATTCCATCTGAGATATGTCCTATGTTGACAAGTATTTCCGTATCGTTTACCGATATGACCGTTCCCTTTACGATATCTCCCTTGTTTAATTCTTTCATACCTGTTTCAATTTCATCGATAAATTTTTCCATTGAATAATCGGCATCATTGATCATAAAATTTTCTTCACTCATTAACCTTTTTCTCCTCTAAATTGTTAAATCATATTTAACTGCCATGAAACATTATATCAAAACAATATAGTATTTTTCAAGTTCCTATCATCATTTTGTTCATATTTCTTGCTTTATTCAAAATCACGAGAAAATAAGAGAAAAATAGAGAAATTCAATAAAATCTCTTGCTCTATCCGTAAATGCCTGGATAATAATAAAATATGACAAAATTTAGACTTTGACTTTCTTTGACTTATCCCGTAAAATAAGGTTAAATAAAGCATCACTTTGAACGGGTGCTGTGAATAAAAATAAAATAATCCTGTTTATTAAAAATATTGTGGAGGTGTTGTTTATGTTCAATAGTTTAATTCCGCTTACTAGAAGTCTACAAAATAGTGAAAATTTTTTTGACAGATTCTTTAAGGATGATTTTTTCACCAATGCAGTATCACCTATGAAAGTAGACATTAAGGACACAGCCGATGCTTATCTATTAGAGGCTGAAATCCCCGGTATCGAAAAAGAGAAGCTCAACATTGATTATCAAAATAACTACTTAACAATCAGTGCAAATCAGGTTGATGAACTCAATGAAGAAAAAGAAAACTATATTCGAAGAGAACGTCACAGTCAGAAAATGAGCAGATCCTTCTATATCGAAAATATTAGCGCTGATAGGATTGATGCAGAATATAAAAATGGTGTACTGAAAATCACCTTGCCTAAGGATGATGTCAATGCTCAGAAAAAAACAATCCAGATAAAATAATTTCCAATTTAAAACCCTTTCAAAATAGCCGGACTCTCTTGCCTGGCTATTTTGACAATTTAGAATGATTATCCCCATACTCCCTCCAACAGAAATAAGTAATTGAATATCTCAAATGGGATTGACAAACTTTTCTTTCTTGATTATACTTAAATTTAATGATTTTGATAATCACTATCATTTATCCATTATTTTATCCATCATTTCACGTGAAATAAAGAGAATCCCTCCCCATAAAATATGGTTATATGTATTGTGTATTCAAAAATTTACTTATTTATTTAGAGGAGATAATTTATGAAAAAAACTAGATTTTTTAAACTAAGTGCTATTATATTAACCTTTGCTTTGATGTTGTCAGCTTGCTCTGGTCCAAGCAATGAAACTGATGCTGATGGGCAAACAAACGGATCTTTAGAAAATGAAACTGTTGAAATTATAGATTTACATGGCAGTGTAACAGTTCCTGTTAACCCTAAAAATGTTGTCGCTTTAGACAATAGAACCTTTGAAACTTTATCGGATTGGGGAATTGCATTAGCAGCTGCTCCCAAGGAGGTCATGCCCGCGGACTCCCCTTACGTAAAAGATGAAGCCGTTCAAAATATAGGGAATCATCGTGAACCTAATCTTGAAATTATTGCGGCAGTCGATCCTGAGCTCGTTATTATCGGGCAAAGATTTGCTAATTTTTATGATGATATAAAAAAATTAGTTCCTCATGCTGCTGTTATTGATCTTAACTTTGATGTTTCAGAAGTTGCAGATACACCCGGTGAAAACTTAATCAATGGACTCAAGGATTCCACTGTAATTTTGGGGAAAATCTTTGATAAAAACAAAGAAGCTGAACAATTGATTTCGGATTTCGATTTGGCTATCGAAAATGCAAAATCCTCCTATAATAAAACAGATACTGTGATGAGTGTTATCGTTTCTGGCGGTGATATAGGTTTTTCAGCTCCCGGTCATGGTCGGGTTTGGGGACCCATGTATCCTATCTTTGAATGGGTTCCTGCACTAGAGGTTAATAGTTCTTCTTCTAATCACCAAGGGGATGATATTTCTGTTGAAGCTATAGCGCAAAGCAATCCAGATTGGCTTTTTGTGTTTGATCGCGATGCCTCGGTGTCTTCTGTAGCAGATGCAAAACCTGCACAGGATGTTATCAACAATTCACCTGCCCTTCAAAACACAACTGCACTTATTTCAGGGCAAATAGTATATGCCCCAGATGATATTTACGTCAATGAATCCATACAAACCTATCTGGAATTATTTGATGATATAGCAAAAGCTTTAGCTAAATAATGATTGAGGAGTAAAATTTGTGGTAAGAAATACAATTCAGAAAAATCATAACTACCGGCTCAGCCGGTAGTTTGTTTATGCCCCTATAAGGGGCCTTTACCTGCAGCGTCTTAAGACGCGTTGAAGAATCTGCCAACCGCACGTTCTTCTCTGCCAGCCCTTAAGGGCTATCTTGTTTCTTACTATTTTTTCGCTTTTTCTCCTGTGAATGGATCTATATATTCTTTAAGAGATATTTGATCTTCTGCAATGTCTTCTTGAAGTTGTGTCTTTATATATTCTTCAATCTTTTTAGCATTTTTACCTACTGTATCTACATAGTATCCCCGGCACCAAAAGTGTCTATTTCCATATTTGTATTTTAGATTTGCATGTCTGTCAAAGATCATTAATGAACTCTTACCTTTTAAATACCCTACAATCTCCGACACTTTATATTTAGGTGGTATCCGTATTAACATATGTATATGGTCCTTACAGCATTCAGCTTCTATTATTTCTATCCCTTTTCTCTGACATAACATTCTAAGTATTTTCCCAATGTCTGCTCTAATCTTTCCATATATTACTTTCCTGCGGTACTTAGGGGCAAAAACTATGTGATACTTACAATTCCAAGTTGTATGTGCTAAACTATTATTGTCCTGCAAGGGACGCACCTCCTTGTTATTAGTGTGGTTGGCAAACCCACTCTATTTTAACATAGGAGGTATTTTTCTTGAAGCTAAAGCAGTTTAACCTCACCGGCATAGCCGGTGGTTATTTGTTCCTCTCTCCCCTGTCGTTCGGAACCTCCACTAAAGTAACAAAATAGATGGAGCTGAAATTTCTCAGCTCCATCCCTATAAGCAAAATAGAATATGGACCATGCCTTTTGTGATTGCGATTGTTATTGTACTTATCTTGGGCGTTATATCCTTGTTGACCGGTGTTTATGATATTCGCGGACAGGAAGATGGCATGCATATGTTTTTCATAACGCGTATTCCAAGAACACTTTCGCTCATGCTCACAGGAGCAGCTATGTCCATGTCCGGCCTGGTTATGCAACTGATCACACAAAATCGTTTAGTTGAACCCACGACAACAGGAACTATTGAATGGGCGGGTTTAGGCCTTACTTTTGTTTATTTATTGTTTCCTGCACCGACTTTGGTTCAAAGGATGACTGGTGCAATCCTTTTTTCCTTTATAGGAACTATGCTTTTTTTCTCTTTTTAAGAAAAATTAAGCTCCGCTCCTCGTTAGTTGTCCCTATTATCGGTATGATGCTTGGGGCGGTTATTTCTGCAGTTTCTACTTTTGTTGGACTGGTTTTTCAAATGACTCAAAATATTGAAACTTGGTTTGTAGGTTCTTTTTCATCGGTCCAAATTGGAAGATATGAATATTTATGGCTCATTGTTATCATTACTTTCTTCATCTTCATCTATGCTGATAAATTGAATTTGGCAGGACTGGGAGAAGATGTCACTACAAGCCTGGGCCTCAATTACAACAGGATAGTGCTATTAGGTACTGCTCTCATTTCTCTTGCAGTAGGTATTGTGGCAGCGGTTATCGGGAATCTCCCTTTTTTAGGTTTAATTGTACCCAACATCGTCTCCATCTATAGAGGCGATCACCTCAGGAGCAATCTGCCATGGGTATGCGTGCTGAGGGTTGGTACTCTCACCTTATCCGATATCATCTCCAGAACAATTATTATGCCTTTTGAAGTACCTGTTTCTTTGATACTTGGTACAGCAGGATCTGTCGTCTTTATTGCTATTTTGCTGAGACAAAGGAGGTCAAGGTAAGTGAACGAATTAAATTATAAAAACGAAAGCACCATCATTCCTTTCAATGCTTACAAGAAAAACAGATCTGCTAAAGCTTTTCCTTCTAAGAAAGCAGAAAAACAATATTGGATCCTGTTGATTCTTTTACTAACCTTAGGAGCTCTTGCTTCCTATGGACTTTTGGTATATAATAATCCGATTCCGGTCCACTCTCCTTCTTTTATCCCCGTTGTAAGAAGGAGGATGGTGGCTCTGGTTGCCATGATTATTGCTGCAATTTGCCAGAGTCTATCCACAGTGACTTTTCAAAGCATCACAAGTAACAAAGTGATTACTCCCTCGCTTTTAGGCTTTGAAGCCCTTTATTCAGCTATTCATACCAGTACAATTTTTTTCTTTGGTGCCGGTATTTTTATAAGCTTCAGTGGTCTTGGATCCTTTGTGTTTCAAGTTGTTGTGATGGTCTTGATGTGTTTAATCCTTTATGGGTGGTTGCTTTCCGGAAAATACGGCAACTTGCAGTTTATGCTTTTGGTAGGTATTATACTTGGAACCGGGCTAAAGTCTTTATCATCTTTTATGAGAAGACTCCTGGCTCCCTCTGAATTTGATATATTGCAGGCAAGGATGTTCGGTTCTGTCAACAATGCTGACCCTGAATCTTTTATCATTGCAATTCCCATTGTAGCCATTGCAGCCATCCTATTGCTTCTTTACTCTAATAAATTAAATGTATTGTCCCTTGGAAAGGATGTCTGCACTTCCTTAGGCTTTAATC
>Ga0265293_10008331_pt1 | contig 15422 bp, 13 predicted proteins | sample Munlanlewell138R_FD_192505 | JGI IMG/M metagenome (GOLD analysis project Ga0265293, IMG submission 192505) | Leachate microbial communities from a municipal landfill in Southern Ontario, Canada - Leachate well 138R | ecosystem: Engineered > Solid waste > Landfill > Unclassified | place: Canada...
CGCAAGGAGGTCGTATGATACAGGAATATCTTGTGGCATCGAACATAGCGGATGCCTTGACATTGAAACGCAACAACGCACGCAGCGTGTGGTTTGCCGGCGGGACGGAGATCAACCGCATGGGCGGCACCGTCGACGCGAAGGTGGGCATCGCCCTCAAGGGTCTGGGCCTCGACCAGATCGTCGACGAAGGGCCGGTGATCCGCATCGGCGCGATGGTGAGCCTGCAGGCGCTCATCGACAGCCCACTGGTACCCCAGTGGCTCAAAGATGCTGGGCACTACTGCGGCTCCTACACCCGCCGTCACATGGCGACCATCGGGGGCAACCTTGCCTTGATGAGCGACCACTCCTTCCTTGCTCCCGCGTTGCTCGCCTCACGATGCACGCTGGTGACGGCCAACGTCACTGAGGGCGGGGCATACAGCGAGGATGAGGTGCCGGTGCGGGAGTACTACACCTACTACAAGCAGCACGCCACAACGCTTCTGTTGGCAATCCTGCTGCCCAAGGACAAGCGCTACGTCGGCTCACGCCGCTACGCACTGAGCGTCCAAAACCGTAGCGCCGCAACGGTTGCCTTCGGGGCGATGATGGGCGAGGCACTGGTCATCAGCCACGTGCGGATCGTCGCAGCAATCCATGGCAGCGGGGTGCAACGCCTCACCGACGTGGAGAATGCCATCGAGAGCGGTGAGCTCTCCAGCCGCGAGGACGTACAGCTGGCGGTAAGCCAGGCCCTGGAGGCGGTCGATGATTTTGTCGGCAGCAGAGAGTACAAGCGCTACATTGCCGCGGAGGGGATTGGACAACTCTTCGGCGAATTTCTCAAAGGAGGCGCACGATGAGCACGATTACCCTGACCGTGAACAATAAACGACACAGAGTGGAGGCAGTGGGCAACCGGACACTGCGTTCGGTACTCGTGGAGCTTGGATACCGCAGTGTCCGCGACAGCGACGACGGCGAAGGATTTGTCGGAAGCGATACGGTGCTTGTCAATGATGTGCCCGTCTACGCCAACCTGACGCTCGCCGTCCAGGTCGATGGAGCAGAGATCCGTACCGCCGAGAGTTTGGGCACCAGCCGCAACCTCAACGCCGTGCAGCAGGCAATGGTCGACAGCGGGGTGGTGCAGAGCGCCTACAACGCGCCGGCGGCCGCACTGCTGCTCACCTGGCTTCTGGAGAAGCACCCCGAACCGACGCGCGAGCAGGTTCGCGAGGTGCTCAGCGGCCTCTTCATCCGCGACAGCGGCTACGAGCAGTTCTATACTGCCGTCCAACTTGCCAGCGAATGGATGAAGAGCGGCGCCTACCAGAGCGAGATCGCCCCGTCGTTCCGTGACCACCTCACCTACGTCGGCAAGGCGAAGGGCAAGGTCGATGGCCCGGTGCTGGTAGCCGGTGAGCCCGCCTTCGTCGAGGACCGGGTCTTGCCGGGGTACTACTCGCTGGTGGTGCTGCGCAGCCCCCATGCCCACGCCTACATCAAGAGCATCGACATCAGCGAAGCGCTGAAGGTGGAGGGGGTGGAGACGATCATCACCCACGAGAACTGCCCCGATGTCTACTACATGCAGGCAGGCCAGTCCAACCCCGAGCCGAGCCCCCACGACCGCCGCCTCCTCAACCAGAAGGTCCGTCACGTCGGGGACCGCGTCGCTGCGATCGTCGCCGAGACCGAGGCGCAAGCCATCGAGGCGAGGGACAAGATCAAGGTGGAGTACGAGGTGCTCAAACCGATCTTCACCGTAGAGGAAGCGATGGCCGACGGGGCCGTGCGGATTCACAACGGTATTGTCGAATACCGAAGCGGCGAGCCTGCCGGCCTTGATGAGTACAACAAGGACGCCGATCCCCGCGATGGGAAGGTTGTCTACATGTTCCCGCTCCACGGCGACATCAGGCGCAACATCGCCAGCGCCGCGCGTGGCCAGATCGGGGATGTGGAGAAGGGCTTCGCCGACGCCGATACCGTCATCGAACGCACCTATCAGACCACCCAGATCCAGTGCACCCCGCTTGAGCCGCACATCTGTTACGCCCGTATCGAGGGCGGACGGTTGGTACTCAATGCTTCGACGCAGGTGCCCTTCCACGTCAGGAGGATCGTCGGTTGGGTCTGCGAGATCCCGGAGAACAAGATCCGGGTCATCAAGGAGCGTGTCGGCGGTGGCTACGGCTCCAAGCAGGATGTCCTGGTCGAGGATCTGGTCGGCTACGCCACGTGGATCACCGGCAAGCCGGTCTTCTACCGCAACACCCGTGAGGAGGAGTTCATCGCCAACTCGACACGCCACCCGATGCGGGTGACGGTGAAGATGGGGGCGAAGAAGGATGGGACCATCACGGCCGTCGAGATGGATGTACGGGCCAACACCGGCCCCTACGGCAACCACTGCCTCACCGTGCCGATGAACGCCTGTTCGAAGACGCTGCCGCTTTTGGCCGTCGACAACATGAAGTTCCAGGTGATCACCTACTACTCCAACATCGCCCCCACCGGTGCCTATCAAGGCTATGGGGCTCCCAAGGGCAGCTACGCCTTGATGACCTGCATGGCCGAGTTGGCCAACGAGATCGGTGTCGACTACTACCAGATGGCGATGAAGAACAAGGTCGAGACGGGCTACATGTTGGAGATCCTGCGCGGCCTGGGCGAGGGACGGGAAGGAAACGTCGTCCCCGTCGGCTCATGTGGCTTGGAGGAGTCGCTGGTACGGGGAGCCGAGATGATCGAATGGGGCAAGAAGGTCGAGGGGGCCAGTGGTGAGTGGAAGGTCGGAAAGGGGTTTGCGATGATCCAGCAGGGCAGTGGACTGCCCGGCCTGGACCACGGCAACGCCTGGGCGAAGCTGCTAAGCGACGGGACCTTCCAGATCTTCAGCGGCGGGGCCGACATCGGCACCGGGCTGGACACCGTCACTGCCAAGATGATCAGCGAGGCGTTCTGTGTCCCGCTTGACCGGGTCACCGTCACCAGCGGCGACACTGACAGTTGTACCTTCGACACCGGCGCGTTTGCATCGAGCGGCACATACTTTGCAGGCGGGGCCTCCTTCAAGGCGGCCGAGGACTTGCGAAGAAACCTGCTCAGCGAAGCGGCGCTCCAGATGGAGGAGGAGGTGGATGACCTGAGTCTGAGGGAGCCGGGTGAGGTCTACTCGACCAAGACCGGCAAGACGCTCAGCTACGCCGACCTCTCCCACACGGCGCTCTCGGGCACCGGGCGGGGGCAGGTGATGGGCACCGGTTCCTTCACCACGTTGCACAACTCGATCCCCTACGGGGCCCACTTTGCCCAGGTTGCGGTCAATACCCGCACCGGACAGGTCAAGGTACAGAAGTTCTACGCGCTCCAGGATGCCGGTACTCCGATCAACCCGGAGCTTGCCCTCGGCCAGCTCTACGGTGCGGCGCTGAAGTCCATCGGCCACACCCTCTACGAGAACATGATCCTCGATGGGGAGGGCCGGTGTGTGAATGCGAACTTCACCGGGTACGGCGTGCCGATGATCAGCGAGGTACCGGAGGACTTCAAGTCGGTCCTCATCGATGTCAACGATGAGGTCGGTCCCTACGGGGCGAAGTCGATCAGTGAGATCGCGACCAATGGCGCCGCTCCGGCGATCGCCATTGCCATCTTCGATGCCGTGGGGGTCTGGATGCGCTCCTGGCCCTTCACCCCGGAGAAGATCCTGCGCGAGCTTGGGAAGATCCAATAGGGTTTTGCAACAAAGTGCAACAATATTCTGTTTTGCAACAAAGTGCAACAATATTCTGGACAATGGCACCCCTCCATGGTATAGTGCCATTGTCCCGTTTTTTCTCACATCAAACACAATGGAGGTTCCCCGTATGAAGGACAAGGCTGCGATCAAGAAGATGATTGAAGAGCTCAAGACCCTCAAGACTGACGACATGTATCTCAATGATTTTTTCCTCACCTGGGATCAGAGTGACGATGAAATTGCCGCGGTTTTTCAGGTAGCTGAGATCCTCAGGGCAATGAGGGAGAACAACATCTCCGCCAAGGTCTTCGACAGCGGGCTGGGAATCTCCATCTTCCGTGACAACTCGACGCGAACCCGTTTCAGCTTCGCCAGCGCCTGCAACCTCCTTGGCTTGGCAATCCAGGACCTCGATGAGGGCAAGAGCCAGATCGCCCATGGCGAGACGGTCCGTGAGACAGCCAACATGGTCAGCTTCATGGCAGACGTCATCGGCATCCGCGACGACATGTACATCGGCAAGGGCCACACCTATATGAAGACGGTGGCTGAAGCGGTACAGAGCGGCTATGACGATGGTGTGCTCGAGCAACGTCCGACGCTGGTCAACCTGCAGTGCGACATCGACCACCCGACCCAGTCGATGGCCGACATGCTCCATGTGATCAACCACTTCGGTGGGGTGGAGAACCTCAAGGGCAAGAAGGTTGCCATGACGTGGGCGTACAGCCCCTCCTACGGAAAGCCACTCTCCGTCCCCCAGGGAATCATCGGCCTCTTCACCCGCTTCGGCATGGATGTCGTGCTGGCACACCCCGAGGGGTACAACGTGATGGCTGAGGTTGAGGCGGTCGCAACGGAGAACGCCGAGAAGGGCGGCGGCTCGTACAAGCGCGTTGATTCGATGGCCGAGGCGTTCAAGGATGCCGACATCGTCTACCCCAAGAGTTGGGCACCGTTTGCCGTGATGGAGGAGCGCACCGAGATTGTCGAGCACGGCGATGAAGCGGCACTCCACGCCCTTGAGCAGACGTGCCTTGCCAACAACGCCAAGTTCAAGGATTGGACGTGTACCGAAGAGCTGATGAGCCTGACACGCGACGGCAAGGCGCTGTACATGCACTGCCTGCCCGCCGATATCACCGGCGTCTCCTGCAAGGAGGGTGAGGTCGAGGCTTCGGTCTTCGATCGCTACCTGGTCCCCCTCTACAAGGAGGCGAGCTACAAGCCATACATCATCGCCGCGATGATCTTCCTTGCCAAGTTCAAGAACCCGGGCGCGAAGCTCGACCAACTGATGGCAACGGACGCAAAGCGCGTCAACTGACCACGAGCAGAAGGATACTCGGGGGCCGGGACTGCAAATCCCGGCCTCGAGTTTTGTCAGCGCTGTTCGACGAACTGGACCCGTACCCCGTTGGGATCGAGCACATAGCAGAAGCGAACCGACGGGTTCGGGGAAAACGGCCCTTCGGTGATGGCGATCCCCTGCTCGTTGAGGAAGGCGATCTTCTCATCCAGGTCATCGACTTCAAAGCCGATGCTGATCCCCGCTCCCACGCCCTTGGGCGTTGCCCCCGCGTGGGTGATGAGCTCAACCTTCGTCTCCCCGTCGCCCATGAAGGCGATGTTTGACGGTCCTCCCGTCACTCTCCGGCTCACTGAGAGCCCGACGATCTCTTCGTAGAAGCGAACGCTCTCATCCAGATCGATTACATCGATGGTGGTCCATAGAAATTTCATGATACTCTCTCCTGCACATGGGATGCGGCCAACAGCGCAGTGCTGAAGGCACCCTGGAGGTTGAAGCCTCCACTCTCCCCATCATAATCCAATACCTCCCCACAAAAGAAGAGGCCGTCGTGGAGTCTGGATTCCATGCTCTTGCGATTCACCCCACCAAGGGCCACCCCGCCGCGGGTGGCCATGGCACTGGAAAACCCCATCGTCCCCTCAACGACAAAGGGGTGGGCGCCGAGGAGGGAGCAGAGCCCGTTGCGCCGCGAGCCATCAATGTGATTCCACGTGGCTCCTGCCTCAATATTGGCTTGTTCGAGCACGACGGCGGCGAAGGCACGTGTCAGGCCCGCCTCCCTCAGGTGGGTGGCCATCTGCTGTTGGGGGTGGGTCCGGGCCAACACCTCCAGGGTGCGCATGGGCTCTGCCACGAAGGTGACGGTGATGGTGTCCCCGTTGAGGGCAGAACCGCTGAGGGTGAGAATTGGAGGACCGGAGAGACCTCGGTGGGTGAAGAGGAGGTCCCCCGAGCCTTGGTAGTAGGGCTTGCGTTCACCCCCATGGACAGCAGAGACACTGACGTTCTGCAGTGAGGAGCCGGTCAACGCGCTGTAGTGCCAATCGTGTATGACCAGGCCCACAAGAGCCGGCTTGGGTTGGACCACGGTGTGCCCAAGGCCTCTAAGGATGGGGTAGAGGGAGCCATCGCTGCCGGTACGGGGGTAGCTCTTTCCCCCAGTTGCCACGATGAGGGTCTTGGTGTGATACCGAGCACTGGCGGTAGCGACGAGAAAGCCGTGGGAGGCGACAGCGATGGCGCTGACCTTCTCATGGTAGCGGATCGGAATGTTTGATGAAGCGAGGAGGCCGTCGCGCACCTGGCGGGCACTGCCTCCTTGAGGGAAGACCTTGCCGTCGCTTCGCGCGATGGTGGCGATGCCGCGCCCTTCGAACCAATCCCTCAGTTGGGTAGGGGTCAGATTCTGCAACGCCGGCAAGAGGAAGTTGCGCTGGCCCTTTGAGCCGTAGTGGTTGAGAAACTCCTGCACATCGAGGGTATTGGTGAGGTTGCACATCCCCGATCCGGTGATGAGGAGCTTGCGCCCGGCCTCTTCCCCTGCCTCGAGCAGCAGCGCGTTGCACGGGGGGAGGTTTGCTCGGGCAAAAAGACCGGCTGCCCCGCCGCCGACAATGATCACATCATAGTGTTCCATAATCCCTACCAAATCACTTGCTTATTGGGTCTCTTCATAGTATACCCACAGTATAGCGACATGGAGGGGACGATGAAACGACTTGTTGTAATAACGTTACTGGTTTTATCGGCTTCGCTGCCGCTTTTTTCCTACGCCGAGTTACGAAGCGAACTCTTCTGGCGGTCAACCGGTGGGACGATCACCTCACCGAGTGCTTCCAATACCTACTCCGGTACCGAGCTGGACGTGCGCGTCACCAGCTCCTCGAACTGGGATGGAGGGTTTGTCCTCACCCTCTTCGGTGGGGCCCAGAAGGCGCTCACCCTCATCTTCGATGGGGTGGTGCAGGATGTCTCGGCTGAGAAGATGGCGTGGTACTACGGTATGGGTACTGCCGTCCTCATCCCGCTTGGCCCCTACTTCAGCAGTGAGGTGAACGTCTCCTATGAGACGGCGTGGCAGTTCTTGGACAACGCCGAGCTCAGCCTCGATACGCTGCGCGTTGGTCTGAGGATGATGAGCGCCATCGGCGATGGATTTCTTCTCTCCTTGGGCTTTGAGTACTCACGCCCCATCTGGGGGCGGCTCATCGACCGCAGTACCGACGATACGCAGGTGGAGCGCTTTCTCTACGATGCGACGGGCCTTGCCGTCTCGGTCGGGGTGGGCTTTCAGGCGTGGTAGGCGTAAAACCACTTGACGAAGGCTGACAGGCCGTCTGAGAGCGGGGTATCGGGGCGAAACCCGAAGTCCCGCTCAAGCTCCGTGACATCGGCATACGTCTGATAGACATCCCCTGCCTGCATCGGCAGGTACTCCTTCTGTGCCATCCTGCCCAAACAGGACTCGAGGGTCTCGATGAACTGGGAGAGCCTGACCGGCTTGTTGTTGCCGATGTTGTAGATCTTGTAGCGGTCCCCGTGCTCGTTGGGCTGTGGCGGGGTGGGGATGATCTTCAAGAGCGCGGTGATGACATCATCGACGTAGGTGAAGTCGCGCCACATATCACCCGTATTGAAGACCTTGATGGGCTTCCCCTCGACGATGGCCTGAGCAAAGGAGTAGTAGGCCATGTCCGGTCGGCCCCAGGGCCCGTAGACGGTGAAGAAGCGCAGTCCGGTGGTGGCAAAGCCATAGAGGTGGGTGTAGGCGTGGGCCAAAAGTTCGTTGGACTTCTTGGTGGCGGCGTAGAGGCTGACGGGGTTGTCCACCCGGTCGTCGGTCGAGTAGGGTACCGTATCATTGAGGCCGTAGACTGAGGAGGAGGAGGCGTAGAGCAGATGTTCGACACTGTGGTGTCGGCACGCCTCAAGGATATTCAGGAATCCAGCGAGGTTGCTCTCAAGGTAGGCTCTGGGGTTGGTGATGGAGTACCGGACCCCAGCCTGGGCGGCGAGGTTGACCACAAACCGGAACCGGTAGCGCTCGAAGAGCTCGTCGAGTGACTGGGCATCGGCGATGTCGAGCTGGCAGAAGGTGAAGAGTGGGTGGGTCAGCTGATCCAAGCGTGCCATCTTCAACGCGACCGGGTAGTAGTCGTTGAGGTTGTCGATGCCGATGACCCGCTCTCCGTTCGCGAGCAGGGCCTTGGTGAGGTGGTAGCCGATGAAACCGGCACTGCCGGTGACCAGGATGGGGGTTTGTTCGTGCATGGGGCCATTGTACTCCATCGCAGACGCCTTTGGAACAAAAAAGGGACCCCACACCGGGGTCCCTGCAGGTTGGCGTGGTGCTCTTACGCGAAGTTGGAGACAAATGCCTTGAGGACGAAGAGGGCGAAGAGGACCCACGTCATCGGGGTGATTTCCTTGGCCTTCTTGCTGAAGAGCTTGAGCACGACGTAGGAGAGGATACCGAACATGATGCCATCGGCGATCGAGTAGGCAACGACCATGAAGATGATGGTCAAGAAGGCGGGGATCGCTTCGGTCATGTCGTTCCACTCGATCTTCGTGACCGGGGTGATCATGAACACACCGACGAGGATCAACGCTGGTGCCGTCGCTGCGCCAGGAATCGATCCGAAGAGCGGTTCGAGGAAGAGTGAGACGAGGAAGAGGATGGCAACGACCAAGGCGGTCAAGCCGGTGCGGCCTCCTTCGACGACGCCAGCGGAGGACTCGACGTACGTGGTGACCGTCGAGGTTCCCAGGATTGCACCGACGGTGGTTCCCACCGCGTCGGCGAAGAGGGCTTCCTTGACGTTGGGGATGGTGCCGTCGCTCTTGATCATGTCAGCCTTGGTGGCACAACCGATCAAGGTTCCCACCGTATCGAACATGTCAACAAAGAGGAAGGTGAACATGATGATGACAAAGTCGACGGTAAAGATGTTCTGGAACTCGAAGGGGAAGAAGTACGGGGCCGGCGGGACGTAGGAGCCGCCTGCATACTTGGTGATGCCGAACGGGATGCCGATGATCGTGGTTGCGATGATACCGATCAACAGGGCGCCCTGTACCTTGAAGGCCAACAGGACACCGGTGAGGACCAGGCCGAGGAGTGCGAGCCCTGCATCACCCTTGAGCCAGGTGGGGTTCAGGGAGACAAGGGTTGCACCTTCAACGATGATGCCGGCATTCTGCATGCCGATGAAGGCAATGAAGAGGCCGATACCTACCCCGATCGCTTTCTTGATGTTGTCAGGAATGGAGTTGATGATCGCTTCACGCACGTTCACGAAGGTGAGGATGATGAAGATGATACCTTCGACGAAGACTGCAGTGAGGGCGAACTGCCAACTATACTTCATTGACAAAACGACCGTGAACGCCATGAACGCGTTCAGGCCCATGCCGGGGGCGAGGGCGAACGGCAGGTTGGCCATCAGCGCCATGATCAGCGTTGCGATAGCCGCCGAGATTGCCGTTGCCGAGAATACTTTGGAGAACTCCATTCCGGTTACGGAAAGGATGCCCGGATTGACAGCGAGAATGTAGGCCATGGTCAAGAAGGTCGTGATACCTGCCATCACCTCAATTCTGACTGTCGTTTTTCGTTCCTTGAGTTTGAAAAACTTTTCCATCGATGCACTCCTTGCAGATGTTTTGAATGTCTATAGTCTATCCTACTTGTGGAAGTTCGTACAGAAAAATCGTCTAATTTGCTGTTTGAGCAATTTATTTGTGCTTTTTACCAGTGTGAATCAAAAACCTAAGCCAATATTGAAGAATAGGTAAAAACCCAGCAGGATTTTATTGATAATAGTTATCAATTACAGCAGTTTTTCCCTTGAAGAATCCAATGGCGGGGATTAGACTTACCGACAAGGGGGGGGACATGAACACCATCGCACACCTGAAACACATCATCGATGTCGCCAGTGGACGGAGCGTTGCCGACCTGTGCATCACCGGAGCCAAGATCCTCGACGTCTACAACAAGGAGTTCTTCGAATCCGACCTGCTCATCGCCAATGGTTTCATCGCAGCGTTCGCCGAGGCGGGGACGGGAGAGGCGGAACGGACCGTCGATGCAGAGGGCCGCTACCTCCTGCCCGGTTTCATCGACTGTCACGTACACATCGAATCCAGCCACGCAACACCCGAGGAGTTCAGCAACCTCGTCGTTCCGTGCGGCACGACGACGGCAATCTGCGACCCGCACGAGCTGTGCAACGTCACCGGCCTCGATGGGCTGTACTACATGCTCGATGCCACCGAAGAGACGGCGGTCCAGGCATTCTTCATGGTTCCCTCCTGCGTGCCTGCCACCTCCTTTGAGCACAGTGGGGCCAAGATCGGGGCCAAGGATGTTGTCGAGCCGCTCTCCCATCCCCGGGTGTTGGGCTTGGGAGAGATGATGGACTACCCGGGCGTCATTGCAGCCGACAACGAAGTGCTGGAGAAGATCATTGCAGCACGCACCAGTGGCAAGGTTGTCGATGGGCATAGCCCCGAGATCGTAGGCCGTCCACTCGACGCCTATGCAAGCGCGCGGATCCGCACCGAACACGAGTGTGAGAGCGTCGAGGAGATGCAGGCGCGCATCAGGCGGGGGATGTATATCCTGCTGCGTGAGGGGTCGGCTAGCCACAACGTGCTCACCCTGCTTGGCGGGGTGACGGAGGGCAATATCCGTCGCTGTTGCTTCTGCACCGATGACCGCCAACCCAAGTCAATCCTTGAGGAGGGGCACATCAACAACAACGTGCGCTTGGCGGTACAAGCGGGCCTTGACCCCATCGAGGCAATCTGTATGGCGACGATCAACAGCAGCGACTGCTACAACCTCACCGACCGCGGGGCCATCGCCCCGGGGCTGCGTGCCGACTTCGTGTTGGCCGACAATGTGACCGACTTTACCATGCACCAAGTCTATGTGGAAGGAACGCTCGTCGCCCAGGACGGGAAGATGCTCCAGCCGGCCATCGCCCGGCGTGACGAGCGCGTCGCCTCGAAGGTCAACATCAAGGACTTCTCCATCGAGCGCCTCCAGCTGAAGCTCGCCAGTGACCACGTGCGGGTCATCCAGGTCATCGAAGGCAGCGTTGCCACCGATGCAGGGGAGGCACGGGTGACACTGCAGGATGGCCTGTGGGTCCACGATCCTGGCCAGGACATCGTCAAGCTGGCTGTGGTGGAGCGGCACAAGGGGACGGGCAACGTCGGGGTGGCATTGTTGGGAGGGTTGGGGCTGAAGGCGGGGGCGATGGCGACCACCGTCGGCCACGACAGTCACAACCTGATCGTCTGTGGCACCAATGACAGTGATATGGCAGGTGCAGTGGAGCATCTGAAGAAGATTGGCGGGGGGATGGTGATCGTCAAGGGAGGGGAGGTGCTCACCTCCTTTGCCCAACCCATCGCCGGTTTGATGAGCTATGAGGACGGGCCTGCCATTGCAAGAGCGTTGGACGAGATCCACCGGGTGGCCCACCGCGAGCTGGGGGTACACCCCCACATCGACCCCTTCATGACGTTGGGCTTCATGGCCCTGCCGGTGATCCCCTCCTACAAGCTCACCGACATGGGGCTCTTCGATGTGCGGACCTTTGATTTCATACCGATGGAGATCAGTACATGAGCGTTTGACCGTCGATGGTCCTGACGCGCATCTCTGTTCCATAGAGGGTGGTCAACATGGCGGTGTTGACCACCTCCTCTTTTGCCCCGGCAGCGAGCAAGCGCCCCCCCTTGAGCATCACCACGTGGGTGGCGAGTTCAGCGGCGAAGTTGACGTCGTGGGTGGAGAAGAAGAGGGTTTTTCCCCGTTTATGCAAGTGTTGGAGCAATGAGAGGGTGCGCTTGCGGTTGGCTGGGTCCAGGGCACTGGTCGGCTCGTCAAGCAGCAAGATCCGGCTCTGTTGGGCGATGGCCCGTGCCAGCAGCAAGAGCTGGTGCTCCCCACCCGAGAGGCTGGTGATGGAACGTTCCTCAAAGCCAGCTAGGCCGACCTCAGATAGCGCTTCCCAGGCGATCTGGGCATCGAGGGCGGTTGGGCTCTGCATCTGGGAGAGGTAGGGACTCCGTCCAAAGAGGGTGTAATCGAGCAGGGTGAAGGAGAAGTTGAACTGTTCGCTCTGCGGGACCAGCGCGATGAGGCGTCCGATCTCCTTGCGTCCGTAGGAGGCGAGCGGTCTGCCACAGAGGGTGATCGCCCCATTGGCATGAATGCCGAGCAAGAGGTCGAGCAGGGTCGATTTGCCCGCTCCGTTGGCGCCGAGCAAGGCGACGGCAGAGCCCTCCTCGACGGCAAAGCTCACCTCCTTGAGCGCCTCGGTGCCGCTTGGATAGGTAAAGCTGACGCCTTTGAGCTCGAGGATGTTCATGCCTTTCCCTCCTGGTGTTTGAGGCTGAGGATGATGATGAAGATCACCGCTCCAAAGAGGCTGGTGACGAGGCCGATGGGGATTTCGGTGGGCAAGAGGGTACGCCCGATGGTGTCGCTGACCAGCAGGAAGAAGGATCCGACCACCATCGAAGCGGGGAGGCTGAAGGAGGACTCCGAGCCGAAGAGCTTACGGGCCAGGTGCGGGGTGATAAGGCCGACCCATCCGATGAGGCCGGTGACCGAGATGACCAGGGTCGTGCCCACTGTGGCCACGATGAGCAGAATCGTACGGTCACGCTTTGGGTTGATGCCGACACTGAAGCTCGTCTTCTCCCCCAACGACAGGAGGTTGAGCTTCCACCGCTCTGTGATGATGATCGCCTCACAGAGGAGCACGATCGGGAGGATGGAGAGGAGCTGGCCCCAACTGGCGTTCCAGAGCCCCCCCATCATCCAGAAGGTGATGTCCTGCAGGTCCTTGGTCGGTTCGGCGACGAGCTTGACCACTGCCAGTGCGCTGCTGAAGATGGCGCTCACTGCGATGCCGCTGAGCACGAGGCGCAACAACCAGCCGCCGAAGCGAAAATGGCGCGCCAGAACGTAGGAGGCGGTGAGGGCAAAAAGGCCGAAGATGGTTGCGCTGATCTGGACGGTGACGGTGCTGCTTACCCCCAAGACAATCATCAGGGCTGCCCCGAAGGCCGAGCCCTGGCTTACCCCCAGAAAGCCCGGCTCGACGAGGGGGTTGGAGAAGAGCATCTGAAAGGCGTAGCCGCTGGCGCTGAGCATCGAGCCGGCCAGCAGCGCCAGCGCAATGCGTGGCAGGCGCACGTTCACCAAAATCGAGTGCATCAGCGCGTTGCTCCTCCCGTCAAGGGGGATAAAGAAGCCGGGCTTCGGATAGCGCCCGAAGAAGAGGGAGAGGAGGGCGAAGAGGAGCGTGGTTGCGATCATGGCCACAAGCGCCCTCCTCCGTCGCTTGATCTTACGGGTGTACCCCTCGGCGCTGCTCATCGGCGGTTATCAGCGATCGAGCGGCTATAGGCGTCGACCAGTGTCTGGATGATTGAACGATCGGTGATGGAGTAGAAGTCGCGGTAGAAACGGTCAATTTCAGTGGGTATGTCGATATCCTCGTAAAGCTCAGGGTAGGTGGTCTTGGCAAGCCACTGGAGGCCGAGGATCCAGGATGCCACCGGCTGGATGTAGTTCATCAGGTCATGGGGACTGGCCACCACCGCGCCCTCCTTGACCGCCCGAAGATTGGCCCAGAGCGGTGAGGAGTAGATACCATCGAGATAGGAGGCGGTGGGGGTGGAGTAGCTGATGAGGACGATGAGGTCGGGGTCCCAGGCAGCGATCTGCTCAAAGCTTACCGTCGACCACCCCGCAGCCGCCTTGTTGGCCCCCTTCCAGACGGGGCTGGCTCCGCTCATCTCAACCATCCACGTCTGAATCCAGCTGTCGGGGGCAATCTTATAGCTGGTGGTGTTGTCCGTCCGGTCGGCCTGCAGGAGCAGGACACGTTGTTGGTCTTGGCTTTTTATCTGTGCAGCGCGACTCTCGATCAAATCCAAACGCGTGCGGTAGAGACTCAAGATCTCGTTGGCTCGGCCAGGGTTGCCCAAGAGGGCGCCCAGCTGGACGATCTCACGCTGCCACTCATCCCAGGTCTCCAGGCTCATGGTGAAGTTCTTCACTCCCAGCTGGTCGAGCTTCTTGGCAGTGGACTCAAAGTGGGTTGCTTTCATCAGGACGAGATCGGGGCCGCGAGCGGCAATCTCCTCGACGCTCGCCGTCTGGCTGAGACGGCTCTGTTGATCGAGTTCGCTTCTGAGCAGCGCAAAGAAATCGCCCAATCCCTGGTCGGTCTTGGGCAGGGTGAGGCGCATGCGCTCCACCTCGGGAAAGAGGAAGAGGGCGTTTGCCGGCATGTTGCCCGCCTTGCCGGCGATGAGGAGGTCACCCACTGGTCCATCGAGGATCAGGGTGCGTCCGTTGGCGTCAATGGCAGCGTGGGTAGATGGTGGCTGTGCACCATCGCGGACTCCTTGGGCGGCGAGCAGGGCGGTACATACCAATAGAATGAGGATCAAGAGGCGTTTCTTCATGAGGTTGTTCTCCTTGGGTGTGCAAAGTCTACCATTGTATATTTGAAAATACAATCGAAATTTGAATTTATCCTCTCTGTACCCCTCATACCATGCCCTGTTTTTGTCAGTCCTGCGAAGATACAGGTAATCTTCTCTTTGTACTTGACCGGTGGCAGAACGTAACTCATGATATCGGTGGCGTCGGTCAGGGGGGCAATGGTGACCCGCCGTATCATCATAAGGGTACTGCTCACCCCCTACACGGTCTTGGCAGACATCAGATGCGCGCGTTCAAAGAGCCAAGGCTGTGAGGCGTATGGCCGCGTCGAGGTGAAGTTCTGATAAAACGTTTTGCACTCCTTATCCTCCTCTCGGTTTTGGTCCTGTGTTCCCTCGGGGCCCAGGACTATCTCTTTGAGCACATCGGCATCGCCATAGAGATCGGCTTGGACAACAGCTACCACATCGAGGAGCGGATCGTGGTCAACTTCTCCACCCCGCGCCACGGCATCTATCGCGAGATCCCGGTCAAGTTTGGCAAGGTGCGCACCACGGTGGAGGACCTGAAGAGCAGCGAGCCCATCATCCGCGACTCGGTCTCCCCGGATTGGGTGACCTTCCGCCTCGGCTCGGCCGACCGGACTGTCAGCGGTTTGAAGGAGTATCGCCTCTCCTACACCTATCGCATCGGTGATGACCGCATTGGAGGGTGGGACGAGTTCTACTACAACCTCCTCGGTGACGGGTGGCAGGCCCCCATCAAGGAGTTTGTCTTTGCCGTGACCTTCCCCAAGGCCGTGGACCCGTCGATGGTCTTTCTCACCGGCGGGGCCTACGGCTCGGTGTCCCAGCGCGGTGAGTACTCCATCAGTGGTGACGGGCGGACCATCA
>Ga0265293_10008333_pt1 | contig 15414 bp, 12 predicted proteins | sample Munlanlewell138R_FD_192505 | JGI IMG/M metagenome (GOLD analysis project Ga0265293, IMG submission 192505) | Leachate microbial communities from a municipal landfill in Southern Ontario, Canada - Leachate well 138R | ecosystem: Engineered > Solid waste > Landfill > Unclassified | place: Canada...
AAACTGGTGTGCCCGTACTGCGGCACGGTGATGGATGTGGAGGCCCTGCAGGCTTTGGACGAATCTCTGGCGCACGCGCAGGAGTCGGAAGCCACCGACTGGGGCTACCAGGGGGAAGAGTGGGCCAACGAAGAGCAACAGGGCATGGCGGTCTACACGTGCAAGTCCTGCGGCGGTGAGATCATCGGGGACGAGACCATGGGCGCGACGAGCTGTCCGTTCTGCGGCAACCCCGTGCTGATGCCGTCGAAGTTCTCGGGCACGTTGAAGCCTGACCTCGTTCTGCCGTTTAAGACGAGCAAGGAGCAGGCGCTCACCGCCCTGCAGAATCATTATCTCAACAAGAAGTTTCTTCCGGCGGTGTTCAAGGACAAGAACCGGCTCGAGGAGGTCAAAGGCGTGTACGTGCCGTTCTGGCTGTTCGACGCCGAGGCCGATGTGAGCATCGAGTTTGACGGCCGTCAAAATAAGTCGTGGAGCGACCAGAACTACGATCACGAGGAGACGTCACACTACCGGATCATCCGCGAAGGCTCGCTCGTGTTCGACAAAGTGCCGATCGACGGATCCGAGGACGTGGACGACACGCTGATGGAATCGATCGAGCCGTTCGACTTTTCGGAAGCGGTGGACTTTAAGACGGCCTACCTCGCCGGTTTCTTCGCCAACAAGTACGACGTAGAAGTCGAAGAGTGCCAGACGCGCGCCGATGAACGCATGCGCAACAGCGCAAGTTCCGAATTCGAAAGAACGGTCAGCGGGTACGACGAGCTGGACGTGACGATTTCGAGGATCGACGTCAAGAAGGGCGAAGTGGCCTACGCGCTGCTGCCCGTGTGGCTGCTATCCACGAAGTGGAACGGCGAGACGTACACGTTCGCCATGAACGGCCAGACCGGGAAATTCGTGGGCGACCTGCCGCTCGACAAGAGCGTGTCGCGCAAGTACTTCTGGGGTATTTTCGGCGGCATGGCCGTCGTGTTGACCGTTCTTGCACAGATCATTGCAAGCAGGTAGGGGGGTGAGAGTAATGAAACATACTAAAATGATACACAGACTGTTGGCGACCAGCCTCACCCTGCTGCTCTTGCTCGGGACGATCGGCGGCTATGCGTTTGGAGCATCCGAACCGGCCGGCGCATCTGCAGAACCCGTGCTCACCGCCATGTCGGTCGGGGAAGGCTACGAGGGCGATGACATCTGGGACGACGAAGGTTTCGATGACGACGACTTCTGGGACGACGAAGGTTTCGATGACGATGAATTCTGGGAAGACGAATATTTCGGCGACGATGAATCCTGGGGTGACGAAGATTTCGACGGCGAAGAAGGCGACTGGTCCGGCTCAGGGTATCTGGATAACCTGGCGCTGTTCGACGGAGAGAAACCGCCCCTGTTCCTCGACCTCGAGGGCCTGGTGGACTACGCAGAGGCCGATGCGATACTCGCGCGGCTGCAGGAAGTCAGCGACAAGCACGACTTTGACGTAGCCATCGCCGTGATGCCGTGGCTCGACGAGCGGGACGCTGTATACTACGCGGCGGATTTCTACGAAGACAACGCCTACGGTCGCGGCGTCAACAGCGACGGATGCCTGCTGCTGCTGGCCATGGAAGAGCGCGACTTCGCATTCGTATCCTTCGGGCGCGGCGAATCCGTCTTTACCCCGTCCGGACAGGCGTATCTGGATTCGTTTTTCCTGCCGCAGCTGAGCGCGGGGCAGTATGCCGAAGCGTTTGTGGGCTTTGCGGACGGTGCCGATGAATTCCTGACCGCGGAGGCCGAAGGCCGTCCGTACGATGCGGGCACGATCCCCGGAGAGCCGGAGGCAACGTCAAAGAAGCGCGGCATCCTGTCGATCGGCAGCATCATCGTATCGTTTTTAACGTCCCTGTTCGTGACAGGCGGCTACAAAAGCCAGCTGAAGAGCGTCCGGGGTGAAGCCGGAGCCGCTCAGTACATACGGCCGGGCAGCCTCAACGTCACCGGCAAGAAGGATGTGTTCCTCTACACGAAAAGGGCCAGGACGCCGAGAGTCAAAAGCTCATCGGGTGAGAGCAATGCCGGCACGATCAGCACCTCGTCCGGCAAAAAAGGAACCGGTCACAGCGGCAAGTTTTAAGCTGGCAGCAGCCCGGCAGGCGCAAACCCGCCGAGATTCCTGCAGTTTTTAAGAAAGACAGGATTCCGGCGAGCGAGATCAGCAATAGACCGCGTATTATTAGAAAGATATTCAGAAGGAACCGAATGGTTCCTTCTGATCTTCTTTTAGCACACCTGCAAAAAAGTAATGCAACCGCTCATCGCCGCCGCACACGCTCCTACATCCGTCTAAAACTTTCGCCGGCACAAAGCTGCAAAAGTTCCACATCTGTCTTGACAAACACTTTTGTCTATAATATGCTATTACATGTCAGGATATGTTATGTTTTGTTCCTATATAAGTAGCGAGGTGTCGTAGAATTGAAAAAAACAAAAAAATCAAAGATTAGCATCATTTCTCCCAATGGGCATCTTGGCTTTGCGCCGACGAAAGAAGAGAGCTTTTTCATCGGGGCGGAAACCAAACCGGATTATTACTGCTGTGACAGCGGTAGCGATGACATCGGACCGGTTCCATTAGGTGCAGATAAGAGCGCAAGCCATCCGGATCACCAGTATCACGACCTGGAGCTGATGTTGCTCAAGTCGCGGGAACAGAATGTTCCCATGATCATCGGCTCAGCCGGCGATACCGGGACAAACAGCCGGGTGGACATGTTTGTCGATTTTATTAGAGACATGGCAAAAAAGCATAATCTGAAGCCGTTTAAGCTTGCTTATTTTTACTCCGAGGTCGACAAGGAGTACCTGCGGACCAAGATGTTGAATGGGGAAAAGATTGAAGGCCTCAACAGCCGAAGCGAATTGACTCTCGAGGAGCTGGATAAAACAACCCGTATTGTCGCAGTCGCAGGGGTGCATCCCTTTATCAAAGCGCTGGAAATGGGCGCTGATGTCATCATAGGCGGTCGCTCCTCGGACGCCTGTGTCTTTGCAGCTCCTGTGATCTATGAAGGTCTGCCCGAAAACGTGGCGTACTACAGCGGCAAGGTGCTCGAATGCGCCTCGTTCTGCTGCGAGCCGTACGGAGCAAAGGAAAGCGTCATCGGGGTAGTGACGAACGAGGATGTTAAAGTAACGGCGATGGCTCCGTTCCAGAGGTGCACCATCTCCTCTGTAGCCGGGCACGCGATGTACGAAAGATCAAACCCATATTACGAATATGTAGCCGGTGGCTGTCTTGATATGAGCGAATGTGTGTACGAGCAGTACGACGAAAGAACCTGTCGCATCACAGGTGCTAAATTTTTGCCCATTGACGGGAGAATGAAAGTAAAGCTTGAAGGTTCCGGTTTTGTGGGCAAGCGCTTTATGGGCATGGCCGGTGTTCGTGATCCATATACGATTAAAAACATCGATCAAGTGATCGATTGGGCTCGCTCGCAGGTGGCGGAGCGGTTCCCGGATGGGAACTATAAGCTCAGCTACCGTGTTTTCGGTAAAGACGGTGTGATGGGCGATCTGGAACCGATCAAGGAAACGAAGGCTCACGAACTGTTGATCGTCGTGGAGGGGGTCGCCGATGATGCTAAGACGGCCGAGGAAGTGACTCTGATTGGGACGCGCCAGGTTTTCTACGCTCGCCTGCCAGAGGTCAAGGGAACGGCCGGCACGGCAGCCTTTATCTTAGATGAAGTGATCCCGATTTCCGATGCGTACATTGGACGATGGATCATACGGTCGAGGTAGACGATCCTCTCGAGCTATTTCCTCTGACGATGATAGAAATTGGAGCGTAAACAATATGGGAAAAACGAAATTAGTCGATCTGGCCAAGACCATCCGAAGCAAGAATGCAGGTACCGACCGCATAACCTTCGACATTATATTCAAAGAAAAAGAAAAATATGAACTGGTTAAAAAATCTGGCGTATTAACGAGAGAAACAGTTGCCAACCTGTTCAGCATTCCGGAGAATCGCATCGTCGACTTCGTGGAGTTCGATCCAGCGTTCGCGATTAAGTTTACAATCACCCGCCTGCAGCCCTCCGGCTCTTTCGGCGAAGGCGACGTGTTCGGGTGCCAGCAGTATCCACCACTGTATGATATCGAAGTTCCCGCGATAGATTGAAACAGGCCACGCAGGAGGGTGCTTTTATGAACAGTCCACTTATCGGTTTGACTGGCTGTCTGAGCAGTGAGCTCTGCAAGGACTTGGCTCCTGAATATCCGTTCTTTCACCTGAAAACTTGGTACTGTGAGGCGATCCGCAAAGCAGGCGGCCGCCCAGTGATTATCCCTCCGGTCTGCGGATCGGACGAGGAAGCCGAAGCGATTGGCCTGTTGTCTCATTTTGATGGAATCTATGTGACGGGCGGCGGGATGTCGACCGCTCCACCTTGGCCGGTTCAGCCGAAGCTGATGGAAACACAGCCAATCCGGAGTGCGATGGAGTGTCGGCTGGTTCGCACCTGCAGAGATCAGAAGCTTCCGCTGATCGGCTCGTGCAGAGGTCACCAGATCATATGCGAGGCGCTGGGCGGAACAATGAGCGACGAGCTTTTATATAATCATCAACAGGAAGATACAAAAATACCCTTCTATTATCCCTCGCATGCTGTTACGATTGTTGAGGGCAGCAGGCTGGCATCGATCATAGGAGACGAAGAGTGGGCTGTCAATTCGATGCACTGTTCCTATGTTGAGAAATGTCCTGATGGGTTTTCGGCTAATGCCTACGGTCCGGAAGGGACGATTGAAGGTATGGAGACGCTGGATGAGGAGTGGTTTTGCATCAGCTATCAGTATCACCCCGAAATCATGCTATTCGATGAACGCGCAGAGAAAGTAATGAAAGCTTTTGTCGAGGCTGCCGAAGCATACGCACGAAGCAGAAAGGATGGGTGAGAGCACTGTGATCAAATATGTGGTAAAGAGAATTGTGCTGCTCCTTCCGGTCTTACTGGGAGTATCGTTGATTATTTTTTCAATCATGGAAATCGCCCCGGGCGACCCTGTCCGGAACCTGCTCGGGCCGGATGCTACGGAAGTTCAGGTCGAACAGCTCCGTCACGAATTAGGTCTCGACAAAGGTTTTGCGGAACGCTACACAACTTATGTAGTGAATGCTCTCACAAAGGGAGATTTTGGAAATTCCTGGCGAACTGGCGCACCCGTATGGGACGATATCGCCCCGCGTCTCCCGGTAAGTCTGAGACTCACCACGTTTAATATCATCGTCGCTACCCTGCTTGGAATACCGCTCGGAGTCTATTCTGCTGTAAAGCAAAACTCTCCGGGCGATAATATTATGCGGGTTGTCTCGACGATCTTTGTGGCAACCCCGACGTTCTGGTTCGGCATGATGCTGATCCTACTTTTTTCGTTGTACTTGGGGTGGCTGCCGCCCGGCGGTATATTTGTCTGGAAGGGGTATATCCTGCCGGTCGTGTGCACCTCGGTTGTGGCGGCCTGCCGGATTTTTCGGATGACCCGCTCGAGTATGCTTGAATGCATCCGCGAGGATTACGTACGCTCAGCTCGGGCAAAGGGTGTACCCGAGAAGGTCGTCGTGTACCGCCACGCTCTGCAAAATGCGCTCCTGCCCGTTATAACCACGATCGGCAATACGTTTGGCGGTGTGCTCGGCGGTTCGACGATTGTGGAAAGCGTGTTTACGCTGCCCGGACTGGGGTCTCTTCTGGTGCTGAGCATCAAAGCCAAGGACCAGCCGACGGTCATTGCGAGCGTCACGTTTTTAGCCTTTTTCTTCGCACTGGTGATGCTTCTGGTCGATATTATCTACGCCTATGTAGATCCGCGCATCAAGGCGAAGTACGAAAAAGCGGAGTAGGAGGAGGTTGGATGATATGCTGAATGCCATTCGCGAAAAATCGAAATCGAAAAAGCACGTCAAGCAGAGCCCAACCCGGCAGATGTTTGCAAGGCTTCGCAAAAATAAGAGCAGCATGATAAGCCTGTACTTCATCATCTTTCTCGTGCTGTTTATGATTATCGGAACATTTATCATCGACGAGTCGCTGGTGTACGAACAGACCATGGACAGAAAGCTTCCGCCTTCCGCAGAACACTGGTTTGGCACGGATATCTATGGGCGTGATATTTTCGCTCGGGTCGTGTACGGCGCACGGATATCAGTGTCCATCGGGTTGATTACTGAAATCATTGCGACGCTGGTGGGCGGTGTGCTCGGGTCGATTGGTGCATATCGCGGCGGGCTCGTCGACGAAGTGATTATGCGCCTAACGGATATGCTGCTTGCGATTCCCTCCATACTACTGGCGATGGTCGTCGTAACGGCCATGGGGGCAAACGCGACGAGCCTGATTATCGCAATCTCTATTTCGATCATACCGGTCCATGTGCGGCTCGTGCGCTCCAGCGTGCTGGGTATCGCGGACCGGGATTTTGTGGAGGCTGCAAAGTCGGTAGGCATGTCGGATTTTAAAATCGTCGCCACGCAGATTATCCCCAACTCGCTTGCGCCAGTGATTGTCCTGTTTACGCAGGGTATCGCCACCGGCATGCTCAATGCGGCCGGCTTGAGCTATCTGGGGCTCGGCGTTCAACCGCCGAATCCCGAATGGGGGGCGCTCATATCCGGGGCGAGAGAGTTTTTGCGCACCAACCCCTACATGAGCATCATCCCGGGGATTGTCGTTGTTGTTACGGCGCTGTCGTTTAACCTGGTCGGCGACGGCCTGAGAGATGCTCTGGATCCGCGTCTTAAAGACTGACAAGAGGTATAAAGATGAGTGATGTACTGCTGAGAGTAAAAGACTTGTACGTCGAATACAGAACGGAGGAAGAGGTCGTTCAGGCTGTGAATGGATGTTCCTTCGATGTGGGGATAGGGGAGACGTTAGGCATCGTGGGAGAGACCGGGGCCGGGAAGACCACGACCGCCCTGGCTATCATGAGGCTGCTGCCCGACCGGACCGCGCATATCGTAGGCGGGAGAATTGAGCTCGGCGGGGAGAATCTCCTGGAGATCCCCGAAGAGGAGATGCGAGTTACGGTGCGCGGAGAACGCATCGCCATGATATTCCAGGATCCTATGACGGCGCTCAATCCCGTTATGACGATTCGGGATCAAATAGCTGAGGCCATTCACTATCACTCACTGCAGCTCAACGAGGCGGAAATTGAGTCGCGCATCGAAGAAGTTCTGACGCTGGTGGGCATCCCTCCCAACCGAAAACACGAATATCCCCATCAGTTCTCGGGCGGCATGAAGCAGCGGGTCGTAATCGCAATCGCTCTTTCGTGCGAACCGGAGCTACTGATTGCAGATGAGCCCACGACCGCTCTCGATGTCACCATCCAGGCACAGGTCCTTGCGATGATTGACAGCCTGAGGGAACGCCTCGGCATGGCGATGATCCTGATTACCCATGACCTCGGCATCGTGGCCCAAACCTGCGATAAGGTTGCGGTTATGTATGCGGGGGAAATCATCGAAGCGGGCGCGCTGGAGGAGATATTTACAGGCGAGAACCGTCATCCCTACACGGTGGGGCTGTTTGAGGCCATCCCGAACCTCAAAGCGGAAACGAAGCGTCTCTCTCCGATTGCGGGGTTGATGCCAGATCCGTCCAACCTGCCGGAAGGCTGCTATTTTTATGAACGGTGTCCCAAAGCCATGGAGATATGCAGGGATGTGCATCCGAAACTGTCGGACGAGGCCGGACACCCGATTGCGTGTCACCTTTTCAGCAGCAGCACGAAGAGTGAGGTGAGCAAATGAGTCGGATCGTTGATGCACCAAACAGGCCTTTGATTGAAACGAAGGGTCTTAAAAAATATTTTGACGTCGGCAAAAAAAAGCTCCATGCGGTCGACGATATCACCATTTCCATCGATGAAGGGAAAACACTCGGCGTCGTAGGCGAATCCGGCTGCGGAAAAAGCACGCTCGGGCGCACAATCCTGAAACTTCTTGAACCGACGGGAGGTAAAATTTTCTTCGACGGCAAGGAGATTACCGACCTGAAGCCAAAAGAGATGCGAAATTACAGGCGCGACATGCAGATGATATTTCAGGATCCCTATTCGAGCCTGAATCCGAGGCAGACGATAGCGGGCGCCATCGGCATGCCTTTAAAAGTCCACAAGATCTGCACAAGCAAAGCGGATATGGATAGGAGAATCAAAGAACTGATGGACACCGTCGGTCTGGCGCAGCGGCTCGTGAACGCGTATCCCCACGAACTGGACGGTGGACGCAGGCAGCGCGTCGGCGTGGCGAGGGCACTGGCGTGTAATCCAAGGTTTATCGTGTGCGATGAACCGGTCAGCGCGCTGGACGTTTCCATCCAGGCTCAAATCCTGAACCTGTTGATGGATATCCAGGAGGAAATGGGGTTGACATACATGTTCGTTACGCATGACATGTCTGTCGTAAAACATATTTCCGACGAAATCATCGTGATGTATATGGGGCACTGCGTGGAAAAGGCACCCTACGACGAACTCTTCAGCAACCCGCTCCATCCTTACACGCAGGCGTTGCTGTCTGCCATCCCCGTGCCCGATGTGTCCATGAAATTCCGGCAGTCAAAAGTTATACGGGGCGAGGTATCCTCCCCGATCGATCCGCCTCCGGGCTGCCGGTTCGCAAACCGTTGCGAATACGTGATGGAGGAATGTACCGGTCAGGATATTCCATTTAAGGAATTATCCCCCAATCACCATGTTGCTTGCCTCTATGCGGAAAAACGCCACAATAGAGGGTAAGTATAAGCAGTACGATATTGTAAAAGGAGGGAATTATGCGAAAAAGGAAAGTAATGGTTCTGCTTCTCACTTGTATCCTTCTGGCTTCGAGCTTGGCAGGGTGCGGTGGAGGCGCGGGGCCCGCCGGAATTGATAAGGACGCTCCGGTTGTAATTTACAGCGATGTCCAGTATAACACGCTGGATCCGTACCAAACGAATGCGACAAGCGACAACTTAATTTTCACAAATGTCTACGAATGCCTTGTAAGGGTTGACAACGAAGGCGCGATTATTCCACAGCTAGCCAAGTCATGGGATGTAAGTGATGACGGCCTGGTTTATACATTCGACCTAGCCGATAACGCACACTTCCACAACGGGGATAACGTAAAGGCATCCGACGTGGTGTTTAGCATCGACTATGCACGGCAGTATGCCAGGCGGATGACGTTTTACGAAATGATCGAAACTGTAAAGGCGCTCGACGACTATACGGTCGAAATCAGATTGTCAAACATGTCTCCGCTGTTCATGTCCTACTTGTATTATCTGCCTGTTCTAAGTGAAAGCTATGTGACTGAACACGACGGCGACATCCGGCTCAATACGTGCGGCAGTGGTCCTTACAGAGTCGTAGAATTTGATTCTGCCACACACTGCAAGTTGGAAGCTGTGGAGGATTATCACTTAGGCGCACCTGCGATTCAAAACGTTGAGTTCCGCTACTACAGCGATGCTTCTTCGGCCCAGGTCGCCTTTGAAACAGGAGAGATTCAGGTTATGAGTCTCGTGCCTTCAGCTGCCGAAGGCGTTGTCTCAACGGGTAAGTACAACCATGAATCCGTGCCCACGCTGCACTGCTCGCTTATGCTGCTCAATCACGAAAAAGCGCCGCTGGACAATGTCCTCGTGCGGAAAGCGCTTTCGTATGCAGTAGACAAGCAGGCTTGTATTGATATAGCTTATGACGGCTATGCGACGGAGTTGAGACTGATTCCGGATACGGACTGCTTCGGCGTAGACTTTAGCGATGCAGAAGATATTTCCTATAACCCCGAATACGCCAAAGAGTTGCTGACAGAGGCGGGTTATCCGGACGGATTGAATTTTGCGGACTACGGTATCGTTCTAGATGTCATCCCAAGCGGATACTACGAAAAGATGGCTCAGGTTGTGCAGATGAACTGGAAGGATGTTGGCATCGATATTGAAATCGTAGGAAATGCAAACTCCGACAGCGATGTCCCAAATGGGAACTACGCAATCTTTACCTATGGATATGCGTTTAAGAGCGATTTGAGCTACAACCAGGTGCACTATTCCTCAAATAATGGCCTCAACTCAGCCAGATTTGTGGATTCCTATTCCGATGAGGCCTTCGCACAAGCCGATGTCGAGCTTGACCCGGCGGTCAGGGCAGAGATCTACAAAGACCTAGTCACTCACCTTGTCGACCAGTGCGTCAACATACCGATCTTCAGGAGGCAGAGTATCATCGCCTGGGACAAGAACATCAAAGCTAATTTCTACACTGATGTAAACCACATGTATTTCGTTTACGATTGGAGCTGGACGAACTAGTCAGTCATTATTCTGCTCCATACGTTACTCAGACTGCACGGTACTCACACTTCCGTGAGCGCACCGTGGCCGCACCGTCTGTTGTCTACCCTCAGACGGTGCGGCGTGCTGAACGTTCGAACCGCTTAATGATTGACTATTCTGCCGGAGTCTATACGCAAAAGGAGGATGCACATGTTTGATTTCCTGATTAGAGACGCCTTGATTATCGACGGAACGGGAGCACCCGGTTACCGCGGTGATTTGGCCGTCTCCGAAGGCAGAATAGCAGCCGTGTCAGACAAATTAAACGGAGAAGCAAAGCGGATGATCGACGCACAGGGGCACATTGTGTGCCCGGGTTTTATCGATGCGCACGGGCATTCTGATTTTACGCTTTTCATTAATCACCGAGGCGAGAGTAAAATCCGCCAGGGTATCACGACCGAAGTGACGGGGAACTGCGGATTTACGGCAGGGCCGTTTTCGGACGATCACAAAGAAGATCTGGATTATTATCTGGCGAACACGATTCTGCTCACCGAGGAGCAGAGAGCGTCCTGGAATTGGAAGACGCACGATGAATTCCTGCGCTACAGCGCAAGGGACGGCTTGAGTTTTAACCTTGCACCCCTGGTCGGGCACGGGATGATCCACGTTGCCGTCATGGGCTTTGAAGACCGAATGCCTACAGTCGCCGAGCTGGACAGGATGAAATCGATGCTCAAAACAGAGCTCGATGCCGGCCTGTTCGGGCTGAGCATGGCCTTTCAATACGAACCCGGGAACTACGTCTCCATCGAGGAAGTCCTGGAGCTGTGCGCCGTTGTTCAATCGTACGAGCGGATATACTCGATCCATATGAGAAACGAAAGTTCACAGCTGTTAGAGTGCGTCCGTCATGCGATTGAGATTGCCGAGCGATCCGGATGCAGAGTCGAAGTATCGCATTTAAAGGCCAGCAACCGTGCGAACTGGGGCAAGGCCCGGGAAGCGATGGCGCTCATAGCAGCTGCGCGTGACCGAGGTGTTGACATCGCCTTTGACGTCTATCCCTATATAGCCGGCGGCAGCGGTCTGATCGACCTGATGCCTCCGTGGGTAAAGAAGGACGGTCCGAAAGCGATGTGCGAGCTTCTGGCCGATGATTCGGTCCGCGAAAGAGTGCTTGCGGATATGCGAACCGGTCTTCCGGGGTGGGACAGCATGTTGAGCAATGTAGACTGGGACGACCGCGTGCAGATCGCCACGTTGCTTACGGAAGGCAATCAGCGCTACCAGGGCATGACGATCAAGGAAATTGCAAAAGAGCGGGGGACCACGAGCTACGAAGCCGTTGTCAACCTGATCATAGAAGAGGCCGCTTTTGTAAAGTGTATATTCTTTATGATGGATGAGGACGAGCTAATCGATATCATGAAGCATCCCCTCGCCGTTTTCGGAACGGATGGGAGAGCCTGCGCTACATACGGTGAACTGAGCAAAGGGGCGATCCACCCGAGATATTACGGGACCTATCCACGTATTATGGGGCACTACGTAAGAGACCGCGGAATCATGCCGATCGAGGAGGCCATCCTGAAATCCACTTCTGCGGTTGCCAGAAGATTCAGGATCGATGAGCGAGGCGAAATCAAAGAGGGTTACTTTGCGGATCTTGTGATGTTTTCCTACGACGAGATTGCCGAGACCAATACCTTTGAGCGACCGCACAGCTATCCGAAGGGCATCGACTTAGTGATGGTAAACGGAGAAATCGTCGTGGAAGGCGGGGAGCATACGGATGCTCTTCCGGGGTTAATTCTGAGAAAAGAGTAATCGCATGATATAGATGCATGTATTTGCTGCGGCTCTGTCAAACCGCTAAATCGAGCGTGATGGAAGCAGTGTTGCCTTAAGAAATGTGATTATGTCAGGCTATGACAAGGTGCTAAAATGAACATGCAGAGTATAATTATCGTTATATATTTTGCGCTTACGGTTATCATCGGGATTTGGTCGAGTAAGCGGTCCACGACCTCGGCGGCTTACCACGGTGCAGAGCTTGGGATATTTGCTATCGTATGTGCTTCTGCGGGTGAATGGCTCGGAGGAACGGCGACGACCGGTGTGTCGGAATACGGTTTTAATTACGGGCTTTCGGGCGCATGGTACACGATCAGTAACGGAATAGGGATTATGTTTCTCGCTTTATTCTTTGCCAAACTGTACCGCAGTCTCAACAGCGTCACCGTCCCGGGGATCATCGAGCACTTCTTCGGAGTAAACGCCCGCGCTGTGTCCAGTGCCTTGTTGACGGTTGTCATGCTCGCAGTTGGTCTTTCTCAAATGATCGCAGCAGGGAAGTTGGGACAGAGCCTTATGGGTTATGACTTTGCAGTCAGCTGTATCGTCTTTGCCGTCATCTTTATCGTGTATACGCTTGCAGGCGGCATGAACGCGATTGCTTCGACCAATAAGATGCACTTATTCGTGATGTACGGCGGAGCTATATTAGCGGTTATCTTCGCTTTGGGAAAAGTGAGTGGATACAGCGGATTTGTCGACGGCATCCGGCAGGTCGAGGCGGTCAGCGGCGGTAATTACTTCAATATGTTCTCCATCGGTCTGCCCAAGGTCAGCTCCTGGATCATCGCCGGTCTGTTAGGCGCCTGCACGGCGCAGGCGGGTATCCAGCCCGTTCTGGCTGCTAAAAATGTATCGATCGCTAAGAAGAGCTGCGTGCTCACCGCATTGGTCGCCGCGCCTTTCGGCTTTTTTACGGCGATGATGGGGATGATCGCAAAAGTGATGAGTCACAACGGGACGCTGCTCAACGCCAGCGGTGAGGTCGTGCTAGACGCCAAACTTGCCCTGCCCACGCTGATGATGAATCTCCCTCCTCTCGTAGGCGGGTTGATTTTAGCTTCCATACTGGCTGCGATTCTCTCGACGGTGAGCCCTATTATTCTTGCTTCGGGCACGATGATCACAAAGGATCTGTACGAGAGACTGTACAAACCCGACGCTTCGGATCAGGAAATTTTACTGGTCAGCCGCATCACAACGGCGGCTTCCGGAGTGATCTGCTGCCTGGGCGCCATATTACTGGTCGATGCCACGGCGGTGCTGGATATCGTTTATTCTGCGTACTCGCTTCGCGGCGCTATATTTATCGTCGTTATGTTGGGCATATACTGGAAGAAAGCCTCGGATCGAGGCGCCTGTTGGGGGATGATCAGCACAGGGATCGTGTCCGTTTTCTGGGTCGTATGGAAGATGACGAAAGGGAGCTATCCGTTCCGTCCCTGGTTTACTGAAACATATGCAGCCGTGTTTGTAGCCTTGATATCTACAATCGTATTCAGCTATGTCTTTCCGAAAGTGCACAGTACGAATGAAAAATAGAATCACAACGCTAATAGACAATAGAATATCAACGCTGATTATCGTGTAAGATAATTGAAAATCATAATATAAGACAACAGCCGGCATGCGATTGGCTGCACTGTAAGTATCTGTAGCCAATCTGACATAATGTGGTATAGTGTTTTGAGATGGTTAATTTATGGAGTCAATAGGAGCACACTGCCATGCTTATGCGTAATGCGGCCAAGCCGTTGTACCTTCAGTTGTTTGAGCAACTGGAGTCAGGGATTAAAAGCGGGACATATTCAAAGGATTCAAAGCTTCCTTCAGAAAAAGAATTATGCGAAGCATTCAATGTCAGCCGAATCACTGTCCGAAAAGCGCTTAAGCTGCTCGAAGATAAGGGTATGGCCTATTCGGTCCAAGGGAAGGGTTCTTACGTGAAAGTGCCCTTGATCAGCACCGGACTGGCAAAAATAAGAACATTTGGAGAGATGCTTGCTGAAAACGGATACGACGGGTATACAAAAATTTTATCGTATGAAGAAAAGCCCGTAGACGATTTTGAGCGGCTCTGGACGGGATCTGACTGGGGTACGGCAGATCAATTGTCTCTCCTGGGATACTCGATGGGCGAGCCTGTGGTCTTGTACAAGAGCGCCATCCGGAGTCCCATTGGGGAGCAGATGTATCAGGAAGCTCTTAAAAAAGCACAAAGGCGGGAACCGTTTTCAACATTCGATTTATACCCGCTGATCGGGTTGAGTATCGGAAAAGTCAACCAGCAGATTTTAGCCATAAACGCAGACGAAGAAATAGCCGATATGTTGAAATATAATATCGGAGATCCAGTTCTCGTGCTCGAATCCGTTATACTGGACCGCAATTTGCGGGCCGTCGAATATAAAAAGGGTTATTACCGAACAGACAAGTATGCGTTTATGCTTCATCGCGAAATATAGCTTCATACCGATTACCCTCCACCTTCTAAGCGGACACCCGGGGACACTGTCTCCGGGCGTCTACTTTTCGGCCAAACCCGATACCACTCTACCGTTTTCTAGCAAACATGGTGTCGAATGCGACACCACGCAGGCCGCTCACCAGCCGGCGCGTTCTTTTTTTATCGATTAATTTTTTAAGGGGAACACACTTGTTCCTCCTTCCAATCCAAAACGGTAAAAGAGGAACACGCCCGCCCCTAATCCGGCCGGCGCGTTCCTTTTTAACTGATTAATTTTTAAAGAAGAACACATTTGTTCCCTCTCCCATTTCAAAACGGAAAAAGAGGAACACGCCCGCCCCTAATCCAGCCGGCGCGTTCCTTTTTAACTGATTAATTTTTAAAGAGGAACACATTTGTTCCCTCTTCCATTTCAAAACGGCAAAAGAGGAACACGCCCGCCCCTAATCCGGCTGGCGCGTTCCTTTTTTATCGATTAATTTTTAAGGAGGAACACATTTGTTCCTTCTCCCGTTTCAGAACAGCAAAAGAGGAACACGCCCGCCCCTAATCCGGCTGGCGCGTTCCTTTTCCTTCAAATATTTTCAAAAGAGGAACACATTTGTTCCTTCTCTCGTTTCAGAACAGCAAAAAAGGAACATGCCCGCCCCTAATCCGGCTGGCGCGTTCCTAATCCGGCCGGTGCGTTCCTTTTCCTTCAAATATTTTCAAAAGAGGAACACATTTGTTCCTTCTCTCGTTTCAGAACAGCAAAAAAGGAAC
>Ga0265293_10008335_pt1 | contig 15412 bp, 20 predicted proteins | sample Munlanlewell138R_FD_192505 | JGI IMG/M metagenome (GOLD analysis project Ga0265293, IMG submission 192505) | Leachate microbial communities from a municipal landfill in Southern Ontario, Canada - Leachate well 138R | ecosystem: Engineered > Solid waste > Landfill > Unclassified | place: Canada...
TAAGTACCTAGCTAAAAACAATAAAATAAAGCACATTAAAAATGTATTTAGTACACTTAATAAAAACAACCGAACAACCGAACAACCAACCGAACAAGTGTAAAATATACACCAATAATCAAAATAGTAGTGCGAATATCCTTTATAAGTGTATAAAGTACACCAATTCGTAGTATATAAAAATAAAACAATCTTTGCGAATAGGCATAATAAGTGTAAAAAACACACGTATTCGCATTTATCCCCGCAAAAAAAATCACGTCCAGGCACCCGATTTTTGCCAAAAATTACGTCCCAAAAATCACTTTATATTATATTATTCCAATAATATAAACCACTTCCAAACCGTTTGTACAAGCCAAATAGATATAAACAAAAATAGGCCCACCCCCCCTAAAAATCCGAAGTTAAAAAGGGCGTTTCATTCCCCCTCAAAATTTTTTTTATTATTTTTTTCACCCCTATACACCCCTGTTTCACCCAATAAATCGTCCTTACGGTTGCATGTTTCACCCCCGAATTATCATTTTTACTTGAAATGTATATCCGATGTATGCTTAATGTATATTAATATGTATAGATATACATTAGTATATATATGATATACAATACGTTATATTAATAATGTATATTATGTATATATAATTACGATATAATGTATAAAAATATATATATAAATAATTTTGCAAAAAGATATACATGATATACATTCTGCTTGTAACTATTTGATTATCAGCGAATAGTTAATGTATATCTGATATACATGGGTATACATTAATAAAATCATAGATATTGATTATCAATATGTTAAGAATGTATATATAAACTTAAATTCATAAAATTAATTTGGATTCCGAATAATTAATCGTTATATTTGCGATACAAATTAAAGGATATGATACGGAAAGTAGGTAATGTTTATGTTGTTTATAGTGAAAGCGGCAGAAAGATGGGTACATACAGGACCAGGAAAGAAGCCGAGAAGCGGTTGCGTCAGATAGAATATTTCAAAAGAAAGAAAAAATAATGTGTAAAGAAAGAAAATCTACCGGATTCTTCGATAAGACCGGGCAGGAGATATTTGTTGGCGATAAAGTCAGATTCAAGTATATGGGTCGTCTTTATACCGAAGTTGTTGAAGAAATGGGTAATTATTATTATCCGTTTAATCCCAATATCAGTGTTGAAGCGGGATTTTATGTCGAACCGTCAAAATGCAGGGTCGTTAAATGAAAACATACGTAATAACGTTCAGTAAAGAATTCCCTTCTACGCATAAAAGATGTGGTGAAAGCACCGGATTTGTAGAAAAAATTCTATCCGGCAGTAAAATTCACACTATCAGAAATAATTATTCATTATGGGAGGATAGGTTTAAGAATATCCGTAAAGGCGAAGCATGTTTATCGCTTCGTTATTGGTCAGGTAAACCATATAGATCAAAGCAGGTGGAATTTCTGCGTTTGACAAAAGAAGACGGTATTGGGATACAACCTATAATTATTGCCGATTACGGGGATTCTTTCAGGGTACAACCATATAATACCGGTGAAAAAATAACCAATAAAGATCTTTGGTATATTGGCGAAACCGGCCGGTTAAGTGAAATAGCCAAGAATGATGGTTTGTCTGTTGATGATTTTAAAGAATGGTTTAAGGGTAAACAAATGATTGGTGCGATTATTCATTTTACAAAATTTAGATATTGATGATAAATAAAATCTACAATGAATCATGCATGGATACGGTATCACGCATGCCGGACAATTATCTTGATTGCATAATAACTTCACCCCCCTATTGGCAGCAAAGGGACTATGGATATGATGGTCAATGGGGATTAGAACCCACATTTCAAGAATATTTGGATCATTTGTGGGGATTGATGGATGCCGTTTACCCGAAATTGAAGGATAGCGGCACGGTGTGGATTAATTTGGGAGATACGTATAACGGCAACAAAATATCGAATTCGGATACATTGATAAATGAAAATGTACACAAAAGCAATATCGTGAAAAAGATTCAGCCCGGCATAAAAAACAAAAGTCTTCTTCTTATACCTCATCGGTTTGCGATAGGATGTGAAGACATGGGGTGGATTGTCAGGAACGACATTGTGTGGGGTAAGGTGAATGCATTACCAGAGCCCGTAACAGACAGATTTACAAAGAAGCACGAATACATGTTTTTCATGGTAAAGAACGATAAATATTATTTCGATTTGGATGCAATAAAAGACAAAATAGAAAATAAGGGAAAACCGAGAGTTTTCGGGAAAAGTGGAAATCCAAGAAATGATACTGGTCGTATTTATAATCCAGAAAAAAATGATAAAAAAAATCCAGGAGATGTATCAGATTTTTGGAATATACCGACAAAACCAAATTCAGCAAAGCATTATGCCACTTATAACGATGAGCTAATAAGAAAACCAATACTGGCCGGTTGTCCTGAAGGCGGTATAATCTACGACCCTTTCATAGGGATAGGTACTACTGCCGTATGTGCACTTCGTGCCGGTAGAAAATTTATTGGAAGCGAAATGAGCAAAGAATATTGCGATATAGCGAATAAGAATATAGAACCGTATTTATTGCAAAGAAAATTATTCTAATCATGACAAAAGATTTATTCATTTCATCCGTAACGGCATTAAAGACACAATTTGAAAAGGACGAAAAATGCGTCGAAGCATTCGACGTGATTCTTCCATACGACAATATAAGCGGATACGATAATTCGGTTTTGATAGATGCATTCATAAATTTATTGAAAGAATGCGTTAATGATACCAATTGTTGGATAGATTATTTCGTGTGGGAATTGGATTTCGGGCGTGATTACACCGATGGATGTGTAAGGATAAACGGTAAAGATGTGCCGTTACGGACTGCTGAAGACTTATGGAATATTATAAATGTAAATCAATAAAATTATTATGAATATTAAGATTGACAATATCGTATTAAACGATCGCAAGCGTAAACTTAATAAAGATAAGGTAATGGAACTTGCCGATAGTTTTAAATTATTAGGGCAACTTGAACCAATAACGGTAGCGTCCAAGAATGATCAATATGTTTTACTTGCCGGTTTGCACAGGCTTGAAGCTGCAAAGCTACTTGGATGGGAAACAATTAATGCACAAGTATTTGTTGGTAACGAATTAGAGTGTGAGTTGGTAGAAATTGACGAGAATTTGATCAGCTATAACCTTACTGTCTTGGAACAAGGTGAGCAATTAAAAAGGCGCAACGAAATTCTTGAGGCTATTGGGATGAGGGCAAAGAAGGGCGATAATCAGCACAATTTAGGTGGGGTAACCGTTACCCTACCTAAAACGACGGAGGATATTGCTAAAGAGGTTGGGTTATCAAAATCGTCTGCGAAACAACGTATTCAAATTGCACGTGACATATTGCCGGAAGTAAAAGAAAAAATACGAAATACACCAATTGCCGACAGCACAACGCAGCTTCTTGATCTTGCGAGGTTGGATAAAGAAATGCAAGTTGAAGTAGCAAATCTTTTGAATGATGATATGACAATAAGCAAGGCTATTCAAGAAACTAAACGTAAGCAAATTACTGAAAAATTGAATGACATTGCAACAGTAGAGGCCAAAGAAGTTGAAGGAGTGTTTGATGTTATTGTAGTTGATCCACCCTGGCCAATGGAAAAAATTGAAAGGGATGTGGCGCCAAACCAAGTTGAATTTGAATATCCAACGATGTCAATAGACGAAATTAAAGCACTTGAGTTACCATGTGCAGAAGATTGTCATGTGTGGCTTTGGACTACACATAAATATTTACCTGTTGCATTTGAAATTTTAAAAGCATGGAATTTAAAATATGTTTGCACGTTTGTATGGCATAAGCCTGGCGGATTTCAACCGTTTGAATTACCGCAATATAATTGCGAATTTGCTTTGTACGCAAGACGTGGAACGCCAAAATTTGTGGATTTAAAAGACTTTAAATTATGCTTTGATGCGCCAAGAGGTGCTCATAGCGAAAAACCTGAATTATTTTATGATCTTGTTAGAAGGGTAACCGCTGGAAGACGATTGGATATGTTCAATCGACGCAAGATAGAAGGATACGAGACATGGGGGAAGGAGGCTTACAATGAATGAATTTAACGAAAATTGGAATTGGCAATTAGGGTTTATTGAAGATATAAAAGATATTCTAAGAAGCCAAGCAATGCATATTATTGATATACGCATTGCTACACCTGAAGAAGACCTGAAACAATCTACCGATTTAAAAATAAAGGTTACATCCGGTGATGTTGCCGTAAGGATTAGAAGAGATGCCTCATTTCGTGATCTTACAATCAGAGCTGTAAATAAAAATAGTAAAACGGAAATACATAAGTTGCGTGAAGGATATGGCGATTGGTATTTATATCTATGGACTGAAAAAAATAAAATAGTTGAATGGATATTGGTTGATATAAATAAAATGCGTGATGCTAATTTATTTTCAGAACAACGTAAGGTAACAATGAATACAGATGGTTACACAGGATTTATAACTTACACTATAGAAGAATTAGAATATAACAATTGTATAATTGCAAAAAACAAAGACATATGCGAAAAATAAAATTGACAAAAGAAGAAGAAGCTATATTTTTAAATGCCGAAATCAAAGAAGAAGACATTCAAGAATTGATGAAGAAATATAGCATTAAGAAATTCAATAAAGTAAACTATGTATTATGTAAAAGACGACGTGATGGCGGCGAAAAAGCCGATTTCATGGATACCGGCTTGGCATTGACAGGTATTCTGAAAAAGGGTGAAACATTACATGACTTTGTAGAATTTCGATTAAGGATGAGGCAAGTACTTGAATATCGAAATAGGGATTTCATAGTGAATAGAATAAAGAAAAGAATCAAGCGTGATGCAAGAAGATAAGATATATATCGTAGAGTCACATTACGGATATTTCGATAATAAGAAAGTGATTATTGACGGGATTTTTTCCGATAAAAAAGAAGCCGATAGTTACGCACAAGAAATACGTAACCGCTATAAGATGATATTCAGAATGAAAGACCCTAAGGAAAACGTAGAAAACTGGAAAAATTTATCTTTTTCAGACCTTGTAAAATTATGTGAAATGCGGGAAGAATTCTTTGAATCGGTAAAGTATAACGGAACCATAGTAAAAGGCTATGATTTGCCAAGACATAATTTCAGGATACGACTATGAATAGGGATGACTTGACAAAGTTGGTTGATGATGTGTTTAGTCTTGTAGATCAAGATTTATTGGCTGAATATATAGGACGCAGCCGTTCATCCGAAAGGGTTGACGGCGTGCAGGACTTATTACGTACGGCCATAATAAATTCGTCAATCGGAAAGTATAAAGGATACCCCCACTTCTTTAACGGTCGTATATACGAAAAAATGTCGTATGATGACTTTTCAAACTTCATTTATGAACTACTACTAAAATGCAAACTTCCATTCGGCGACTATGCAAGGTTTAAAAGCATAACCGATATATGTTTGAAGGCTGTTTCGGGCAAAGAACTTACGCCCGATAAATCCATAATGGTATTTTCCAATTGCGTATTGGATACAAAGACAAGACAAACATATAGGTTTAACGAAAAGTTTGTTCAGATGACCGCAGTCGATTATAGATACGAAAAAGATGCCTTCTGTCCGCTTTGGCTTAAATTCATCGAAGATGTGCTACCGGACAAAAGGGATAGGCGTATATTACAAGAAGCATTGGGTTGTCTTCTGATAAACAGGTCGGAAGCGAAGTTGGAACATATCACGTTTCTTTACGGTACCGGTTCTAACGGTAAAAGTGTAGTGTTTAACACCGTTCTAGGTGTGTTTGGTAGGGACAACATAAGCAACTTCCCGTTAAGTTCGTTACTTTACGGATCGGAAAAGAAGAAGAATATAGCCACTATGGATGGATTATGGGCTAACTATTCAGGTGAATCGCAAGAAGTGAACATAACAAGAAACGAAGACGCCTTTAAGACGTTGATAAGCGGAGAACCGATGGAGGCAAGGGATATTTATTGTACCAACTTCATGGCGTATAACATACCGTTGCAATTCGCCAACATAAACAGGATGCCGGTAATAAAAAGGATGAATAATGCAATAAAAAGAAGAATCGTTATCGTCGATTTTAAGGTTGAAATACCCGTTTATAAACAAAACAAACAATTGTCCAATCAATTTAAAAAGGAATATAGCGGTATATTTAACTGGATAATGGATGGAAGGGATAGGTTTGTAAAGAATAGATACGACTTCACGGATAGGGATTATATCGACGAAAAGACGGACGAATATCAAGCTGAAGGTAATTCGGTGATGAGATTCATGCATACAATGAAATACAGGCGACAACCAAAAAGCGACGAAGATATAGCAAGATGGGTTTATTCCAGTAAGTTATATTCGGCTTACGAGAAATGGTGTAAATCGAACGATATTATACCTGAAAGTATAAATACATTCGGGGGTATATTAAAAGAAGTCGGATATGAAAGAAGAAGATTCTCAAACGGAAATAGATATGCCATCTACGGAACGACCGTAATCGATACAATAGATTCGGATACGATTGTAGGAAGACGAAGGACATCAAATGAAGACAACTGTATTCCATATGTAATGGGGGGTAAGGAATATATCAACACTATGGCCGGTATCAGCAGGGTTGTCGGAGTCAGTCCCGCCCTTATGTCACTATATCGTCGTGCAGGGTTACTGAAGGGATGCTTTCATATAGGTGGTGAAAATGGCAGACAAATGGTGTTTGACATCGCGAAGACCAGGAGCAGGGTTAAACAGCTTGGCGCATTGATGACCGATGAAGATAGGGAAATGATACGAAAAGCACAAGAAAGACAAGCACGTCAAAGGGCAATGTTTAATAAGGATATGAAAAGAACATATTCAAGAAAAAGAATATATAAAACGCCCGAAGATGACCGTCTTGTGGAGATAATGAACGAAATAAGAAGAAAAGAACGCAAATTGACTTTAAAAGAAATCAAGAAAGCGGAAAAACATTTGAACAAGATTAATAATCAATTAAATGGAAACGATTAAAATTTCTTGGGATTACAGACTGATGGCAAAAGAATATAAGGGCGAAATATATTTCGATATACATTCGGTTTACTATCAAAATGATTTGCCAATAGCATGTTCACTTCATCCTGCGTCCGTAGGCGGCAGTTCTGTCGATGAAGCGATAGAAGACCTTGCATTGATGAAAGAATGCTTTAAAAAGCCTATAATTTGGTATGGAAATAAATTCCCAAAAGAATATGACAACTATCCTGATAATGTGCTTAATAAAGTACTAAACGAATTACATGAAGACAAAGAAAAGCATCCGATTAAATGGTGGTTTGATTCGATTAAATGTGGACTTTACTATTGTATAACCAATAATAAATTGATACGTCAATTAAAATATAAAATTAAAAATAAAAAATAATGAAAATAATTAAGAACAATAAAGGTATAGAGACACTTATATTTGCCGAGACATTTGAGCAAAACGCATATGAACAAATAGAAAAGTTGATAAACTTTGAGGCATATGAATATGTAAAAGTTAGGATAATGCCTGACGCACATGCTGGTATTGGATGTACTGTTGGAACAACAATGACCATAACAGATAAAATAACACCTAATCTTGTTGGGGTTGATATTGGATGTGGAATGTTAACTATTAAATTAAAAGACAAAAAAATAGATTTTGCGAAATTGGATGATATAATTAAAAATAAGATACCATCAGGATTCAATATTTACGAAGAGCCCAAAAAAGGCTTTGATTTTGACAAATTAAAATGTCGTAATAATATTGACTTAAATCGTGCTTTATTATCAATTGGTACACTTGGCGGAGGTAATCATTTTATAGAGATAGGGAAGGATAATAAAGAGGGATGTTTATATTTAATTATTCATTCTGGAAGCCGTAAGCTTGGAAACGATATTTGCAAATATTATCAAGATAAAGCTATTAATCAAAGCATAATGCGTGCAAATAAAGTCGTGAAAGACGTTATATTAAAATTAAAATCGGATGGAAGGGAAAAAGATATTAATTCGGAAATTAAAAAAATAAAGAAACCATCGATAGATAAAGATTTAGCATTTATATGCGGGGAAGATTTTGACGATTACATGAATGATATGTCTGTTGCACAACAATTTGCATCATTAAATCGTCAAACAATAGCAGACATAATTATTAAGGAAATGGGATTACAAGAAGATGAACGATTTGAGACAATACATAATTATATTGATTTTAAACGTATGATTCTAAGAAAGGGTGCTGTTTCTGCCGAAAAAGGCGAAAAGCTTATAATTCCAATAAATATGCGTGATGGGTCATTGCTTTGTATTGGTAAAGGAAATGAAGAATGGAATTATTCTGCGCCCCATGGGGCAGGAAGAATAATGAGTAGAAAAGAAGCAAAAAATATTATTCCGATGAATGAATTTATGAATTCCATGAAAGAGGTTTATTCAACTTCTGTTACCATTGAAACAATAGATGAAGCCCCACAAGCATATAAGCCTATAGATGAAATTAAAAATGCCATTGTCGATACGGTTGACATTATAGGAATTATTAAACCATTGTATAATTATAAAGCACATTAACAAATCATGATTTTAGAAATTACAGACGAAACACTTAATGAAGTATTAGAAACAAATGAACTAGTCATTATTGATTTTTGGGCTGAATGGTGTAAGCCATGTAAGATAATGGGATATATTCTAGATGAAATTAGCGAAGAATATAACGTAACAATAGGAAAGATAGATGTTGATGAAAATAATGATGCCGTTACGGAATATGATATTCGTAATATTCCAACCCTTCTTTTCATCAAAGATGGAAGGGTGGTGGATAAAATTGTCGGATCTGCGACAAAAGAAATAATAATTGATAAAATTGAACAATATGGAAAATAAAAAGCAAGAATTCATTAATTGTCTTTACGAATTAAAAAGATATATCTTCAAAGAAATGCATCTAAACGAAGCGTTAATCAAAAATGAATATAATACGTTAGAGACGGAAAGAATAAAAGGACGGTTGGAAATGCTGAAATTTATGTTTACTTCGATTAATGAGATTATTGACAAATATTTGGAAACACATGTAAATAACTAAAAAATGGAAAAAGAAAAATTATATCCTAAAGGGATAAATTCCGAGAATAAAGATTATGATTCTCAAACATGTAAAAAGTGCGGTGGTAGAACCGCTTTAATCACGGGCTTTTTTTGTTATGAACCGGTTGATTATCCATACAACAACGACGTAAAAGAAGAGGCAAAAGTTGAAAGCGGTGAATGTTGGGTTGGTGGATTCAAGTGTGATAATTGTGGACACATACAAGGATTATGGAGCGAATAATAAAAATATGAAAAAACAATTCAAAAAAAATACAATTATGGAATTATACGAAATTGAAGTTATAACAGAACCGATATACTTCAGGAAAATGAGAGTAGAAAGTGGATATTTGTACAATTTTTACGATTGCAAAGAAGAAAGGTATCAAAAGGAATGGATATTTGTTCCTGATGTAACACAACAAATAATTATTGGAGAAACAGGGAAATTCCCAGAAGTCAAAGTTGAGCCGTTGAAAAATTCAAATTAACAAAAAAATAATAACAATGGAAAGAAAAATAAAATTTAGAGGAAAGGAGAATTAATGGTATATAGCGAAAAAGAAAATGCCGTAGCATTAGAATTCAGCCGAGAAGAATTATCAATCATCGCAAAAAATATCGATAATCTCCGCAAAAGAATAAAAGAATTAGAAGATAAATTAAGAAATATCGATCTATGATAATTTTGTAAGTTACAAATTAATAAGACCCGCAATCGCTGCGAGTCTTATTTTTTTTACGTAATTATTTGCGAATCATCATCATTCATTGCCTTCATCCGTTCTATTTCCGCTTCTAATTCTGCGGCTTGTTTGGCCTTTTGTTCTTTGATTATCCTGTCCCATTCGCTGACAGTAGAATACATGGAAATCTTCTCCGATGCTGTCTGACGGGAGATAAATCCATTTTGTACCGATGTAGCTAAGTCTTGAACCATAGCACTTTCCGATACGTGTACATAAGGCTTGATCCACCATTTCATCGGTAAGGACATAAAATCTATGGTGCGTTTCATTTCCAACCCGTATCCGTAAAGAAATATCTTTACCATATCGTTTAAGAATGGCTGAAATTCATTAGCATCCGTTATTGCTTTCTCATAAGCAGGAGAATAAAGTATTTTAAGTGCTGCGGCTGGCAGGTCTCCCGATTTCAAAGCCGGAGGTATAACGGTAAAGGATTGTTCGTAGATTAGTTTATAAAGCGTGTCTAATTGTTTCATGAAAGACTCCGAAGCATTGGGGGCGTTCAAATACCCTGCTTTATCTTCTTTACCCATTTCAAGCACTTTGATTGTCCCGTTCATGTCGAATTCCTTACCTATTGCTGTGTCGCCATCACCTTGCAGGTAAAGAATGGGGAATCCGTAAGCCTGGTTATTCTGCGCCATCTGGGAGAATGCCAGTTCATATCCTTCTATAGAATCTTGTGATGGAGTCCAGCATGCCCCATCATCATCTCTTTTATATGCAACGGGGATAAAAGGGAACCCGTGTTCTTTGCGATCAACCTCCTTATATCCATCTATTCCGAATATGTCACGTATCCTATTTTTAAGACTGCCCTTACCCTTTTTATATCTAATAAGATAAGTATCGTCCCATACTTCAAGCCATTCGGTTATCTTATTGCCGTCTTCATCATAATCGTAATATGACCTTGCAAATAGAAGTGGTTCGCCGGTTATCGGATCGAAATGTGGATATAACGTATCTCCGTTTAGAAAGGATAATGTCTTATATCCAAAAACGCCGTTATTTATGTATCCTACATGTGCTACATCGCCTGTAATCTTGACCGATTTCACGGCTTCATAAAAAGCAATCTCCATATCCTTAGACGCCCATCCGGTGCGTATCTGAAGCGCTTGCAATTTTTGATCTTCACTAGGATTACTGATGTTCAACTCCGACTGAATATCGTTACCGCAAAGATGGATTATTTGTTTTAATGCGATAATCTGTTGAAAAGCAAAAGCATATCTTGGCACATATTCTTTATAAATCCTTCGTGTAGTTCCTGTCTGTTCACCATTATCGTCATAGACTGGCACGATTTCTTCTTTATAAATATCGGGATAAACCGAAGGGTCGTTGATAGAATGCCCTGACGGATAAAACTCCCTTAGAAAATCCGCCTGTGATATGGTTTTATATAAAAGATTATCATATGGCGCCGAAAATGGTTCTTCTGCAGCGGAAAACCTGCTTCCCGATAAATAACCAAACGGTAATACCCGCTTCCAAACTTTTTTTGTCTTAATGTCTCTTGGTTTCATCATTTTAATAATATGCGTGATTGGTATTTAAATATCTTACCCCCCACTTTGGTTTACCTGTATTTTTTTTCTTTTTAATCTCAAATATCATCCTCATCAACATGGCTTCTATAAAGTCAGGTGAATGTCCCACCAGTTTCTTCATATCCGCCTTTTTGATTAATGAAAATCCCTTATCCCAAGCCGTTGTATTGGCTTTAATGGCCTTACGTTCATCCATCAATATTTGTCTTAAATGAACGTTCCTATTCTTGCCCGCATTGAATCTGTATTCAAGTAAATGCGGCTCAATCGAAATCTCCTTATCGATAAGTTTCTTCGCAAACAAATAAGCTGCCTGCGACTTTAAAGTATCGTAAAGTCCTTTATCTTCATTCGCCACCGATTCCCTATTGTTAAACGGTACGGCAGACTTGAAATATCCCTTGAATATTTGCCCTATACCGTTCAAGTCATAGGTGAAATTCTCCTCATTTACCTTCCATTCGTTAAGCTTGGATTTAACCACATTCACCGTGTCTTTGGAGTTCTTACGGCACACAAAAAGATCTTTAATGTGCCAGCCTACCCAAAGAATCATCACAAGATTATCTCCGCCGTCAAAAGCAGCATCAAGCGACACCCTTCTTACACCATCGCCCAACTGTTGGGGATTGTCGAAGAAATTCTCCATGTCTTTCATCTTGATCATATCGTCTCCCACAGTCTTGAAATGCCAGTTACCTTCCAAATCCCTTGCCCTTTGTTCTTCAGACTGTCCGGCCAGGTTGGCAAGATAAGTCGGATCAGACCTTAACAATTGAATATTGTCTGCTAGTTTGGCTTCTATAAAAGTAACGGATTTAACGAATAAGTCTGCGGGTGAACCGTAGATTGAATAAGAATCAAGCCAATATTTGTCTATAATGTCTCTACATTGTTCATATACTTCTTCTTTGGTGTCGCCCCAGTATATGTCTTGTACCTCATCACCATCCATAAAACAATACCTTACCACACCATCCCTTTCTTTGATTGGTAATCCGTCTTCGCCTATCCACCAATCGATGAACTTGGCTACCCATGAATCGGGATCTGGATTGCATGTACCAATAAATCTGTTTTTTATTCTGTATGCATTACGATTGATCGTAATAAGATATTTAAACTTATTATATTCCATATGGGTTATTTCGTCCACACCTATATATGCATATTGCTTCCCTTGCATACGTATTTTAAAATCTTCATAAGGATCGGAATAATAATTGAATTTCAATATAGATCCTGAATTGAAATTCCATGTCATATCTGCCTTCGAACGATTATATGTACCGAAATCTGAATACCATCTGGATGATTGATCGATTATGTCTGACAAGTCATCTACTTCCCTACGAAAGATAATAGCCCGAAAATCTTTATTGTTGTAATCCTTTAATCCTTCCAAAAGCAAAGCTCCAGTTTTACCACCGCCGCGAGATCCTCCTCCTATGATAATGTCCGCATTTGATTTTAAGATGTTCTCCTGACCACCTTTTTGTGCGATTACTTTATAAGGATTACGCTTCTTTTGATCGTCCTCACGCAACTTATCGATATATTCGTAAGAATAGACCTGTTTGCCTTTATATGATATACCGGAAAAAATACCCATTTAGTTATTATTTTTACAAAAATAGTAAAAATTTTTCACTTATTGTTTGTTAATACAAAATTAATCCATATATTTGCAACAAATATAGAAATTATATTAAATCTATAAAAATGGAATTAGAAAAAATCTTATCCCAAATCAAGTCGAAAGTCGGACAAACCGACGTATCAGACCAGTCCATTGCGGACTATGTGAAGTTGCATCTGCCTGATGATGCCGAACCCGATGAAGCCTTTTACGATAAAGCCGTTAAGCTTATTAAGTCGTTTCAGGGCAATATGTCGAATTTCGCAGCAACTACGGTTAGAAAACAGGTGGACGCAAAATTGAACGAGCTAAAAAATAGCCAATCTCCCGAAGCGGAGACCCCGAAAGAAGGAGATAGTGAACTATTAAAGCGGCTTGAAGCCATTGAACAAGCATTGGCAAACGAAAGAAAGGCAAATGCCATCAATTCGTTGCGCAATAGCGTCAAGGCAAAGGCTGCAGAACTTAAAGTTGCGAATAAAGCTATCTGGAACGATGTTGTCGAATTCGTGAAAATACCGGATGAAGCAACCGAAGACGTTCTTTTGGATCAGGTAAAAAAGACCTACGAACAAAAGCTGAAAGAATACACCGGTAATGGTGCAACGCCTTACGGTGGAGGACAGAGGGCTGCGGCGCAACATATGAGTACAGAGGAAGCAACGGCTAAAAGGGAGGCTTTTAAAGAAAGTCTTAGAAAAAGCGGTAAGCTTCCTAAAAAAGAAAATTAATTTTAAAAAAAAATTACAATGAACAAAGGAACATTTAATGCTATTGTACAAGGTTCTCAAAAGATTGGTGAGAGCAAGGTCATATGGTCTCGTGTTCGTGAGCTTTATCAAGGCGGAGGGACAATCGATCCCGATAAATTCCCTCCAAATACCATAATTCCGGCAGGGACGATGGTAAAGTTTAACGGGCCGGGCAAAGAAGTCGATATTGTTACCGCTGACGGATCTGAAGGGACTAAAGAAGTCAATATTCTGGTAATAGCAAATGGAGCTGAAGAAGCAGGTAATATATCCATTACGCTTAACGGTAATGATGTTAATGTAGCACTAACTGGGAATGAAACACCTGAAACTATTGCTACGGCAATTGCAGAAGCAACCTTTACCGGTTATAATGTAACGGCTAACGGTAATATGGTGGTATTCGCCGCTGATGCGGTTGGCGTAAAAGAAGAACCTGTATTTGATGCCGGCGACACCGGTGTAATTGCAGAATTCGAAACACCAGTAAAAGGTACTGAACCACAAATATCCGATTTAAGTCAAGTCAACGGGCTGATATTTGAAGATGTATATATGCCTGAAGGTACTATTCACGCTACGTGTGCAGTTGTACGTGCAGGACGTATTTATGCCGATAGGGTTGCAGGCGGAGGCTTGCCTGCCGAAATCGAGGATCAATTACCAATGATTGAATTTGTTAGAGAAGATTAAGAAAGGAGGACATTATGTTACAAAGAGATAGAAATTTTTACGACCTTGTAGGTAAAGGTCTTGCTTCTTTAGGGTTTACCCAAGAAGACGCATTCAATCTGTGGGTTGAAGATACGTTCGCAGAAAAGTACAACGCAGAGGAGATTTATTCGCAAATGGGATTCCCCATGAATCCGAATATCCCTATCAGTCCTACTTATTCGCAGATAGAGGCTGCATTCAACATCTATTCGATGGCTACTTATGTAGATATCGATTCCGATGGTGCAACCAAATCGACCGAAGGACTTGAATTGAAACAAGGCGGATTGCCGACGTTCAAACACGAAATCCCCGTTTCAAGAAAGATCATGCGGGAGATGATGGTATTGGCCGAAAGAATGGGTGGTGTTGACGAACAGATCGAGGAAACGGTGATGAAATTGTTATTCAATAGTGTGGACAAGTTGCTTGGCGGTAACTACAACACCATGAGATACCAGCGACATCAGATCGTTTCAAACGAAGGTAAATTGGTTATCGATGCCACAAATAACCCACTTGGTACTTCACTTACCATTGACTTTGGTGTACCAAAGAAGAACAAATTCACGGATAAATGGTACACGGTTGGTACGGATGGAACTGTCACTGAAGAAGAAGGTATCGACCCGATTAAAAAGATGAAAGACATCAAGAAGAATGCCGAAAACAAAGATTTTGCTCCTGAAGGACATTGGGAGGTAAGTAAATCGACATGGGATATTCTTGTCGATCTTCCTTATTTCCGCAAACAATGGGCTTTGTCTGTGAATCCTGATGCCGAT
>Ga0265293_10008336_pt1 | contig 15408 bp, 11 predicted proteins | sample Munlanlewell138R_FD_192505 | JGI IMG/M metagenome (GOLD analysis project Ga0265293, IMG submission 192505) | Leachate microbial communities from a municipal landfill in Southern Ontario, Canada - Leachate well 138R | ecosystem: Engineered > Solid waste > Landfill > Unclassified | place: Canada...
TCGTCGAACCATTGAGTGCTCAGGTCATGGTCGGCTATCAATTGTTTGATCACTCCTATGGACTGTGCTGCAAAGGCTTCGTTTAGTTCAAGCACTTCCATATCGCTAAGCTTGAGCTTGGCTTTATGCAATGCTTTTGCGATGGCTGGTACAGGCCCCATTCCCATGATAGCCGGATCTACTCCGCCTTGTCCAACGGCTATGATCTCGACTAATGGCGTTAATCCGAACTCTTTAACTGCCTCTTCGGAAGCTACCAACACAAATGAGGCTCCGTCGTTGATGCCCGAAGCATTACCCGCTGTTACTGTACCGTCTTTTTTAAAGGCCGGACGTAGTTTAGCTAATTTTTCCGGTGAAGTAGTACGATTAATATATTCGTCCGTATCGAAAATATAAGTCTCACGTCGGGTAGCTATCTCTACCGGAACGATCTCATCTTTAAATTTTCCTTCATCCGAAGCTTGTGCCGCTTTTTGTTGTGAAGAAAAAGCAAACGCATCTTGCTCTTCACGGGTGATCTGATATTTTTCGGCTATGTTCTCGGCTGTGATACCCATATGGTAATCGTTGATGGCATCGGTCAGCCCATCAATAATCATATGGTCAATAGCTTTGATATCTCCCATTTTGATGCCGTTGCGTATAGAGGCTGGAAGCAGAAAAGGTGCTCCCGACATGGTTTCAGTTCCACCTGCCATGATCAGCCTGGCTTCACCTGCTTTGATATTATTTACAGCGGTGATGATAGATTTCATCCCACTGCCGCATATCATATTCAAGCCCCAGGCCGGCACCTGATCAGGTATGCCTGCTTTTATGGCAGCCTGACGGGCTATACCTTGCTTCTGACCTGCCATGAGGATATTACCTACTATGACTTCATCAATAGCAGCCGGATCAATACCGGTCTGGCTAAGAATGTCTTTGAGCACAATAGCGGCCATATCGGCTGCCGACATAGCAGATAGGCTACCACCAAACTTTCCGATCGCAGTACGTTTTGCAGCTACAATAAATACTTTACTCATAATGTTTCTTTTTTGTTGACCCAAGGGTCGGTAAATACTGATTTTATTATTTGATAACAATTTGTCGTATTGGAATGTTTTTCAACTTCTACCCGGCCTGTCCTTGTACATGACATATGGGGTATGGCTTAGTTCAAAGTGGAGATACATTTTTTCTATTGTTTTTAGCTCTGATGTATTCGTCTGTTCATTTCTTCGGCTATAAAGGATGCCACATCATCGGCATATGAGTTCATGCTGAACCCGGCGTCATAGCCTAATTCTTTAGCTAATTCGTGTGAAATTCTGGGGCCACCACAGATCAGTATCACTTTATGCCTTAGGTTTTCGGCTTCCAGCATTTCAACCAATTCGGTGAGGTTTTTTATATGGATGTCTTTCTGTGTAACTGTTTGAGATACTAATAGCACATCGGCTTTGACTTCAATAGCTTTTGCGATGAAATCTTCATTAGGTATCTGGCTTCCCAGGTTGAGGGCTTCAAACATGTCGTAGCGCTCCAAACCAAAATGTCCGGCATAGCCTTTCATATTCATTATAGCATCTATACCTACGGTATGGGCATCGGTACCTGTACTGGCTCCTATCACGGTGATCCTGCGTCCTATATTTCTTTTGATATAGGTATCGGTTTCTTCCATTGTCATCACTGCCGATTCAACCTTGGGTACGGAGATCTTAGTATAATCTACTGTATGGGTTGAGTCGCCGTAGCACACAAAAAACGTAAACCCTTCAGTTAGTTCTTTGTAATATACTATTTGGGGGTTGTCGAATCCCATTTTTCTCATCAGTTGCTTGGCAGCTTCTATAGATTCGTCTTTGCAAGGCAGGGGCAAGGTAAAGCTCAACTGCACTTTTCCGTCGTTCAGTGTATCACCGTAGGGTTTAACTTGTGTCAGATCAAGGGTCTTGCTGACAGATTCCGGCTGTATATCAATTAACTCGTTTTTCATATGTTGGTTTCTCCTTTCATGTATGCAATAAAGGGATTGTTATATTCTGTGGCTTTCATTACAACGCCTTCTAATCCTTTCCCACCTGTTTTTGATCGTTTCACATCTCCAAATATTCCTTTTTCTAAGGCCATGAACAAGCCTTCTCGTTCGATGCGTTCTAAGAGTTCAATAGCCTCGTCCAATACCTGTTGTGCCCGTTTACGAATTATTCCGTCTTTTTTAAACTCTACTTCATCTCCAATGTTTTTCATATTGTTAAAGATATATCGGGCATTTTCGATGGCTATATATCTGTCACTCATAAAAGGAGTATGAACCGCTTCTGTCATCATTCCTAAGAGTTGTATCCCTTGCCCTGTCCAGATGGAGATTTGGTTAAACAACGCATTTTGTATTTGCCCTTTGAATATGTTTCCGGTCATAAATTTGGTCGGTGGCATATATTTTAGTGTAGCTTTTGGAAATATTTCACGTGTCATCTGTGCTTGAGCTAACTCGTATAAAAATCCGTTTTTCAGTTCTGGGTTCATCTCGAATGCATGTCCTAAGCCCATTTGCTCTTCCGGTAGGCCTGCCAACAAGGCCAGCTGCTCGTTGATCAGATCACTTGCCAACACTGTTCTGGCTTCTTCAAAGGCATCGGCTGTGGTTAGGTAGTTATCCTCGCCTGTGTTGATGATGACCCCGGCAAAGGCATTGATTACCCTTGAAAAATACTGGTCAATCAGGGTGCGTTGCATATTGATATCTCTGAACAGTATCCCATACAATGCATCGTTGAGCATCACATCCAGACCTTCAAGGGCTCCCATGACGGCTATCTCCGGCATACAAAGTCCTGAACAATAGTTACACAGTCGTATGTATCGCCCAACTTCTTTGCTTACTTTGTTGAGTGCTGTGCGCATGATACGGAAGTTCTCCTGAGTTGCGTAGGTGCCTCCGAATCCTTCGGTAGTAGCTCCATACGGCACATAATCCAACAGGCTTTGTCCGGTAGTACGGATCACCGCTATGATGTCGGCACCCTGACGGGCTGCTGCTTCAGCCTGAGTAACGTCTTCATAAATATTACCGGTAGCTACTATGACATATATATAAGGCTTGTTTCCTTCACCAAGAGTTTCGATGTATCTCTGCCTGTTTTGACGGTTTGTAATGATACGTTCGAGGGCTTGTCGGATGTAGGGTTGTAGTGCGTGCTCGCGTGTTGCTGCCGGATACACATTGATACGAGTAAAATCAAAGTTGCCCTGAGCCGTTTGCTCGGCAATTTCCTGCGGACTTAAACCGGTTTCCACCATTGCATTACTAAGATGAAACAGTACACCTTGGTTGAGTACGCCTCTTTCTTTCAGGGTATCTACTACTACATTGGGTAGTGGTATTCCGTGGGTGTCAATGCTGTCAATTCCTAACAGACGACATAATGTACGTTCAACAGCTACGGTGGTATAGCCTTCTACAAACTGCTGTACAGGGAGCGCTATCTGTTGAGCCAATTGTCTGGCCCGTCCTATTTTCTCAACGTCTAATCCTAATTTACTTTTTTGCATACGTATTATGTGCTTGGTTCTATTTCTGTTTCGTTGCGCCCGGCGTAAAAACGGGCAAGGGAAATCAATTCTTCATCTAATCCCAACAACCGGGCTATTTGAATGGCCTCGCGTGGAGCTTCGTTGCTGCGGTGCTCCATGAGCGAATAGTCCATATATCGGTTGATGGTATCTATAGTAATAGCAGATATGGTCTCTGGAATTTTTAATCCTTTGATACGAAGTTTGCGGCAGCTTGATTGTATCTTGCTGTAATGAGTGGTGATCAGGCTGCGTACGCGGTGTTTTTCTAACAAGTCAATCAATGCGTTGGCTATAGCAAGACCTTCGTGCGGATTGGTAGTTCGGGCAGGCTCGTCTATCAGCACTAACATTTTTTTTCCTTCTTTGATGGCTGATAAAACCGATTGTAGCCTGACTATTTCGGCCGCAAAAGATGATAACCCGGTCAGTTCCGACTGCTCGTCATCAAATGCAGTTCGTATGACATCAACCGGTACTATATCTGCTTTGGCTGCCGCTACAAAAAAACCGAACTGTAGCAGATACTGATTAAGGGCTATAGTTTTCAGCAGCACCGTCTTGCCCGCCATATTGGCTCCGGTGATCAGGCAAGGAGCGTCGAACAGTTGTATGTCCCAGGGATGAAACCTCTGATTTTTCTTTTGTAATATTTCTTTTATCCCGGGATGAAACAGCCCTTCGTACTGAGTTATATCAGATGCGATTTGCGGGCGGACCAGGCCTGATTCGAGAGCTAAACCTGCACGGGCTAAAGTAAAATCAAGGGTAGCCACTGCTTCCCAGGCCTGCATAAGATCGGAGCTGTAGCTGTGCAGGTTTTTTGATAATCTTTGACGAATACGGTCTTCCAAATTCAGGCATTGCTCACGAAGTAGTTGTGCTTCATCGGATTGCTCATCCTCAAGAGCTTTATATTGTCTTCTTGCCTCAGCTAATAGCGGATCATATGCCGAATAGATAAAAAAGTGGGCTGTACGGTTCGATTCAGGGTCAAGCAGTTCAATCACTTTGTTCAGATCTGGAACAGCAATATATTGGCACGATAAGGTGTCAAGTTGGGTAGTTATCTCTTCGCAAAGCAATGCAAAGCGTTTTATCTCAAACAGTTCGATCTCGTCCATTATATGTTTCTGAACAAGCGCATTCAGACTGTTTTGGATATAGTGTATCTGCATCAAGGTCTGCTGTATAGCAGTTATGGGCTTTTCGAACTGAGGATTGAGTAGAAAGCCATACATTTCCTCCACCTTATCCAATTCCTCCTTGATGTCTTTGGCCTTAGTCATAAAAGTTTGTGAGAGCATCCGTTTGCGTCCGGCTGATGAACGCAGTGGAAGCAGTTCGGTGATGTGTTTGATTCCGTTGTACTGTGGAATGATATCGGCTAAGATCATATGGCATCAAAGGTTAAAGAGGTCATAAACCGGGATCTGTAGTGTTGCCTGCATTTGTTCACGTAGCTTCACCGAGTCAAGTATATATCCTTTTGGTGAAACAGGATTGACGCATAGAGCAATCAGCTTGGTCTGCAAAAGTACGTTAATTTGCCCGCCACTTTTTGTAAAGGCCTGATAGCTTTGATGGTCGGCAAAGATTTTAGAGAAGTCGCGTGCGATCAGACGGGTTTTACCAATATTGGGTTGCATCCGCAGTGTGTTGAGTAGTCGGGAAGTGATAGCACCACTCGCATAGATTGTATGTCCGTGTTGGAAGAGTTCTTCTTTGTTGGCATCTAATGTGAAAGCTGATTGGAAAGGCAGCTCATGCATTTGTCCGTATTCATCTACTGCCCAGACGCCATGTGTTTGTTGAAGCATTTTTTCGCTTAATGGGTTATCCCATAGTGGCAGTTGGATTAATTCGTACAGAAATGCTGTTTTAGATACTAAGGTGTTGATGTTTGCCGACAATGCAGCTCCTGTGGTCAGTATCATAGCTTGTGTTATGGCGGGCGATCCGGGGCTTTGCCTTGAGAGAGCTCCATCTACAAGCGTTGTATCTATCTGGTAAAGCTGCATTTGGTCAATCAGCTTTTTGAGCCATATGGTATCGCTGGGGCCGGAGAGCAGTACTTTTCCTCTCCCTTTAACTCTAGCTGTGATTAACCTGCCAAGTGAAGTACGCTGTTGGCTTATATCTAGTATTTCTGCATCTAATTTCTTAGTTCGGAAATGAGCTTCAGTAGTAACGAATATAGTCCCTTCCGACAAAAAGATCTCTGGTTTTGGAGTTAGAGTAACCTGATCTATACCTTCGCCGTCTAAGCCGATAGAAGTTACAGCCAACCGATGCCCTGAGCCATCAAGTCGTCTTAAAATATGTTTCAGACACTCGGTTTTACCGGTGTTCTTTTCCGTTCCAATGATGGAGACGCTTGTATGTTTTATGAGATCATCTACAAAAGGCATTTGATGAGGTCAATACGCCATAATAATTATGTGAGTATCTGTTTACTAGTATATTGAGTATCTGATACAGTCGATAGTTTTCAATTCTTTTGACTAAAACGTATCAGGTTTTACTCAGAAAACTTTTCAACCGGAGTCAGTAGTGTTTCATTTTTACGGGCTTTTCTACTAAGTTCAGCCGGTTCTAATGAAAGTTTTTTCCCTGCCAGCAAAGACGACACACCTTCTGTTTGTTGTTCTGTACAGTCTTTACAATGGCATATGTTGTCGTAATCAGTGGGCTGGGTGTATGTAGTGATCACGCCTTCAAAGTTACGTAATGCTACCTTTTCGGGACTTTGTGAGACGAGATAAGTAGGCATCACGGGTATTTTCCCGCCACCTCCGGGTGCATCAACCACAAATGTAGGTACGGCATATCCTGAGGTATGACCTCTCAATCCTTCAATAATCTCAATACCTTTTGATACGGGAGTACGGAAATGTTCTAATCCCATTGATAAGTCGCACTGATAGATATAATAAGGTCGTACGCGTATTTTCACTAATCCGTGTACTAATCGCTTCATCACATGTACGCAGTCGTTGACGCCGCGTAGCAGCACACTCTGGTTACCGACAGGGATACCTGCATTGGCCATTTTTTCACAGGCTAATGTGGATTCGGCTGTGATTTCGTTGGGATGGTTAAAATGGGTATTCAGCCAGATAGGATGATATTTTTTGAGCATATCCACCAATTTATCGGTGACACGTTGTGGCATCACAACGGGCACACGGGTTCCAATCCGTATGATTTCCACATGAGGTATTTCCCTTAGTCTTTGGATAATGGATTCCAACATTTTATCGTTTACCATCAGGGCGTCGCCGCCTGACAGAAGCACGTCGCGCACTTGTGGCGTGCGTGCGATATAGTCGATACCGGCTTGTATTCTGTGTGAGGGTGAGGCATGGTCTGTTTGCCCGGCGAAGCGTCTGCGTGTGCAATGCCGGCAATACATCGAGCACATATCTGTTATCAGGAACAGCACCCTGTCGGGATAGCGATGCGTCAGTCCGGGAACGGGGGCATCTTCATCTTCGTGCAGCGGATCAAGCAGATCGGCAGCCGAGATAAGGGTTTCGCTACCCGATGGGATAGCTTGTTTACGAACCGGATCGTGTGAATCATCGGGATCAATCAGCGAAAGGTAATATGGCGTGATAGCCATACGTAAGGTCTGCAGTGATTTTTTGACACCTTCTTCTTCAGTAGGAGTAAGTTCTATGTATTGTTTTAACTGGTCAAGTGTCTCAATCCTGTTTTTTACCTGCCATTTCCAATCGTTCCACTGTTCATCACTTACCTCGGGAAACAGCAGTTGTCTTCTTTGATTTGTTGACATAGTATAAAGTTTTAATTCACACATAGCCCTGAGGGAGCTACGCCCCCTATATCAGGCCTATGTGTTTGGTTTTATGCATATAGTTCGGTGAAAATATTTCGTAATTTCTCGCTTTCTCTCAGTAGCTCAAGGGTGATCTCGGCATGTCCTCTAGTATAGCCGTTACCTACTATCATAGTTACATCGCTTCCTACGCCTTCGGCTCCTAATGCAGCTTTGGTGAAGCTGGTAGCCATAGAAAAGAAATACACTAACCCGCTGTCTTTGGTGATCAGTATGCTGGTCATCTCGGTATCGGGTATGTTCACATTATTGATGGTTACATCGGCCATTTGTCCGTCAGTAAGCTTGGCAACCTTTTCCATGACAGCTACGGGCTGGGTAGCGTTGGCAGGGAATACATGATCGCAGAAGCCAAGGTTCATCAGGCGGTTGGTGCTTTTTTCGCTATGGGTGATACCTATCACTTTACCGGTTACTCCGGCTCTTTTTTTAGCTTCGTAGCAGCAGAGCATACCTGATTTACCACCTGCTCCAATAATAACCACTGTATCGCCAGGTTTCACAAGCTTAGCTGTCTGGGCGGGAGCACCTGCAACATCTAATGCGGATAAGGCTAATTTTTCGGGCAGGTCATCCGGTATTTTAGCGTATATACCGCTTTCAAACAATATGGCTTTGCCGTCTATGTCCACCTGATCCACATCTTTTCGTATTTCTTTGATCTTGTCGATCCGAAGCGGGGTGAGTGACAGGGAAACTAAAGTAGCTATCTTATCGCCTGCTTTCAGATCAATCTTGCCTTCAAGGGCTGAGCCAATCTTCTCTACCTGTCCTAAGAGCATGCCTCCTGATCCGGTTACAGGGTTTCGGTGTTTGCCTTGCTTATCGACTATGTCGAACATGATCTCTTTTATTTTTTCATCATCGCCACCAGCTTGTTCCTTGATTTGTGTGAAGCTGGCCGAATCAACGTTTAAGGTGATCACATCTATCAGGATCTCGTTGTCGTACAACACATCCATATTGTTGTCAAGCTTGTTGGCCGGTTGAGGCAGCACTCCTTGCGGCTCTAATACGCGGTGCAGGCCGTATCTGTTTCCTTTTTTCATAGAAATATTTTTAGTAAGAATTAGGTTTTGATTCTATTCAAACCGTAAGCAAAAACGAGTTTATGCTTTATGGTTTAATGAATATCCGGTATATGGCTTAGTGTAAAGGTTTAAGACCTAAGATTTGTCTTGCTTCGGCAGGATTGGCTATCTGGCGCCCCATTTCGGATGCCATACGCACTACTTTTTCGACTAATTCGCCGTTTGACTTCGCTAATACGCCTTTGGACAGATACACATTATCTTCGAATCCTACGCGTACGTGACCTCCGTCGATAATGGCTGCCATAGCAAGCGGGAACTCAAACCTGCCTATACCTGCTACGGTATATGTAACACCGGGTGGCAAGCTATGCCGCATGAACACGAAGTCGCGCAAAGTACCAGATATACCTCCGTTTACACCCATCACTAAGTCGAAGTGCATAGGGTCTAAAATGAAGCCTCTTTTATGTAGGCGCAAGGCCATGTCTATCATGCTTTTGTCGAACACCTCAAGCTCGGGTTTAATGCCTAACTCTATCATGCGTTTTCCGAAGTACTTGATTGTGTTTTCGGTATTGATGAATATCTCATCGCCACCGAAATTCAGTGTACCGCAGTCGAGGGTAGCCATCTCGGGCAGTAGCTCGGTAGGTTGTAAACGTTCGTCATCGGTCATTCCTATGGCACCACCTGTGGAAGGCTGAATGATGACATCGGGGGCAACGGTTTTTATGGCATTGATAATTTCTTCAAACCTACCCTTATCCTGGGTGGGTGTCCCATCATCCCATCGTACATGCAGATGGATGATACTTGCTCCGGCATCATAAGCCGACTTAGCTTCACGTACAAACTCATCCTTGGTGTAAGGCACGGCAGGATTATGCTCTTTCAATACCTCAGCGCCGCTGATAGCCGCAGTGATAATTAATTTTTCCATACTATATTGATTTATAATGTATTTGTTTAACTGGTTTGATACGACGTATCGTTTATTTATTTTTCCTCTGGTTCTTTACCGGTACCACACAAGTACCTGTAGCACGGCATACTATTATTGGTTCATCTAAAAAGTCAGCTGCTGAGGCCGAGATATCGGGTCGTGGAACGACTACTTTACGGGCTTCAAAAGTCATCTTACGAGATGAGTTGCCTACACTTGTTATCGAACCTTCGGCTTCAATAAACTCGCCGGCATACACAGGAGCTGTGAACTCAACCATGTCGTAAGCTACAAAAAGCCCTTCATCGCCATCATGACGGATAAGCAATTCGGTAGCTACATCACCAAATAGTTGCAGCATCTTGGCTCCGTCAACCAAATTGCCACCATAATGCGCATCATTTGCACCCATGCGCAAGCGGATCATTACTTTTTCCATATCAGAAATTTATAGTTTTAGTATAAAAAATTATTGCCATCATAGAAAATTTTCATCTCATGCATATCCAAAAACAGTTGCCTGAAACAGGCTGTAAAATTACGAAAAATTAATGAATTAAAAGGAGCTAAAAGCTTTAAATCAAGGCAGAACAGGATGAATACAACCTCAATCAAAAAAGGAATGAGTGAAAACAAAATTATTTCTTTGATTTCAGGAAAATACTTAGACAAGTGAGCATGAGTTCATGAGTGAGCTTAGATTTTAGCATTTGTTTCATTCTACCAATGATGGTCAGGAGTTTGAGCTCTATTAAATGTAATGATCTTAAGGATAATCTGTTGTGGTTGCAGGCAATACCATTAGAAAGGAAATTGTAGCCCCCGAATAATTGGGTTGCTACAATCCTCGTATTTTTCATTCTAATTAAAAGGAGAGAATTTATACTATGCGACTGTAATCCACTGAAAAGATTTTTTTGTGTCAACCTTTTTGATCAGGTAATTGAAATACTTTGTATTAGTAACGAACGTATGGTCATGATAATATATGTGAGATTTTTATATATCCTTCCAAGGCACTAGATTTTGTTTTGTCATGATACACTGAGACTGAATTGATTTCAACAAAAAATATTTTTAAGATTCATTTGCAATTGAATTATTTTTTATTACTTTTGACACAAATTGTCAACAGTAATCATGTCAACAGATACTATTGGAGAAAAACTCAGACAATTAAGGGAAGAAAAGGAACTCCCCTTACGGAAGGTCGCAGCGCAACTGAATATTGATGTAGCTGTTTTAAGTAAAATGGAACGGGGGATGAGGAGAATAACCAAAGGAGTAGTTTTACAATTGGCAGACATTTATGATTATGATGCGGATGAACTCTTAGTTTCTTTTCTGAGTGATAAAATAATGGTTGAAATACAAGATGAAGAACTGAGTATAGAAGCATTAAAAGCAGCAGAGGCGAGAGTGAAATATTTAAAATCAAAGGGCAAACAATGAAAGAACAAGAAATCATATCAACAATTAAAGCTTTTGGATTTTCTGCTGACTCAGACAATAAAAAACAGTACTCCAAAACCTATGATAATATTAGATATCGGCTTTCGGTGGATTTATTAAAAAACCGGATTGATTTTGGACCTAAAATAAAAAAGGGAGATGACACCACCTCGCATTTAAAAAATCCTGAAAATATTGTTGTTTTAGAATGTGTTGATCGTCTGTTGGAGAAGGGCTATAAACCCGATGATTTGACACTTGAAAAAAAGTGGAAATTAGGACGCACTGCAAAAAGCGGGAAGGCAGACATTACAATTAAAGGTAAAAACGAAAAAACACTTTTAATTATAGAATGTAAAACCTGGGGAAAGGAATACGAAAGTGAGCTCGACAGGATGAAACAGAATGGCGGACAGCTTTTCTCTTATTTTCAACAAGATAAAAACACACGATATCTTTGCCTCTATGCCTCGAGAGAGTATGGAGGAAAAATTGAAAAGGCCAATGCACTAATAAAAGTTGAAGACAGTGCCCAGGAGAAAATTCTTCAACAGGAAACTGAAAAACTGATTACATACGAACAGGCAAAAACCATAAAAGAGATGCTTGAAGTATGGAAACACAAAACAAAAGGGAAACAAACTTTTCTTAACACAGGACTTTTTGAGCCGGAAATTGAACCTTATAATCCGGGATACATTCCGATTAAGGTAGCCGATTTAAAAGATTTTGGTGCTGATGATAAAGGAAAGGTATTTAATCAGTTTGAGGAGATTTTGAGACACAACAATATTTCTGACCGTTCCAATGCTTTTAACAGAATAATTTCATTGATTTTAGCCAAAATCGTTGATGAAAACAAAGGCGAGGATGCCATTACCGACTTTCAGGTAAAGGAAGGAATTGATGATGCCGAAACATTGCTGGAACGGTTACAATCGCTCTATTCAAAGGCAATGCGCGATTATTTAGATGAAGAAGTAATTGACTATAAATTAGAAGATATTGAAGCTCAGATTTCAAATTTTCCGAGACAAACCGCAAAAGAGACACTCTATCGTATTTATAAGGAACTGAAGTTTTATCAGAATAATGAGTTTGCTTTCAAAGAAGTTTACAATAAAAAACTTTTTGAAGAAAATGCCAAAGTGCTTGAGGAGGTTGTGAGGCTTTTTCAAAAATACCGTTTCAAATACGACCAAAAAGCGCAATTCTTAGGAGATTTTTTTGAGTTGATGCTGGAAAGCGGATACAAACAATCAGAAGGTCAGTTTTTTACACCTACACCTATCACAAAATTCATTATTTACTCAATTCCGTTAAAATCAATAGTTCAGGAAAAACTTCAAAAAGGAGAAAAATTCTTTTTACCCAAAGTGGTTGACTTTGCTTGTGGAAGTGGACATTTCCTTACGGAAGCTATTGAAGAAATTGCCGAATTGATTAAAGAAATAACCGAAGATGACATAAAAGCCATGCCGGATGCTGACAAGTTAGAGTTTGCTCTGAGAGAGCTGAGAAACTACAAGCATGATATGAGATGGGCAGGTGAATATGTGTTCGGAATTGAAAAGGATTATCGTTTGGCAAGAACCAGCCAGGTAGCCTGCTTTATGCATGGTGATGGAGATGCCAATATAATTTTTGGCGACGGGCTTGAAAAGCATGAACGCTTAGGCAAAGATGGTTCTTTTGATGTACTTGTTGCAAATCCTCCCTACACCATTAAAGATTTCAAAAAACATCTGAATGTAAATCCGCATAATTTTGAACTTTGGGAGCATGTAACGCCTGATTCTGATGACATTGAAGTTTTCTTTGTAGAGCGAATGAAACAATTGCTTCGCACGGGTGGAATGGCCGGTATTATTCTTCCAAGTTCCATACTTAGCAATTCAGGAGCATATACAAAAGCAAGAGAAATTATTCTCAAATATTTTGAAATAAAAGCAATCGTTGAATTTGGCGGAAATACTTTTGGAGCAACAGGTACCAATACCGTTACGCTGTTTTTGAAAAAAAGAGATGAAGATTTTGTAACCAATTGCCAATATATTGCCGAAGACTATATTTTTGAAAACAAAACGCGCGAAGGGGATTTTATAAACTCGAAAGAACTTTTTGAAAGCTATATAACACATTTGGAATTAGAAACAGAAGATTATAACACATTTATATCCAGAAAGCCTAACGAAAAAATTAAAGAAACCGAATTCTACAAAAGTTACAAAAACTGGTTTGATGGCTTAACCGAAGTAAAAAATTTAAAGCAAAGAAAAACTTTCAAAGAGATGCCGGAAACAGATCAGAAAGAAAAACTTACCTCCATGTTTTTTGACCTGATATTAGAAATTGAAACCGAAAAGTTTTTTTATTTCCTGCTCACTCACCGTATAGAAGAGGACCCTGAACATTTTGCCTGGTATAATGAACAGACGAATGAGGGTACACCCATAAAAGTAGCTTATCCGCAGCTCAAAGCTATACCTCAGAAAATACTAATAGTAAAAACAGGACGAAGCACCAAAGAACAGGAAAAATTTTTAGGATACAAGTTCAGTAACCGCAGGGGATACAAAGGAATTGATTTTACAGGCGAAACTCTAATGTATGATACCGCAAATCAGTTAAATCCCAAAAAAGCAAACAGTTATATCTATAAAAATTTCACAAACCAAAAAATAAAAATTGATGAAGAACTTACCGAAAATCTTTCTTTGGTAAGATTGACCGATTGCATTAATTATGAGGAAATTGATTTTGACAAAAGGATAAATTTAAATGTTGAGTCTAAAATTGAATATGAAACAATATATGAATTAAAGAGTATCGGGAGTTTACTTAATTTTCAATCAGGATTATGGAAAGGAGAAAACGACCCCCTAATAGATGTTAAAGTGATAAGGAATACTGAATTTTTACCGGATGGTAAATTAAATTATGAAAATCCAACAGTTATTTCAGTTGAAGCAAAACAATTAGAAAGTCGCAAATTGAAATATGGTGATATTATTTTGGAAAGGAGTGGAGGCAGTGAAACTCAAAACATTGGCAGAGTTGCTTATTTTGAAATTGAAACTAATGAAACTTATTCTTTTGGTAATTTCACCAGTAGACTCAGACCTTTTGATGAAAATATAATTATTCCTAAATATGCGATGATACTTTTAAATGACCTCTATCAAAAAGGAGGAACTTTAATTTATCAATCTGGTATTCGTATTAAAAACTTAAATCAGAATGCTTATAAATCAGCAAAAATCCCTGTTCCACCAATTGCTGTACAAAAGAAAATCATTGAGGAAATTGAAGCCATTGAGAAAAAAGAAATAAAAGCAAGAAAAGAGATTGATACAAAATTGAAAGTTATATATGAAACAATTAACCAAGATACAGAGCTTAAAAAGATATCTGATATTGCTATCTTATTAAAAGATAAAATAAATCCGGGAGCCAGTCCAGAAGATTTTTTCAATTATCTTGGATTAGAACATTTAGAAAGTAATACAGGTAAAATTTTAGATTGGAGTCCAAGTTTAGGGTTTTCAATTAAAAGCACTAAAAATGTTTTCAAGTCAGGTCAGGTTCTTTATGGCAAATTAAGACCCTATTTAAATAAAGTTGTAATTTCTGACTTTAATGGAGTGTGTTCAACCGATATTTTAGTTCTCGATTCGGACTATCCTATTTTACTACAAAGAATTTTATTATCAAAAGAATTTGCAGATAAAGCCTCAGAAAAAATGAGTGGCGTGAATTTGCCAAGGATAAAGGTGAAGGATTTTCTTGGAATGATCGTCAATTACCCCAAAAAACCAGAAATGGTTAATGAGAAATTGCGTAAAATCGAAAAAGAAATCTCTGAATTGGAAAACTCTATTTCAAACGTGGAAAAAGAGAAGAAAGAGGTGTTAATGAGGTATTTGGAGGAGTGATATAAGAGAAAATAAATATATTTTAGATCAAAAAATAGAAAAAATGGCTAAAGCACATAATCCTAAGCTGAATGTTTACATTCTTACTCTGAATAATCAAAGTGATTCAGTAGAAACTTTTAGAGATTTATTCAAAGCTAAATATGGTTTAAATAACGAAGATGATAGCATAGTATTTAAAAAATACTTTGAAGAGTTTTTAAAAGCAATGGGTAAGGACGAATTTCACAAAGATGAGAAATCTAAAAAAGTTTTTGGAGCTGAAAAAGTTGCAGATAAAGAAGTTAATTATTCTATCATTCCTCATGTCAATAAAGAAATAATTGAAGGGATAGTGGATGGAGGGAAATATGGGATTTTGAGAGAATATGCCGACATCAACAATAAGGATAGTAAACAGAAAATAGGTGCTGAAAATGCGGTGCTTGATAAGTTTTATTTTCTACTAAATACACCTTTGAATAGTAAGTTTGGCTATTTATTAATACTGAGATGGTCTAGTTTGACTAGACAACTTTTTAACAAATTTAAGTTAATGTATTCATATAAACCGGGTTTGGCAGTCAAAGTTATTCTGAAATTTTCTGGAGACCCCTTTGAAAAGGTCTCAAAGAA
>Ga0265293_10008337_pt1 | contig 15402 bp, 11 predicted proteins | sample Munlanlewell138R_FD_192505 | JGI IMG/M metagenome (GOLD analysis project Ga0265293, IMG submission 192505) | Leachate microbial communities from a municipal landfill in Southern Ontario, Canada - Leachate well 138R | ecosystem: Engineered > Solid waste > Landfill > Unclassified | place: Canada...
CTCAAGGACTGGCGTCGCGTTGCAACGCGTTACGATCGCTGCCCTTCCGTCTTCTTCTCCGCCATCGTGCTCGCCGCAACCATCATCTTCTGGCTGTGATCAACGAGTCCTGACCCTAGGCGTTGCGTTTCCCCGGCATGGCGATGCAGGCTATCAGGGCCAGGAGGGTCCATCCCGCTAGACTGGCATACGTAAGCCGATAGGCGGCGTCGTCGGGCATTACGGCGCCGCCCGTCCCGGCGATCAAGGACGTTGTCATCAGGACACCGGCAATCTGCGCCCCCAGCGAAACGCCGAACGTGCGCGAAAGCGAGAGCATTCCCGTTGCCTCGCTCGAGCGGTCCGATGGTGCGATCACTAGCACCACTGAAGGCATCGCCGCCAACATCATGGATGTGCTCGCACCGATGACAACCGTAAGCGCCACGACCAGCCACAGATCAGAATGCGCAAAAATCATCACCACCCACGCCAGCACGCCTAGGCTGCCCCCCACCGTGGCGGCCATACGCGGCGATATACGCCCCCCGAGCCATCCGGCTAACGGTGCAGTAAATGCGGCGATCAGATTTGAAGGTAACTTTAGAAGGCCTGTCACCGTGGCACCTATGCCGAGGCCCACCCCGGTCCACAGGGGTTGCTGGATCATGGCCATCACGACAAGCGGCATTTGCATGCTACCTGCGCCCATGAACAGGAAGCTGGCGTTGGCCATTGCAACGCCGCGATTGCGCAACAGGTGCACGTCGATCAGCGGATGAGGCACGGAACTTTCATGCCTCCACCATGCAACCAGCAAACCCACCGAAGCCAGGAGCATCCCTATAACGGTCCATACCGGCCACTTGAGAGCATAGGTCACAATAAGGAGCAGCCCCGCCAGTCCCGGCACCAACAGTAGCGCGCCCAGCAAATCGAGGGATTGCGGGCGTGCGGCCGGCCGGTTGTCTGGCACGAAAAGAGCCACGAGCGGTATGACGAGGGTGGGCAAGAATAGCGTGACCCAGAAGATCGAATGCCATCCGAACTGCTCCGTCAGAACGCCGCCCAGCAAGAAGCCCACGGCGCCGCTCGCCGAATACATGCCAGCCAGCAGTCCGATGATCAGGGAAAGCCGCTCCTGCGGCGCAATCTCGCGCGCAATACCGAAACAAAGTGGAAGCAACGCCGCCGATACACCCTGCAAAGCCCGCCCAGCGACAATGACCCAGAGATCACCCCCCACCGCACTGATGAGTGAGCCTGCAGCCGACAACACCAGAATCCATTGAAGAACCCGGCGGCGACCATAGAGGTCGCCCAGCCTGGCGCCCAGCGCCACGGTCGTCGCCTGGACGAGCGTGAAAATGGCGATCAGCCAGGTCACATTGCCCATCCCGCCATACTGACGCGCGATGGTCGGCAGCGCGGTATAGACCATGCTTGCCTCAAGCGAGCAGAACAGTTCCACCAGCAGAAGAACAGCTATCGCTCCACGGACGCGCGTGGAGGCCACTGGCCTGTTCATTATGTATTCTCGCCAAGCATGTCTAACAACTCACCATCGGGCGGAAACGCCAGTGCGAGAGCCATCATGCCAAATGCATCACGATGCGTGAGTTCGCGCTGCCGCGCAGGAATGTCAGGCATTGAATCCTGCGTAATGAGGCGATGAATGAACATCTGCACAAGCGAGGAAAGACGCTCGTCGAACAGTGCATCGGGGAGATGTGGGAGTAGCATGCGCAAGTGCCGTGAAACGCCATCAGTACGCCGGGTGAGCAGCAGAAGTTCGAATGGCGGATTGCCGCCAAGATCCGGCTGGCGCAATTGCCACAGGAATCGCGCGTACATGTGCCGGCCTTCTGCATCCTTCAGTTCCGTGAGCGGAACAAGAATCACTTCAATCAGAGACCGGACCGTAAGTGCGCCACGCTCCTGTGCCCTTTGCAGAAGCGCCTGACGGCGTTGCCGCAACCATGGCCGCCGATGTCGGTAGACAGCCTCGACAATGGTTGCCTTGTCGCCAAAATGATATTTTACAACGGAGTTGTTTGCACAGCCCGCTTCTTCGCCGATCCTCCGCATGGAGATAGCTTCAATTCCGTGAAGGGCAAACAGCCGTTCAGCTGTCTCGACAAGATTTACTCTTGTCTGGTCGCCTGCAGACAATCGCGCCTCGATTTGCGCTCTCCGTCCCCGGTCAAGCGTCATCGCTGCTTTCCTCTGGACCAGGACTCCGGAATTCTTGGACGGCGGACGGGGCAACGGACTCTCCGGCAAAATAGTCTGGTCAATGTCTTATATTGAGTGGGTCAGGTGTCGCAATGTGTCGCGCGATGTACGTTGCGTCACCGCCCCGCTTGCGCTGACGCGTCCCTTCCACGGTCGATCAGAGACCAAAGGGAAGCGATCTGCGCCCGGCTAAACCTCGACTTGTCCATCGCTTACTCCGCCTCTCGGCCCCGTGTTCATAACGGGGGGTTTTTAGCTCAGAACGGTTCAGGAGTTCGGCCGCAGGCCACCCTGACTCAATGGTTGGCGGCCGGACGCCACGCTCCGAAGATGGCCGGTTGTAGAAATCCCGGTGGAGCCGCGACCACTTCGCGAACGGCATTAACGGCAAGTGCTGCCATCCCCCGCGAAATCGTGAGGTAAGGTGCCTTCGCATCTACTGCGGGCTGTGCCGCAAGATCGAACTCCGCATAGACGGGCGGATCGCCGTCGATCCTGACGGTGCGAACATGACGCGTATCCCAACCCGGCAGATCCGGGTCGGCGAAGAAGCGGAATTCATAGGTCAGCGTGGGGCCGTTTTCGAGTTCTGCGGTGCAGATCCACTTAATGCCGCCGACTTTGCCCTTACGAATAGCAACACCCGCGACCATCAAATCACGCGTCGCGGGCGCGGCGATGATATTCTCACGGATTTCCCTTACGCGACAGCCGAGTTGAAGCGCGGTAAGATGAATCCCCTCGCGATAAACATTGTTCAAGGTCTTTACCACGGGCGCATCTAGTGTCACTTCATCAACTTCCAGCCCGATAGCGCAAGTTTTCAGCGCAAGCGCGCTTCGTCCGTTGAGATCGGCTGCAACACCCATCTCAATCGCCCTGACGTCAGAGCAGGTGCTGGTCAGCGCAGGCATGATTCGATCATTGAAGAAACCGGGATTGAGGCCAGTGCCGAACAAAGTGACGCCACCTGCATGAGCCGCATCTTCCAGTCTGCCAGCTATATTGGGGCAATCGCCGGGCGGCCAGATCAGTCCGCGATGCGTGATGACATTCTTGCCCGAACGCAGGAGGGCTTCGATTTCGCCCAGATAGTCACCTGCTGGGTCAAGTGAGGGAGAATGGATTACGACATCCGCATTGATGGCCAAGATATCGTCGGCATACATCGTCGCTTTCACGCCCGTAACGGGCAGACCAACGAGTTCGCCTGCATCAAGCCCGTGCTTCGCCGAAGAGTAGACCTTCACTCCGGCAAGCGTCATGTCCGCCCTGTCGATTACGATCTTCAGGGCTTCGCCACCGATCGATCCCGTCGCCCATTGCACTATCCGCACCATACCCTGTCTCCCGGCAATCGCGCTGCAGCGCGCATAACTTCTATCTTGATTTGTCTGATGCGCCGGAAACGATCAGTCCGTTCGGCAAGCCCGAACGTGCGGCCAGCAATTCCGCAATTGCTCTGTTGTCGCGATCGCCGAGACCTCTTGAGAGTGCCTCGCTGAAGTTCTGCTCGACGAGGCTGGCAATAGGCATGGCTGCGCCGAGTTCCCGGGCGACGTCCATTGCCAGTCCGACATCCTTGGCCGACATCCGGACGGGAAAAAACTGCGGACCGAGCTCTCGACCATCTGTCATGGGAGGAAGTTGCCACCGGGTCAGTGCGCCCTGTCCAACGGCGCCTTCTTGAAGAAGTTCGACCAGCGCCGCACTCGTAAGGCCCGCCTTCATTCCCATTGCGATCGCCTCAATGGCGATCTGCAGGATGGCATTGTGGACCAGATTATGGACCAGTTTGGCGATCGTGCCGGAACCTACCGGCCCGAAATGATGCAAACGGCTTCCTACAGCTTCCAGGGCCGGGCGGGCCCGCGCAATATCGCCCGGATCACCTCCCAGCATGAGAACTAAGGTTCCCGACTCCGAGTTGGACGGGCCTCCGCTTACGCACGCATCGATATAACCGGAACCCCGATCCGCAAAGCACCGGGCATTGCTACGAATCTGCGCCGGCTCCGTGGTAGTGCATTCGACGAATATCTTTCCTGGGCGGGCGTGTTCCAGCAACCCGACGCCCCCATGCATCACCGCCTCGACCTCCTGCGGTCCAGGCAGACAAGTAAAGATTATATCTGCTTGCCTCGCAACCTCGGCCGGCGTCGCCGACCAAACCGCACCCTCAACCGCCACTTGGGGGTTGGCATCGTGCACGAAGGTGGGAAAGCCCGTGCGGACAAGATTATGCGCCATCGGGCCGCCCATCCGGCCAAGGCCGATGTATCCGACGCGAAGAGTTGATCCCATGCCAGCAGGCCTTTAGTTACTACGGCCTGGCGAAAGATCACATGCTCTTTGCTCGCCCGCCGACGCTGCAGTCAAACTACCAACAATCCTTGACAGGGCAGAAAATGCGTGCGTTCCCGCCGGCGCACCCGAATAGACAGTCAGTTGCAGCAGGGCCTCTTTCAATTCCTCCACTGTCCAGCCAACGCGCAAGGCCCCTCGCAGGTGAACTTCGAGAAGGTCGATTCGATTAAGCGCGGCGAGGCAAGTGCAAACCACCAGCGATCGCTGTTTAATGTCGAGCCCCGGACGCGCCCAAACATCCCATACTGCCGAATCCGACCATTCCACCAGCGGAGCCATCACGTGGGCACCTTCTGTTTCGGCGACGGGATGAAGCTCGCCGAACAGGCGCTCCCTGGCTTGCTTCGGTGTCATAGCAGTCACCTTTCGAATGGCAGAAACCGGGTCAGAACCGGATCGGTACATTGGAATAGCCGAACATGGACGAGCTATGGCTCTGTGCGACCACACCTTCCTCCACGAGCGAGTAATCGGGAATTCTGGCAACCATCTGAGCTAGAACTTCTCCCACCACGGCCCGTGCAATAGGTTCCCCCAGGCAGCGATGTGGGCCAGTGCCAAAGCTCATGTGCCGGTTGGGCGCACGGCGCAAATTGACGCTCTCCGGGTTCGGAAACTGGCGGGGATCGAAATTCGCCGCGCCGTAGCCCATCAGCAACTGATCGCCTTCCTTCATCTGCACCCCGCATACTTCGGTATCACGTTCAACCCTCCGCGCGAACGTCTGGGTCGGCGTCATCAGGCGCAGGAGTTCATCAAAGGCCGTGGGGATGATCCCAGGATCATCGACAATCTGCTGGCGCAATGCAGGATTGCGCGCCAAGAACACAAAGGCCGAGCCGGTAAAGATCGCCGTAGTACCAAATCCGCCAATGGTGAAATTGAATGCTACCTTGACCATTTCGTCAGGCGTGAAACGGCGCCCGCCCAGATCGAGAGCAGCGATCTTTGCCAACATACACGCCGGGTCATAGCGCTGGTCGACCATGATGTCCCGAAACTCGGCCTCAATCTTGGCCAGTCCTTCTTTCACCACCGCTGCGGACTCCGCGTCCTGCACCGGGCGACTCATTGCATGAATTGTCCCTGCATATTCTGCGGCCTTGGCGGGGTCCAAGCCCAGCATGTGGACCATAGTGAACTCCGACATCAACGGGAACATTAGGTCTTGCACGACATCGAATGTACCTCGCGGTAGCAACTCATCAAAAAGGCTCTGGGCAACCTCGGCCAATTTTGCCTTCAGCGCAGAAACCGCTTTGGGCATGAAAAGCTTCGCGAGCGCAATTTTCACGGGCCGGTGTTCGGGTGGATTAAGTCCAGATGGTATTAGTTCTCCAATCGGCCGCATCGGTACGACCTTCTGCTTGTTACTGAAATCCTCCGCTCGCCGCTGAATTTCCACCGCCGCAGAATATCCTGTGACAAACCAATAGCCGTTATAATTGGTAGAATGACGGATCGGCTGGTTCTGACCATGCATTATCCTAAAAATTTCGACGCGGTTATTCAGGAATATCGGCGCATAATGATCTATGTTCTCAGAAATTTTCTCCAATTCCACATCAGGGGTGGGGGATACTTTTTCCCCTCCCCCGATCCGCAAATCGATCATCTGCAATTCCCTCTTTAGCAAATGCACCGGACAGTGACGTTCTATTTTCAAATCCCCCAGCCATGTCGATGGCAACAATGTAAAATCAGAAGTTTACGCGTAGTGATATCCCGTAGGTTCGAGGTTCCCCGTAGATCTGGTTAACATACCCCAGCGAAGTCAATGTACTAAGCGTCCCCTCCACGTAATCCTCATTGAGCAGATTCCGCACAAAGAACTGTCCAGAAAACTGTGAACCGCCTATATTAGCCCAATCTATAACCATATTAACCAATGACCTCTCTGGATAGGATGCCAGTTCACTGATGATCGGTAAATCATTTTGCGCGTACCCCTTCGATCGGTATGAATAGGTCGGGGTGACGCTGACCCTGCCAATCTCCGGATGATCAATGGGGGTCAACGTGGCCGAAATCGTGACATGATGATGTGGCACACCGAAAGGAATATCTGTAGTATAACCGCTATCATCAGCGGGTGTCACGGTTGGCGAAGCAATCAGCCGGAATTTGTCGTAGACACCATTATTGTAAGACCAACTTCCAGACAGTGAAAACGACCTCCCCACATTGACCGTGGACGCGAACTCGAAGCCGTCTATCGTTGCATCAGCACCATTTGATGTGACAGAGATCGGAAGGTTTGGAGGAATTATAGAAGGGACAACGATAGTACGCTGAATTTGGGAATATTTCGTACGATAAACAGAAAGGTTCGCTATCAGACGTGCAACCGTTCCGAGTTCCCAACTTGTCTTTGCACCTATCTCGATATCATTTGCAATTTCCGGCTCGAACGGCAGTGCTGATGTCGGATCGGCGGCACGACCATTGAATCCGCCGGCGCGATAGCCACGACGGTTCGTGACATAGAGCATGATGTCGTCGGTTGGCTTGTATTCAAGCCCGATGGTATATGTCGGCTCCTTGAACGTCACAGATTGTTGTAGCATACAGTCCCGCACGCCATCTATATTGTCCATTAAGGGGTCCATACGACATGCCTGTGTCGGCAGCCCAAAATTGCGATAGGGAGAATTCCATAACACCGTTCGTTTGTCCCAGGTGTAGCGCACGCCACCGGTCAGCGAGAGCCGATCCATCACCTCGAATCCGAACTGGGAGAATAGCGATCTGCTGATGTTGGTTGCGTAAAAATCGGTAACGCTCGGATTAGCAGCACCCAGCGACGTACCCACGCCAACGGTCGAATTTTGGTATTCTCGATTCTTTTCCCAGAAGTAGTAAGCTCCAAGGATGAAACTCAACCGGCCTCCGATCGCGCTACCCTGAAGCTGAAGCTCGTTAGAAAATTCCTTGCCGTCGTTCTGCACCACCGTTGGGGAACTCAAGACTCCTCCCTGGATGGGAAGTTGCGTTCCGTCCGTGTCGTTCGCGACCTTGTCTCTGATATACCGATATCCAGCTATGTTCTTAAGGATAAGATCATCACTAAGGTTCACGGTCGTCGAATTAGTGGCAGAAAATGCCTTTAGAAATGCAAAATTATCGATATTGGAATAGTATTGACGTTTGCTTCGGACTTTTGTGGCCGCAACCTCGTCTAAGACACTGGGATACAGCGAGGCTACCCGTGATGACAACGCGATACGAGATCCATCGGGCAATGTCGCGAACATTCCAGGCGATACAACCGCCGAAATCTGATTCGAGAACCCATTAGTTCTTGAGCGTAGATACTCGACGACCGTGTAGTTCTCAATGTTATCAGAAGGTGTAAGCAACAGAGATCCGCGTCCAGACCAGTGATTCCGATCATCCACTTTGCTGCCATTGCGCAGGTTAGTGGTATAACCGTCGCGAACGACCCTGATCGCTGCAAGGCGCAGGTTCGCGGCATCGGCCATGGGAACGTTGACCGCACCTCTGATTTCGCGCGCATTGTAGTTGCCCACCACAATTTCGACATTACCTTCGAAGCGATCCGTCGGACGTTTGGTCGTGACGAGTATGGCTCCGCCTGTCGAATTGCGGCCAAACAACGTGCCTTGCGGGCCGTTCAATATCTGGACGTTCTCGATATCATAGAGAGATTGTGCCGTCCCGTTGGAACGGCCCATGTAAAATTCATTCACGTAAAATGCGACCGCTTGGTCTTGGGTCGGCAATGTTTCACCAACGTAGATGCCACGCAGGGTATATGCTGGACGGGTGGGGCCGCCGGCCGCCGTGCCAGCAACGGCAAGACCAGGCGCTACAGCCGGAAGATCCTGCACAGTGGCGACACCGCGAGCCGACAGCGTTTCAGCCGAAAGAGCGAGTACCGAAGCAGGCACATCCTGTAGCGATTCTGCCCTGCGTCGGGCAGTGACAATGATGTCACCTCCAAAAGCGGAAGCGGAAGCGGAAGCAGAATCTGCGGCCGCTTCTTGCGCGGACACTATCTGTGGATTGAGCATCCACGCGATGGCCAGTGACGCAGCACCTGCCGCTCGCACAGCACAACGATTTGAAACCATACTATTTTTCCTCCCCTAAGCGTATTGAGCGACTCAATATCAGGCACGTGATTTATATTGGATGTGTCGACGATGCAAGACGAGAATGGAGGTGGTTTGGTTCGTCTGGACAAGATTGCGTTCTGGATACCCCGATGTCCGCGAGGAGGTGGACGGTGGCGAGTTGCACGGAGGGAGCGAGCGCAGGTCGAAACATAATTCAGGTGCTGACAGGCCAATGCGGTCCGCTCTCCACGGCATGGAGGCCATTATTTCGCCAGGAGCGCGTTACGGCATCGGCGAACAGTTGCGGGATGGACTGCTGGGCGACGAACGGCGCAAGAACGGGTGGAGGCGATCAATGCGGTGTTCCCGGAAACGGTCGTTCAAACCTGCGTGGTTCATTTGATCTGCAACTCGATGAGCTTCGCGTCCTGGAAGGAGGTCGCCCGATCGCTGCGGAGCGTCTATCGCGCCGAAACCTCCGATGCGGGAATGGCGGCACTGGACGCGTTCGAAGAGAGCCACTGGCGCCGGAAATACTCAGCGATTACACGAAGCTGGCGCCGGCATTGGGACCAGGTAATCCCATTCTTTGCGTTCAGTGAGCCGATCCGTCGGATCATTTATACAACGAATGCTATCGAAGCGCTGAACTCGAAACTCAGGCGCGCTGTCCGCACCTGCGGGTAGTGTCAGTCGGACGGCAACTTGTCTCCGATTGACGTGGCTCGGGCAAGATCTGGGACGTGTCAGGCCATGAAATTCTGCCACTCCACCAAAGCGGCGAAGCGGCGCATCTTGTAGGTCTGGCGATCAACGAGGTGGCGTTCGGAATTGAAATGATTGTGTAGGCTGGCGTGAACGGAAACGAATTTCTTTAGCGACTTCATCTGCCGGAACCGCAGCATCGCCCGCTCGCGTCGTCGGAACGGCAAGTGTGAATTCTCCGCGCGGTTGTTGAGGTGCCGCCCCATCTCCCGACGATCAAGATTGCCGAGATCCTTCATCGCCGCCGGATAGGAAGCCAGTCCGTCCCTCACGATCTTCTCCGCCCTGCCATGGCGCTTCAGCGCCTTCTTCAGGAACCGCAAGGCTGCCGCCTTGTCGCGGGTTTTCGTGACATAGCTTTCGAGGATCTCGCCTTCATGATCCACGGCGCGCCACAGATAGTGGGTTTCGCCCTTGATCTTCACGTACACTTCATCCGCATGCCATTGCCAGTGGCGAAAGCCACGCATCCGGCTGACCCGCTGACGGCGGATGTCGGCCGCAAACAGCGAACCAAAGCGGTTCCACCACAGCCGCACCGTTTCGTGGCACAGATCGATGCCGCGTTCATGCAGCAGGTCCTCAACGTTCCGAAGCGACAGTGGAAATCGGACGTACATCAGCACCACGATGCGGATCACCTCGGGTGAGGAATGAAAACCGCGGAACGGACTTGGCGGCAAAGCGCGAGATTTGCGGGACAGCTCCAGAACCTAACAGCAGACAGCCCGACCTGCCACATCCGTTTGACAGCACCATACAAACAGGTAAGCTTCGAAATTTCAGACGATGAGCCAATATGGAAAAGGCGGGGCCGTAGCCCCGCCCTTATTTGGTGCAGCCAAACTGCTTGTTAACAGCCAGCCCGCGATTTCTGAAGGGCCCACAGTCCCTCATCTGGATGGAAAAGTCAATTGCCGAAGGGCAACCCTCTTGCCAAAAGGACAATGGAAAAGGGGGTATCATTGAGAAGACTCGGCCTGGACATCGGCACCAACAGCATCGGCTGGTGCCTGATTGAAGATGATCGGCGCATCGTCGATATCGGTGTGCGGATTTTCAGCGATGGGCGCGATCCCAAGTCCGGGGCTTCGCTGGCAGTTGACCGACGCGATGCACGGGCGATGCGGCGGCGGCGGGATCGCTATCTGGGGCGGCGTTCGGCCTTCCTCAAGACACTGATCGGACATGGCTTGATGCCCGCCGATGCGGACGAGGCGAAACTGGTTGCCGAACGCGATCCTTATGACCTGCGTAAGCGGGCGCTATCCGAACGGCTCGAGCCCCATGAGATCGGCCGTGCGCTGTTCCACCTCAACCAGCGGCGCGGCTTCAAGTCCAACCGCAAGGCCGAACGCAAGTCCAAACCCGGCGAGGAGGGCAAGATCGCCAGTGGCGCGAAGGCGCTCGATCAGGCGATGGCCGAGGCGGATGCCGATACGCTGGGGCAGTTCCTGGCGGATCGCGAAACCCGGCGTGTGCGCCTGAACAGCGAGAACCAGGAATACGATTTCTATCCCCAGCGGCGGCATATCGAATATGAATTCACGCGCATCTGGGAAGAGCAGGCACGGCACTACCCTGCCCTGCTGACCGAAACGGCGCGCGCTGCACTCCACCGTATCCTATTCTTCCAGCGCCCGCTGAAGGAACAGGAAGTCGGCTATTGCACGTTCGCCGGCAGGGGTGGTGTGCCGGAAAATGAGCGACGGTTACCCAAGGCGCACCCGCTGTTCCAGCAGCGGCGGCTCTATGAGGAAGTCAACCAGCTTCGCATCGTGTCGGCAGGCGCGGCCGACAGGCCGCTGACGCTTGATGAGCGGAATCGCTTGATCAAGGTTCTGGAAAACAAGAAAAAACCATCATTCAAATCGCTTGGGAAAGAAATCAAACTGGGCGAAGGCGAACGCTTCAACAAGGAAAGCGAAAACCGCAAGGATCTGCTCGGCGACGCAATCCGCGCCGAACTGGGCGACAAGAAACGCTTCGGCACGCGCTGGCTGCATTTCAGCCTGGACGAGCAATTGCGCATCATCGGCCGGCTGCAAAACGAGGAGGATCCCGAAATTCTGCTCGACTGGCTGAAAACCGAATATGCGCTGAACGAGACCGCCGCCGAAGCCGTCGCCAACGCGCACTTGCCCGAAGGCTATGGCCGCTTCGGCGAAACAGCGACCCGGCGGCTGCTCGATGCGCTCAAGGCCGATGTCATTACTTATGATAAAGCGGCGCAGACGGCGGGCTTCCACCACAGCGACCACCGCACCGGCGAAGTGCTGGACCGCCTGCCCTATTACGGCGAAATCCTCACTCGCGAGATAGCACCGGGCAAGGAAGAATACGGCGACGAGGACGAGCGGCGCTACGGCAAAATCACCAATCCCACTGTGCATATCGGCCTGCGCCAGCTCCAGAAACTGGTCAACGCGATCATCGCCGTCCATGGCCGCCCTGATCAGATCGTGGTCGAACTGGCGCGCGACCTGAAGCTGAACGACAAGCAAAAGGACGATCACAAGAAGCGCATCAAGCGAGATACGGATGCCGCCATCGCACGGGGGGATAAGCTGCGGGCGGAAGGTTTTGCCGACACCGGCGCCAACCGGATGCTGTTGCGGCTTTGGGAGGAACTGAACCCCGGCAATGTACTTGACCGCCGCTGCCCCTATTGCGGCGACCCCATCGGCATCCGGCAGCTTTTCTCAGGCGAAGCCGATATCGACCATATCATCCCCTATTCCCGCTCTCTGGATGACAACGCGGGCAACAAGGTCGTCGCCCACAGAAGCTGCAACCGTGCCAAGGGCAACAAGACTCCCTATGAACGGTGGGGCCATGACGAAGACCGTTGGGACGCGATCAGCGCGCAAGTCACCCGGCTTCACAAGTCGAAGCAATGGCGCTTCGGCCCCGACGCGATGGAGCGGGTCAACGGCGAAAAAGGCTTCCTCGCCCGCCAGCTTACCGATACGCAATATCTCTCGCGCATTGCGGGGCAATATCTGCGGAGCCTCTATGCCACCAAGGATAAAGGCCGGGTGGATGTCATTCCCGGCCGGATGACCGCGATGCTGCGGCGCCTGTGGGGCCTCAACAGCCTGCTGCCCGATCATAATTATGTCGAGAACGAACATTCCAACGCGCCCAAGAACCGGCTCGATCATCGCCACCATGCGATCGACGCGGCGGTCGCGGCGGTGACGAAATTGAGCCTCATGCAGGAGATAGCCCATTGCGCGGCGCGAGCGGAGGAAAAGGACCTCGACCGCCTGTTCGAAGACCTGCCTCAACCCTGGGGCGGCTTCCGCGAGGAACTGGGCGAAAGGCTGCTGCGCGTCACTGTCAGCCACAAGCCCGATCACGGACGCAAGGGCCGCCCGTCAAAGCACCGCGACGTCACCGCCGGACGGCTGCATAACGACACCGCCTATGGGCTGACCGGCGAAATGGCGGCGGACGGCAAGACGCCCATCGTCGTCCACCGCGTCCCCCTGACGAGTCTCAAACCCGGCGATCTGATCGATCCCATGCGCATCCCGGACAAGGCACTGCGGGACGCGCTCTACGCGGCAACGCGCGACCGTTCCGGCAAGGAATTCGAACAGGCTCTGGCCCGCTTTGCCAGGCAGCACCCGGTGTTCAAGGGCATCCGCCGCGTGCGCGTGCGGGAACCACTGAACGTCATTGCGATCCGTGACCGCAACGGCAGGGCATACAAGGCTTACAAGGGTGATTCGAATGCGCGATATGATGTGTGGAGATTACCTGACGGCAAGTGGGTCCACGATGTGGTTTCAATGTTTGAGGCACACCTACCGCAATCATCCGAACGCCGTCCCCATCCAGCAGCCAAAAAGATACTCAGCATGCGTCAGAATGACCTGCTAGCTGTTGAGCGGGACGGTGGATCGCGCGAAATAGTGCGGGTTGTAAAATTCTCGGCTGCCGGCACGCTGGCGCTTGCCCCCGACAATGAAGCGGGATCACTCAAGTCTCGCGATGCTTCATCGTCGGATGTTGATCCATTCAAATATATTTATGCATCTGCCAGCGGCCTGAAAAAAATGAAAGCCCGCCAGATCCGCATCGACCCTCTCGGCCGGGTGTTCGATCCCGGTCCGCGGGAATAGCGGGAGCACGGCGGATGGACCGGATCGTCGATATAGCCACAGACGGTCAGCACCTTTCCATCCACCGCGGCTTCCTGATCGTCGAACGTGAGCGCGAGGAAGTCGGCCGAATCGCGCTCGACGATATCCATGCCGTCATCGTCCACGCGCACGGCACCACGTGGAGCGCCAACCTGGTGGCGGGCCTTGCTGAACGCGGCGCACCGATCGTGTTCTGTGCCTCAAACCATTCGCCCGTCGCCGTGACGCTGCCGCTCGAAGGCCATCACGCTCAGAACGCGCGGATGCAAGCCCAGCTTGCCGTCTCGAAGCCACTGACCAAGCAGCTCTGGCGGCGGATCGTCTCGGCCAAGATCGCGATGCAAGGCTCGCTTCTCGCCGCGCAAGGCATTCCCGGTGCCGAAGTCTTTCCCCATATGGCGCGCCGGGTCAGCTCCGGTGACAAGGAGAATCTGGAGGCGCAGGCGGCCCGGCGCTATTGGCCGCTGCTGATGGGGCCGGATTTCCGGCGCAACCGCGATGCTCCCGGCGTCAATGCCTTGCTGAACTATGGCTATGCCGTGATGCGCGCCACTTGCGCCCGGGCAGTGGTCGCCGCCGGCCTCCACCCCACCATCGGCATCCAGCATGCCCATCGCGGAAATGCCTTCGCGCTTGCGGACGACCTTGTCGAACCCTTCCGCCCCCTGGTTGACGCTCTTGCCCAAAACATGGCCAACGAGAAGATCGAGGCACTCAACCCTGCCGCCAAGCGCCGTTTTGCCCGGCTGATCGCCTTCGACCTGACGATAGGAGGCGAAGCATCACCCGTTGCCCTCGCCGCCGCGCGGCTTGCCCAATCGCTCGCCCGCGCGTTCGAGAACGGGCGGACGGAATTGGCCCTGTTCACTCCGCCGACCGCCATGGAATGGGCCGCTATCGCCCGGGCGGATGACGGCGACGAAGCATGAGCGCCGGTGATGCGGCTCACCTCAGCGGATATCGGTTGATGTGGATTTTCGTGATGTTCGATCTGCCGGTGGGAACAAAAAAGCAGATGCGCGATGCTACGAAATTTCGGGAATTCCTGCTCGACGAAGGGTTCGAGATGAGCCAATTCTCTGTCTACGCGCGCTTCTGCAACGGCAAGGATTCCTACGAATCATACCTGAAGCGAATCGAAGCCAACTTGCCGGAAAAAGGTGATATCCATGTGCTCAGCTTCACTGATCGCCAGTACGAAGGAATCGTCCGATTCGCGAGTCAACGCCGCAAAAAGCCCCGCAAGAACCCCGATCAGCTTGCTTTGTTCTGATTATGTCCATTGGAATGTGCCAGCCAGATGCTCAAGTTTTTCTTTCTTTATAAATGACTTACCTGAGCATCAGGCCTAGCAGTTCAGAAATCGCGGGCCAACCGCAACTGGCGCAGTATCATCGTTTGAACGATGACCGGCCTAGCAGTTCAGAAATCGCGGGCCAACCGCAACTGCTCCAGAACATTGGCGGCTACCGTCCCCGGCCTAGCAGTTCAGAAATCGCGGGCCAACCGCAACTTGCATCCGAAGCAATCCGCACGCGCTTAAGGCCTAGCAGTTCAGAAATCGCGGGCCAACCGCAACATATCCGTGAAGCGCTCGATGGTGTCCTGAGGCCTAGCAGTTCAGAAATCGCGGGCCAACCGCAACTTAACTGGCGCGGCATTCTCCCCACCGAACGGCCTAGCAGTTCAGAAATCGCGGGCCAACCGCAACGGGCCGATTGTCACGTTCACCTTGTGAGGTGGCCTAGCAGTTCAGAAATCGCGGGCCAACCGCAACAGGTTCCGCGCGCGGAAGCGATGGGCTAGTGGCCTAGCAGTTCAGAAAT
>Ga0265293_10008339_pt1 | contig 15401 bp, 15 predicted proteins | sample Munlanlewell138R_FD_192505 | JGI IMG/M metagenome (GOLD analysis project Ga0265293, IMG submission 192505) | Leachate microbial communities from a municipal landfill in Southern Ontario, Canada - Leachate well 138R | ecosystem: Engineered > Solid waste > Landfill > Unclassified | place: Canada...
TGCCCTCGGAGCCAATCAGCAACTGCTTCAGGTCGTAGCCGGTATTGTCCTTGCGCAGCGTCTGCAAACCGTCGAAGACCCGGCCGTCGGGCAGGACGGCTTCGATCCCCAGCACGAGCTCGCGCGTCATCCCGTAGCGCACCACGTTCACTCCCCCCGCGTTGGTCGCCACGTTGCCGCCTATCTGCGACGTATCCTCGGCGGCCAGGCTGACCGGCAACAAACGGTCCTGTTCCGCGGCGGCGCGACGCAAATTGCCCAGTATGCAACCGGCATCCGCCACCATCGTATTGGCTATCGTGTCTATCGACCGGATGGTGTTCATCCTGTCCAGGGACACGATGACGTTGCCGGACGCATCCCCCGGCGTTGCGCCGCCGCACAGCCCGGTATTGCCGCCGCGCGGCACGACCGGCGCCTTGTGCTCGTTGCACAGACTCAAGCACCGCGACACCTGCTCTACCGTAAGGGGACGCACGACGGCCTGGGCCCGGCCCTTGTAGACCCCGCGCCAATCCGTCAGCCAGGGTTCGATATCGGCCGGATCGGCAATCACTATGTCCGGGCCCAGTTCCGCCGTCAGGCGTTGAAGAAATGAAGTCATTGTTGCGTGCGACAAGGCGGCAATCCGCCAAAAGAGCTTGCGAAAAAACGGATAAATACGGAATATACGGTTTCAAGCGACCGATAAGGCCGGCAATACAAGACGATGATACACTCGGGCGGTCCTGTATGGACGACGGCGCGGACCACGTCCGCGCCGCCTGCAGACTTCAATGAGAAAAAAGGAGCCTCCATGCACTACATCATTCAGATTCTATCCGCCATACTCATCGGCATCGCACTGGGTGCGATACTTAGCCCGCGCACCAGCGTGTTGCTCATCGGATCGCTGGCCGCGATCGCGCTGGGACTCGTCGCCATTTTCACCGCCTCCTGGATATTCCTGGCGATCGGGGTCGTGCTTTTCCTGGCGGCACAAGCCATGCAGCGCGCAAGCCGGCAGGCTCACTAGCCGCGGCGCGGGCTTTCGGCTCCAGCCGCCAAGCCGGCTCGAACCGGACTATCCGCCGTTTCGGCGCATAGGCAGACACGCAGACGGGACGCCCCATGTATCTACCTTCGTATTTTGCGGAAACCCGGCCGGAAGAGCTCCGGCGCCTGATCCGGCATAATCCGCTGGGCGCGCTGGTGACGCATGGGACGAACGGGCTGGACGCCAACCCGCTTCCGTTCGAGCTGGACGAAACCGCGGGACGGCTCGGGACGCTGCGCGGACATGTCGCACGCGCCAACCCGGTATGGCAGGACGTCGGCGACGAGGAACCGGTACTGGTCGTTTTTCGCGCCGTGGATGCCTACATTTCACCCAACTGGTATCCCAGCAAGCACGAAACCCACCGGCAGGTTCCCACCTGGAATTACCAGGTCGTGAACGTGCACGGCAAGATCAGGATACGCGACGAGAAAAACTACGTGCGCGGCGTCGTCGCCCGGCTTACCCGGACCCACGAGGCGCAAACCGGCGCGCAGCGCCCCTGGCGCATGGGCGACGCGCCCGAAGACTACATCGACGCCATGCTGCGGGCCATCGTGGGCATCGAGATAGACATCACCCGCATCGTCGGCAAATCCAAGCTTAGCCAGAACAGGGAAGAGCGCGATCGTCTCAGCGCCGCGGACGAGCTCGAACGACGCGGCCATCCGGTCATCGCGAAGGCGATGCGCGACGGCTGAACGGGCGCTCGGATGCCGGGATTACCGCGGTTTCGGGCATCAGCGACGAGTGATGGCTGGTGATCAGCCACTGCTTGCCGTCCCAGCCATAGGTATAGGTGTAGCGCGCTCTGACCGACGATCCGTCGGCGCCAAGAGTGAAGGTATACAGGCCCGTGTCGATGGCGGAGTTGCAATCGAACATGATGGTTCTCGAATCGATCTTCCCGACGGGCTTGCCCATCAAAAAGTTATGGAAGTACTCTTCCTTGTCGGCTGGATTCAGGCGCGGCTTGTTCGACAGGGTGGGAAGAAGGACGGAGCGTTGCGCGTAATTGGCGGCCACTTTGCGGGGATCGCCGGTACGCAGTGAATCGTTCCATCGGTCGAACAGCGCCGCAATCTCTTGCTCATTCGTTTTCTTGCAAGACGTTTTGGCCGACGACGCCCCGGATCCCTGCCCCGATGCGCATGCGGTCAGACTGAAAGCAACAACCGCCGAAATAACAGCCGCGTTTCCCATTTTCCAGCCCCTTTGAACACTGCAGCAGTATCGAGAACATGAACAAAATCGGCGGCGTCCGGATCATCGCGTTATCGGCGTTGACGACCAGCGAAATCGTTATGCTTGCTCAGCCAAGCGCATAGCGTAAAGTATCCATATTGAAACAACAAGTAAACGCCCTGTCAATAGACGCATAAAGCAACGGCAACGACTATTTGCATGAGACACGGGATTCGCCGGCATGAGCCATGCCCGCGCGATACCCCTTATGCGCCTAATCTCGAAAAATCTATTTGCCGCCGCGATAAAGCGGGGCAGCCACGATGCGCGACGGCGGGTTGAACAGTAGACAGCCAAGCCTTTTATCACTTCAAGCTATATTCAACCGCACCAGGCGTATAATGGCTTGACGACTTCTATAAATGCATACAACAAAAGAGTCTGGTCCTGCCGTTTCAATTTGCTTGGCTATTGATCAATCGAACGAGGAGACTGACATGGAAGAACTCAGAAATGCGGGACGCCGCCGCATGCTTGCCTCAACCGGCGGAGTAATGGCGTTGGCCGGATTGGGCGGCATCGCCCGAGCCGATACCGGAGGCGCCGATCCCGGTGCGGCAACCGGACCGGCCGTCAAACCCTTGCCCGACTATGCCAGCTGGAAAAACCCGGACACTCTGATTGTTCACAGTTCCAACACGATAGAAACCAAGCGCACCGCATTCGGCAACAGCGTCATCACGCCCTCCGACCGCCTGTTCGTCCGGAACAACGTTGCGCCGCCGAAAGATGGCTCGCAGGTGAAAGACCCCGATAGCTGGACGCTGGAAGTCAGCGGCGTGGCCAAGCCGCGCAGCTTCACCGTGGCCGAACTCAAAGCCATGGGCCATACGGCCGTGCCCATGGTCTTGCAATGCTCGGGCAACGGCCGCGCCTGGTTTCCGCATAAACCCAGCGGCACGCAATGGACAGTGGGTGCCGCCGGGTGCGTCATCTTTACGGGCGTACCCGTCAAGGCCGTGCTAGAAGCGGCGGGCGGCATGGCCGACGGCATGGTCTACATGACCAGCACGGGCGGCGAGGATATCCCGGCGGGCCTGGATCCCAATACCATCAAGGTCGAACGTTCGGTGCCGATTTCCGCGATCGAAGACGCGATTCTGGCCTGGGAACTTAACGGCGAACCCCTGTCCTTGGCGCACGGCGGCCCCTTGCGCATCATTGTCCCGGGGTATACGGGCGTGAACTCCATCAAATACATCAAGCACCTGGCGTTCACGAAAGAACAATCGCCGGCCAAGATCCAGCAAAGCAGCTATCGCTGGACTCCGGTCGGCGCCAAACCCAGTCCCGATGACGAATCCATATGGGAAATGCCCGTCAAGTCCTGGATCAATACTCCATCCGACCCCGACCAGACCGTCAAGGCCGGCAAGGTGTTGATCAGCGGCGTCGCCATGGGGGGTATGACGGCGGCCAAGTCCGTTGAAGTATCGGTCAACGGCGGCAAAGACTGGCAGAAAGCGGAGTTCGTGGGACCTGATCTGGGCAAGTACGCCTGGCGTGAATTCATTTTTTCGGCTGACCTGGCGCCCGGCACGCATGAGCTGGCCTGCCGCGCCACCAACGAAGCGGGGGACACCCAACCGGAAGAGCGCCGCGAGAACAACCGCGGCTACCTCAATAATAGTTGGCGCGATCACATGGTGGTGATCAAGGTCGCCTGACTCAAAGGAAGAAAATGAGGCCATCAGCCTTGCCTGGAATGGCGGGATTATTATTGATCAGCCTGGCAGGATCCTGTTGGGCGGGTAGCGCCGATGCCGATCCGGAACAGCTGGAAAGAGGTAAAACCCTGTTCATGTCGGAGGCGGTACCCGCCTGTTCAGTATGTCATGCCCTGAGCGATGCGGGCGCGGAGGGCACGATCGGTCCAGACCTAGACGAACTCAAGCCCGATGCCGAACGCATCAAGAAAGCGCTGCAAGAGGGCATAGGCGTAATGCCATCCTTTGCAGACTCTCTGGATGACGAGTCCATGGATGCCATCACCGCCTATATCCTGCACGCGACGGGCGCGCAATAAAACCTACGCGCTCATCGTCGAGAAGTCTATTTTTTGACGCACCAGCTCCTGCATGGCGGGAATCATTCCCCGCGTGTCGCCACGCCGCCATTGGAACGCATAGCGAAGCGCCGATAGCGGCGGGTCGCTGTCCAGGCGTACGAGTTCGCGCTCTTCCCCGCCCCGTGTCCAGCCTTCCGGCAACAAGCCGATGCCCACGCTTTCGCGCAGCATGCCGGCGACGGCCATCCAGTTGTTGCAGGCGATCCGGCGAAAGTCGTCGAGCCGGTGCGCCAGCAGCCATTCGTCCAGGATCCGCGTCGTGCCCGCGCCCGCGGGCAAGGTGACCAAGGTGTGCCGAGCCAGCAAGTCCGGCGTCAGGCGGCGCTCTTCGCCCGCCAGGTCCCGATGCGCCACCCATACGAAGCGCGCATCGGCCACCCACTGTGAAACGACGTCCGGGCTGGACGACCGATTGGCCACCACGGCGAAGTCCAGCTCGCCGGCTTCGACCCCGTCTTCGAGCACGGCCCCGACGTCCACATAGGGCTCCAAGCGCAGCTGCGTGTGCGCGCGGCTTGCCGCCGCGATAAAGCGGGGCAGCCACGTCAGGGCGGAAAGCTCGCCCACGCCGAACCGGACGCGGCCGGTCAGGCCCCGGCCCTTGGCGAACGTGCCTTGCAACGCGGCGACCGAGTCCAGGACGCGCACGACCGCCGGCAACAGCGCGTGGCCGTCCTCTGTCAGGACGGCCCTGTGGCCGCCGCGGTCGAATACGCTGCGCCCCACGGCCTGCTCCAGCTCGCTGATGCGCTTGGACAAGGACGAGGTCGACAGATGCAATCTCCGCGCCGCAACGGCGAAGTTCGCGGACGTTGCGGCCCAGTAAAAGGCTTCCATTTGCTTGAGCGTGGGCACCGGCATCTTGTTCGCTTTTTTCGAATGACTAAATTCAAATATTATCGCTTTCTTATGATTTCCAGGCTATCTAAAATCGTTTCCGTTGCTTTCGGAAATCCCGCTCATGACCACGACTCTCTCGCGCGCCGGCGCCGACCGCCGGTCCGCCTCATCGTCCCAAACGCCGCCGCGCGCGCTCAAGCGCATACTCAGCCTGCACGATTTCGAGACCCGGGCCCGCGGCGCGCTTCCGCGCCCGATATTCGGCTATATCAAAGGCGCGGCGGAAGACAACAGCAGCCACGACGACAATCGCGCCGTATTCAATGACTATGCGCTGCTGACCCGTGTGCTCCGAGACGTTTCGCAACGCCAGCAAACCGTCGATGTATTCGGCCAGCGCTTTTCGGCTCCCTTCGGCATCGCGCCCATGGGCATCAACGCCCTGTCCACGTATCGCGGCGACATCGTGCTGGCGCGCGCGGCCAAAGCCGCGGGCATCGCATCCATCATGAGCGGGACGTCGCTGATCCCCCTGGAGGACGTGGCGCAGGCTGCGCCGGGCACCTGGTTTCAGGCCTACCTGCCGGGCGATACCGATCGGATCCGGGCGCTGCTCGCGCGCGTGGCGCGCGCCGGCTACCGCACCCTGGTCATCACCGTCGATATTCCCGTGCCCGCCAATCGGGAAAACAACATCCGCGCGGGCTTTTCCACGCCTTTGCGGCCAAGCGTCCGGCTATGCTGGGACGGGCTGACGCGGCCGCGCTGGCTGCTGAGCACTTTCCTTCGCACCCTGGGCAAGCATGGCATGCCCCATTTCGAGAACTCCTTCGCCACGCGCGGCGCCCCCGTCCTGTCTTCGAACGTGTTGCGGGATTTCTCCGCGCGCGACCACCTGAGCTGGGACCACCTGGAAATCATCCGCCGGGAATGGAAAGGCAACCTGGTCATCAAAGGCATACTGAGCGTGGAAGACGCGCTGCTGGCCCGCCGGCTGGGCGCGGACGGCATCATCCTGTCCAACCACGGCGGCCGCCAGCTGGACGGCACGCCTTCTCCGATGCGCATCCTGCCCGAGGTCGTCAAGGCCGCGGGCGGCGATTACCCCGTGATGATAGACAGCGGCTTTCGGCGCGGGTCCGACGTGCTCAAGGCCCAGGCCCTGGGCGCGCGCCTGGTGTTCGTGGGACGCCCCTTCAACTTTGCGGCGGCCGTGGCGGGCGAAGCCGGCGTCGGCCACGCCATCCACCTGCTGAAAGAAGAAGTGGACCGGAACATGGCGATGATGGGCGTGAACCGTTGCGAAGACCTTACCCCCGATCTGGTCCTGCACAAGCACAGGCCGCCCGCCAGGCCCTGAAATGCCGACCGGCGCCCAGGCGCGAGCGGCATGCCGTGGGCGGTTGCCCCATCCTGCGGCATAATGCTCTAATCGAACGTCATTACAACATTCAGGTATACGGCATTGCGCACTCTCGATCTGGATGCCCTGCAGACGCTGGTTGCGATTTCCGAGTACGAAACCTTTGCCACGGCGGCGGAGCATCTGCATAAAACCCAATCGGCCGTTACGCAGAAAATGCAGCGGCTCGAACAGCTGGTGGGCGTCCCCCTGTTCGAAAAGCAGGGACGCAACAAGCGCCTTTCGGCCCAGGGGGAAAAGCTGGTCCGCTATGCGCGGCACATGCTCACCATCAACGACGAGGCGCTGCGGGCCATGGAAGACGCGCAGCTGGAAGGCGTCCTGCGCATCGGCTCCCCGCACGAGGTGGCGGAAACGATACTGCCGCCGCTGCTCACCCAGATCGCCCAGTCGTCGTCGCAGATCAACATCGAAATCCGCGTGGCCCGAAGCCCGGATCTCATGCCGGCGCTGCGCAACGGCGAAATCGACCTGACCATTTCCACGCGTTTCGATCCGGAACTGGAAGGCGTCGTCTTGCGCACCTCGCCCACCGTATGGCTATGCGCGGCGGACTACATCCACAACATCAACCTGCCGATCCCCCTCATCATCGTGGACGAGCGCAGCATCTTTCGCCGCTACGCGCTGGAGGCGCTGGAGAAAGCGGGAATTCCCTGGCATGCGCATTACGCGGCGCCCAATCTCGTGGGCATCAAGGCCGCCCTGCGCGCCCGGCTGGGCGTCACCGCCCGCAGCGTCGAGATGTTGGGGCCGGACATGCGGGTATTGGGAGAAAAAGACGGCATGCCGCCCTTGCCCGACGTCCGCTACCACCTTTGGATACGTCCGGACAATCAAGGGCTGGCACGCCGCGTCTACAACATGATCAAGATCAACCTGGGCTTGACGGGGCGCCGGTCTTTGAGCGATCCGGACCCCGTCTGATCGGACGTCGCCGCCGCCTACACCACCGAGCGCTGTAGGATGTCTTCCAGGAATTTTCGGGAACGGGGATGGCGGGGCGCGGTGAAGAATTCCTGAGGCGTCGTGTCCTCCAGAATCTCTCCGGCATCCATGAACCAGATCCGGTCCGCGACGTCGCGCGCAAACCCCATTTCGTGGGTCACGACCACCATGGTCATGCCCTCGGAGGCAAGCTGCTTCATCACGGCCAGCACTTCACCCACCATTTCCGGGTCCAGGGCGCTGGTCGGCTCGTCGAACAAGATCAGCGGCGGACGCTGCGCCAGCGCCCGCGCAATGGCGACACGCTGCTGCTGGCCGCCCGACAGATTGGCCGGCATGGCGTCTATCTTATGGCTCAAACCGACCTTGTTCAGCAAGTCTTCGGCCAGCGCATTGGCTTGCGCCACACTCATGCCGCCCACCTTGCGCGCGGACAAAGTAATGTTGTCGCGCACCGAATAGTGTGGAAAGAGATTGAACTGCTGGAACACGAAGCCTATCGACGCCCGCAGCTTGTTGATGTCGACGCCGGGACCGTAAATGCTCTTTCCGCTGATCTGGATATCGCCCTTTTGAATCTCTTCCAGGCGATTCAGGGTGCGTATCATGGTGGATTTGCCGGATCCCGACGGCCCGCACACCACCACGACCTCGCCTTTGGCGACGCTGCCGGTCACATCGTTCAAGGCATGGTAATCGCCATACCACTTGTTTACTTTTTCCAACTTGATCATCGTAGACTCCTAGGCCAGGCCCGCGCGCCGTTTCTGGATACGAGCTTCCAGCAAGCGAGCCGCATATGAGAGCGCCAGGCAGACAATAAAATAAATACCGGCGAGTATGAGATAGGTTTGCAAGGCATTCGTCAGCTCGATACTGTTGATCTGCTGCGCGGCAAACGTCAGCTCTTCCATTCCGATGATGTAGACGATGGACGTCGCCTTGATCGTGGACACGAACTGGTTGACCAGCGAGGGGATCATGTTGACCAAGGCTTGCGGCAAAATGACGTAACGCATGCTTTGCCAGTACGACAGGCCGCTCGCCCTGGCCGCCTCCATTTGCCCGCGCGGCAAGCCCTGCAGGCCGGCTCGCACGATTTCCGCAAGAAAGGCGCTCTCGTACAGAATGATGGCGACCAGGCAGGTGACGAAGACCGAAACGCTCATGCCCGTAATCAGGGGTACGACGAAATACGCCCAGAAGATCAGCATGATCAGCGGGATGCCGCGCAGGATCACGACCCAGCCGGCGACGACTCCACGCAGCACCTTGAAGTGGCTGATGCGCGCGAATCCCAGAAGAATCGCAATCGGAAATGCCAGGGCCAGCCCCAGGAAGGCCAGGATCAGCGTGGCGGCCAGGCCGCCTATCTGGCCGTGAGGCCAGGACCCCACCAGCAGCATCACTCCATACTTCTGGATAAGTTCTATCATGCTCTACCCCTTGTATGGCGACGGATAACGCCTTTCGATGCATCGTCCCACAAACATGATGGTCAACGAGCAAATCAAGTAAACCATGGTGCCAAAGGCCAGTACATCGAACGTGCGGAACGTCAGGTTGTCGATGGCCTTGGTCTGATACGTCAGCTCCGTCACGCCGATGACCATGGCCAGGCTGGTGTCCTTGAACAGGATCAGCGAGCGATTCAACAACGGCGGAACACTGATGCGCATGGCCTGCGGCAACGAAACGTAGCGCATGGCCTGGACGAAGGACAAGCCTATGGAGCGGGCCGCCTCGATCTGACCCGCAGGTATGGCCCGCAGCCCGGAACGAATATCTTGGGACCAGTAGGCGCTGACGTTCAATGCCAGAGCGATCGTCGCGAACATGAACTCGCTGTTGCCGCTATTCACATACGCCCTGACGTCGGCAGGCAAAATCTCGGGAACACCGAAAAACCAGACCAGAATCTGCACTACGGTGGGAACGTTGCGGTGGTACTCGACGAACAACGCCATGAATGCGTCCAGCGGCTTGAAAGGGATCGCGCGCAAAACCACGATCAGTACGGCGACCGCCATACCCAGGATCCATGCCGAGCCGAACAAGGCAAACGTCGTCAGCAGCCCGTTGAGCAACAAAGACCCATATTGCCCCTGCAACAAAAAAGTGATATCTATATTCATAGTGCACACCGCGCGGGACACCGCAACGCCGTGTCCCGCGCTACTCCCGGTCTTTAATTGGACGGAGCGACAGGCTCGACCTTGAACTGACGCGTCAGTTCATAGATGGACTCTTTACCCAGCCACTTTTCATAAAGGCGATCGATCGTACCGTCCTTGTCCAGTTTGACGAGCTGTTCATTCACCGCTTCCAGCAACTCGGTATTGCCTTTGCCGACGGCCAGGCCGATACGCTCGGTATAGATAGGCTCGTCGATCAGCACGGCCTCGGCGCCGGCTTTCTTGGAATCAACGGCAAACCGCTTGAGCACGAGCTCGCCGCCGCTCATGGCGTCGACCTTGCCGTTCTGCAACCCCAGGTAGCAGGTGTTCAAATCCTGATAGCTGACCATCTGGGCTTTTGGCAGGACACGCGCGGCGATGGCGGCGGAACTGGAGCCCTTGCTGGCGCAAACCCGCTTGCCGTCCAGGTCGGCCAAGCTATTGATGTTGGCGTCTTTACGCACCAGGATCTTGATGCTGCCCTGCAGATACTGCAAGGAATAATCCACCTGCTCCGCGCGCTCGGGCAGGTAGGCCATGGAGGCCGCCAGCATATCGATACGGCCTGTTCGAAGCTCGGGAATCCGCGCTTCCGTGGACATGGCCTTGTGCTCGAACTTCAGGCCCAGGCCGTCCGCGACCGCCTTGCACATGTCCACGTCGTAGCCGACGAAGGTGCGCGTGGCGGGATCCTGGAACGCGTAGGGAGGGCTGGCATTTTGCGTGCCGCAGATCAGGGTCTTGGTCTCTTGTATGGTTTTCATGTCGCGAGCCTGGGCGGCGGGCACATGGGCCAAGGCCGCCACGCCGATTGCGGTCGTAGCCAGCGTTGCGATCAAAGCTGATTTCTTCATGGGTGCGTCTCTCCGTGTTGGATGGGTTTCTTCAATACTTGGGTATTCACATCTGCGAATACCTGGAGCTTGCCGGTGCCGATTCGAACGGGGCTGTGCATCACGCCCCGTTTCGAGAGCAGCGGCTTTTCATGACAAGAACCGATATGCTGCTCGTTCCTGTTCATCGATCTGATTGACCAGGTTGGTTTCCCAGTCCAGATACCTTTGCGCGGCCTCCCTGTTTCCTTCGTGACGGTCGTGCACGAAGAACAGGAAGTCGATGCATTCCGAGTTAGGGGGGTGGTCCGGCGTGGAAGCCAGAGGCAAGCCCGCCTCCTGCCATGCCTTGGCCCCGTCCAGGCACACATGGACCCGCGTGCCTTGCGGCAGGCGCATGTCCCGCGCATAGAGTTCGGCCACATTGGCGTCGTCGGCCAGCAGCACGATGTCCTGTCCGTCGTCCGGCACGACGTCGGTGGCCAATTTGCGTATGCTCCAGCCCGCGCCCGCAATGTGCTGCTTTCTGTAATCCATGCTGGACCGGATATCGACCAGCAGCGCGCCGCCCTCGCGCAATTCGCGAACCCGGATGGAATCGATGCGCGGCAAGGTGCCCGGCACGGCGGGAGCCGCCGCGGGCGCCGCGTCCAGCGCGCCGTTGCCCGCATCCAACAAGCAAACGTCCCACCCCAGCTGCGCGAGCCAACTGGCCACGACGGGGGCGCGAACGCCGTCGCGGTCGAGAAGGACCAGTCGCGCGCCGCGCACGCCCACGAATTGATCGGTCGCCTGGATCAATTGCCCTCCGGCCGCATGGCGCGCGCCCGGGAACGTGCCCGTCTTGTACTCTTCGGGCGTGCAGACGACGAACAAGAACGTGTTGCGGCCATCCTCGTTCGCCAAGCCCCGATAGGCCTCGACATCGATGCCGGCTATGCCCAGGCGTCGAGCCAGCTTGGCCGCGCGCTCGCGAGCCGCCGCCAGGTTTTCCTCCGTCGTATCGAAGCCGTGGCGACGGGTCTGGCCTTGCTCGAGCGTGTATCCGTTCAAGTACCAGCCCTGGGTGCCGTTTTCCAGCGCATACACGGGGTTGGGCACGCCCAGGTTGATCAGGGTCTGCGCGCCGATGATGCTGCGGGTGCGGCCGGCGCAATTTATCACGATAGGCGTCTTTTCATCGGGCACCAGATCCCGTACGCGCAAGGCAAGCTCGCCGTTCGGACAACATATGGCTGTCGGGATGCTCATTTTCTGGAACTCGGGGAAAGGACGGCCGTCCAGCACGACCAGTTTTTCGCCTTCGGCAATGCGGCGATTGAGTTCCTGGGCGCTGATCGCCGGCGTGTGGTATTGGTGCTCGGCCAGCTCGCCAAACGTCTTGCTGGGCAAGTTGACCCCGGCGAAAACCGCGTATCCTTGCCGCCGCCAGGCCTCGATCCCCCCGTCCAGCACGTGCGCATTCGCATAGCCCAGTCCCGCGAGCACGGCGGCGGCCTTGCGAGACGCCTCCGCATCTTCGGCATACAGGACGATGCGCGTCGCCTTGCCCGGCACCAGGCGCAACGCCTCGATCTCGAGCCGGCTATACGGGACATTGACGCTATAAAACAAATGCGCCTCGCCATACAGTCCGTGCTCTCGCACGTCCAGCAAGGCGATCTCCTTGCCATCGTGCAGCCAGGATTTGAGAACGGCCGGCTCGACGCCGCGGCAGTCGTGATTGCTATCGTTCAATTTCATTTTTTCAACCAGAGTAAATTCATTGGGCCCCTACGGCCGGATACCTCAGGACAGATGCGCATCGAACGCGTTTTTCAAATCCGCGATCAAGTCCGCCGTGTCCTCCAGCCCCACATGAAAACGGCACATGGGCCCGTGATCGCTGTACGATGCCAGCGTGCGCGCCGATGCCGCATTCATGGGTATGACCAGGCTTTCGTATCCGCCCCAGGAAGCCCCCAAGCCGAAATACTTCAAGGCATCGATCATGGCTTCCATCTGCGCCACCGAAATCGTCGGAACGAATTCCACGGAGAGCAAACCGTTGCTGCCCTTGAAATCACGCTCGAAGATTTCCTTTTCGACGCCCTCGGCGAACGCCGGGCACAGCACGCGCGCCACCCGCTCATCCCGCTTGAGCCATTCGGCCACCGCCAGCATGTTTTCCTGGTGCGCGCGCAAGCGCAGCGGCAGGGTGCGCAAACCCCGGAGCAACAAGTAGGCGTCATCCGCGCTGACGGTCTGGCCAAAGTTCAGCGCCGCCCTGTCCAGGTCCGGCCAGGCGCTTTCGTTGGTCACCACCGTACCCATCATGACGTCGGAATGACCGCCCAGGTATTTGGTGGCGGCGATGATGGAGACATCGACGCCCAGAGTCAGCGGTCGATGCAAGAACCCGGAGCCCCAGGTATTGTCCACAGCCAGCACGCAGCCGTGGCGCTTGGCCAATGCCGACAAAGCGCGCAGATCCTGGATTTCATACAGGAGCGAGCCGGGATTCTCGGCATAGATCATGGCGGTATTTGGCTGGATCTTGGATTCCAGATCCGATCCGTCGGGCTTGTAAAACGTATGTGCGATGCCCAAGCGCGTCAGGCTTTCCACGCAGAATCTGCGCGCCGGATCGTAGACGGAATCGACGACCAGCACATGGTCGCCCGCCTTCAGGTACGCCATGAAGACGACGGCGATGGCGGCCAATCCCGTGGAGAACAGCTTGGCGCGATACCCGCCCTCGAGCTCGACCATGGCGTCTTCCAGCGCGTGCGTGCTGTCGTTGCCGCGAGAGCCGTACGAAAGCAGACGCTCTTTGTCGCGGCGCGAGCGTACGTCGCGCCATTCGGCGACCGTGTCGAAGACATAGGTGCTGCCCCGCGCGACCGGGGTGTTCACCCAACCCGAGTGAGGGCGCCCCGCACGCAGCAACGCGGTCGTTGGACCTGGCGTGGGGAGATCCGGATTCTTGGCCATTGCACTATCTCTTCGTCTGGATGCCGATGTTCATCTGGCGATAGGTGTCGTTCTTGATGTCGAACGCGATCCGCTTGTCCAGCGTTTCCAGCGCGCGGCCATACATATGCAAGTGGCGAATCAAGCCGTCCTGCTCGATGCGCACGGCATGGATGTCATCCGGCATGAGCGCGATGCCCGTGCCCGGCTCGACCACGACGACCTTGGCCTGCTCCAGCTTTGCATAGCCTGGCTTGCTGCCGTCGTCCTTGCGCTCGAACACATAATTCATTTCCACACCGTCCACGGCTGCGATACAAGCCCAGGTCGTGTGATTGTGGGGAATGATCTTCTTGCCCGTTCGCATCACGTTCAGGTACAAGGCAAAGGTCTTTTCAGGCGTTTCGCTGATCAGGTAGCGCTCTTGCAGCTCGCCCTCCGGAGGATCCGGATAAATTTCGGCGCCCCACCATTCTTTGTGCGCGGCGATGCCCAGCATGGTATCCAGGACTTTCTGCAGCGTTGCCCTGTTCTCACCCTCGGTCTCACACAAATTCTTGATATGACTGACAGCCTTCTCGATTTCGGCAGCTGCGGGGTTGACGATTCCGTTCATGTACTCACCATTCAAAAGACGATTCAGGTGGACCTACTTTAGGATAGGAGCAAATCGGGTTCCAATTAAATTTGCACTATAAAACATAAGGATTTCTAATGTTTTCTCGCTCACCCGCCCATGATCTCGACACTACCGGCTCATGAAATCAAACAATAAGCCATTGATTATTAATAATATCTAGAAATCCAGCCGTACTCGCCGGCATCCGTTCCTCGCTCGGGCAAATTCAGCAACGATTAAGCCAACACTAGGGTTTTCACCTAAGTGTCATGGAACTCCAGAACGCCTCGAAACACGTGTTTCGACCAGGAAAAGCGGCATCATCCAGTAATAGGCGGCCGCGAGGTTTGGAAACAGATGAATAGCGAAAGCTTGACGGTCACCCGGTGCACAGTAGATCGCTCGCTGCGACGGCTCGGCTTTGAGGGAATCAGCCGGGGTAAAGGTGGACACACCAGATGCCAAGCGAATCGTGGGCTGGCGCGCCTCCAGCAGCATGACAACCGACTTGATTCTGAACGCGCTGGATCAGGCTGCGCATGACCGCCGACCAACAGAATCCGACAGTCTGATTTATCCGTTCGGACTGCGGATCACAATACGTTTCCATTTGCTATTCTGTGCGGGCGAACGAAGCTGGCATCAATCTGCGGATTGGCAGCACCAGCCGCGCTTACGACCATGCCTTGGCCGAAATCGTCAACGGCTTGTACAAAATGCAGAAGATCCCAAACGAGCACCCTGGAAGACCAAGGCTGCCATGGAATTGGCCACGCTGGAAAGGATGTCGTGGCTCCATCACCAACGCCATGCTCGGATCCATCTGCGGCAGGCCGTCGGTTGAAGCCATAGAACGTTCCTATCGACAACTTCCAGCACCGCTGCGGACTGGCTTCACTTTAACCAAACGGCCTCCGCAACTCCTGGGGAGATCTAGGCCGCTCGGGATAGACGGCTTTTGAGCACCGGTCGCTCCAAGCAACGCAGCGCAAATATCCACCGTGCGCAGAACTGTCTTTAAGCTTTATCTGCCGCGGCCTTGCCACGAACTTCGACACCCGCCGCCTCTTCCACGTACCGGATGATCTCAGTCATGTCTGCATCGCTTCCAAACTTGTCGCGGGCGTCATTCAGCAATTGGCGCGCGGCGGCGCCGACACGCAAGGGCACGCCCAGCTGCTCGCTTTCCTCGAGGCAGAGTCGCACGTCCTTGGCCGATAGACCGATCGCGAAACCGAAATCGAAGCTGCGGGTCAACAC
>Ga0265293_10008340_pt1 | contig 15400 bp, 17 predicted proteins | sample Munlanlewell138R_FD_192505 | JGI IMG/M metagenome (GOLD analysis project Ga0265293, IMG submission 192505) | Leachate microbial communities from a municipal landfill in Southern Ontario, Canada - Leachate well 138R | ecosystem: Engineered > Solid waste > Landfill > Unclassified | place: Canada...
GCGTACGCGCGTATACACACGTAAAAAACGATCTGACTGGAGAGTGAAGGTTCCCCAGGTCCCCTCGTCCCCTGAGCTGGGGTTTTGCCCTGGGGGACCGTGGGGGGACCTCCAGGTCCCCTCCCCCAGGGGTATGAAGCCCTGAACGGCCTGGAAGACCAGACCAAGAAGGACTTCACCAAGGAGCTGGGCAAGGCATACGGGCGGATGAAGGACCGCAACCAGGGCGGGTTCATGATCGTCCGCCGGGGAGGGCACGCCAAGACCGTCAAGTGGTCTGTCTTGGAGGTATCGGAGGTGTCGGAGGTATCAGCTACTCCCTACATGACGCGAGAAACGCGCCCCTCTGGGGCCGGTACGGGTACAGACACACGTGTTTCTAAGGAGAAGAGGGCAGAGGCTCAACCCTCCGATACCTCCGATACCTCCACGCCCGCCCCTCCGGCCCCCAGGGCAAAACCCCAGCTCAGGGGACGAGGGGACCTGGGGAACCTCCGCTGACCTACTTCCTAGAAACACGCACCCCGGATTTATCACATGCGCGCGTACGCGCGTATACACACGTAAAAAACGATCTGACTGGAGAGTGAAGGTTCCCCAGGTCCCCTCGTCCCCTGAGCTGGGGTTTTGCCCTGGGGGACCGTGGGGGGACCTCCAGGTCCCCTCCCCCGGGTTGCGACTTAACCGCCATGCCTGTACAGTGGAGGAAGAACGGCGGGAAGGCCCCGCCAGGAGGGGTGGAGATCATGGGCAAGCACCGCGAACCCGAAGCCCCGGAGTCCTACCAGGGCAAGCACACCGCCAAGGCCCAGGCCGAGGCCCAGAAGCCCGGCGGGTTCCGGCCCGGTGACCCGGAGCGCTTCCAGCGCCTGGACCAGGGCAAGGGTGACTGGTTCACCGAGCGCTGACCCCTCGGGCACGAAGAAGGCCCCCGCCGGTTCCCACTCGGCGGGGGCCTTCTGTTGGGCGATGAAACCCGTCAGCTACTCAGCACGCTACCGCGTGTCGGGGTAGTTGTCACGCGCCGAGGGGCTGGCGCTCGGGTGGGTGGAGGTGTGGGCAGCAGCAAGCGTGGCCTGGCCGAAGCCCAGGACCGCACCCAAGAGCCCGATCCACAAGGCGGCAGCATTCTCGGCCAGCACGCCATAGAAGACCAGGATGGGGACTACAGCGGTACCGATGCGGTACAGCCAGGCCCGGACGGGCTGGGGAATCTTGTCTTCCACGGGGAACCTCCCCCTACTTGGGCACGGTCAGACGGACCTGACCGAGCACATCAAAAACGGCGGCCTGGGTGGCGGTCTTGACCACACTGTCCGGGACCTGACCGGCCGGCCCGTACTTCTTGGCCACCTCGTAGTCCATCCGCTCGGCGTGCCACCCGGTGATCCGCTCGGCCCCTGGGTTGGTCGCGTTCCAAGCCTGGCGGGAAGCGGTAACGGCGCGTTGCATCCCGTCACCGTAGATCCCGTCATATCGCCAGCTCTCCGGGTCACCCTTCTTGATGGTGTCGAACCCGAGCCGAACTAGGCGACGTTGCCAGTACCGGACCGATTCCCGGACCGGGTGGGACGAAGGGAGCGCCTTCCCATTGGCGTCCAGCCCGTCCCCCTTGCGTGGCAGCATGACCCCTCCTTGCGTGGTAGAGCCGCCCGGCCCCCCGATCAGGGACTGGATACGGGCGGCGGTCAGGTTGCGGGAAGCACTTGGGATCAGCTCTACGTGAGCGTGTCCGTGGTACTGCCCGGCGTAGTTGCGCCAACCGGCGTCCGGCTGGACACAGCTCCAGATCCGGCGCCCGAGGATGATGCACTGGATACCCAGCTCGGCCGAGTTCAGCCGTAGGGCGTTAGCCAGCTCCCATCCCCAGGTGGAATCCACCCCGCCGTACGGGGCGGTTCCCAGGTCAGCGGCCCGGCGCTCGGCGTGAATACTCCAGCCCGAACCCAGGCGCTTACAAGCGTAGGTGCCCAGATTGGCCGCGCCCCGGGTCGCGTACGCGCCCAGGAACCAGCTCACCAGCGCCGAGGTTCCGGAGCGCGCCGAGCTGTCGCACCCGGACGCGCTGTAGTAGGTACCCCGGTAGATGCTCACTCGGTCGGCTCCTCGGTGTCATCGGACCAGCCCTCGGTAACCGGGGTGGCCCCGGCGTAGGGCTCGATCTTCTCCAGGTCTTCTGGCTCGGCTGGTAGAAGATCCTCATCTCCGGGGGCCTCGGATACCAGGTCCTCGGTAGTGATCGGTTCGGCCACGTTTTCCTCCCTTCTCGCCTGTCACTTCACAGTACCCGCTACCGACACGAACAGGCCCCCGGAGTGTCTCCCGGGGGCCTGTTCGGTGTGGATCAGTAGCTTAGCGCGGTCCGGAGAACCTGGTGGGCCTGGTGGCGGTACCGGCGGTTCATACCCCGCTTGATCGCCTTGCGCTCTCCGTCGCGCCAGACCAGCTTCCGGGCGTGTTCCACGGCGTCCAGCTCCAGGCCGTTCTTGGTGGTCACGCGAACCGGGATGGTCTCGATCGGCTCGAACATGGGTCCTGATCCCTTCTCCTCTGTGCTGTTGTACCTCTTACTTTACAGGCATGACGGTCAAGTGTCAAGACCGGACCGTGTGAACTACTTCACAGACATTATCCGTCCTGATCAGTGGAGGAACTGGAGCGCTTCCTGACGGGTTAGCTCGGTGACCTGGCCACCATCCACCAGCCAGAACCGGCGCCCGTACCGGTGGTCCTCGTTCGACTCGTACAGGCCATCCCCTACCAGGTAGACGGCCTCTCCTCGGCCGGACCTCCGGACATCCCAGTGGGTGGCCGCGATGAACTGCCGGTCCAGACCATAGGTCTGGTCCAGGCCCAGGATCTCGGCCAGCCAAGTCTTGGCCCTAGGGGAGACACTCAAGGTGATCTCTATCGCGGCGTCCATCTGGCGGAACCCGGTGGCCTCGGAGTCCTCAGCCTTGGTCAGGTACAGGCTCATGGTTGGTAGTCCTTCCGTGCTGGTCGGGGCCTTCCCCCTTCCCTGTGCCCTCTACTATACAGGCATGACGGCCAAGTGTCAACCCGACAACGGAGACAAGCTAGTGGTCGGCATCGAGCCCACCGGTTCCGCGTGCTGAGACCGTCCGCCCATGGCATCAGCCCACAGGCTCATGACCACGGCGTCCCCCCGGTCAGGAGACCGGCCCAGGCGCGCCACCACGTCCTCCTTGGTCTCCACCTTGATCTTCGGCGGAACCCCGGAGGTGACCTCCCAGGTCGGGGTGGTCAGGTCCGAGATCATCAGGTCATCAGGGGGGAGGGCAAGCACCGGATCATAGGCAGGGTCCAACAGCTCCCGGACGTGCCAGTACGCGGCGCTCCGGACGTTGGTGAACCCCCACTTCCCGGAGCGGTCCCGGCGCGTGGTCTTGCCCGAGCCCGCGTACGCGGCCGGCCGGTTCCCGGCCTCCCGAAGCCGGTCGAAGACCCCGGCGCCAAGCCCGATCACGTCCACGATCGCGCGGCCCGGCCGGGTCTGGACGCTGGCCACCGTGGCCATGGTGTTCCGGTGGAAGCGTTGACCTTCAAGTGTCAAGGCCCACCCGTCCCGGCACGCCAGAACCGTCTCATCTCCCCCTCGGCCCACGTCCACCCCGGTCCAGAGCGGCCCCCCATTGTCCGGCCGGCCGGCGCGGTCCCATTCATGCCAGCGCTCGACGGCTTGCTCGATCCAAGCCAACGGGACCACGGCGTCCTCATCGCTGGCGTGGAACTCGCCAAGGACCCGGTTGTGGTAGATGGCCGAGTCCGGCCCCCATTGCTTGGCCCGTTGCTCAGCCCACTCCCGGGAGATCCGGCCGGCCTCGATCGCCTCGGCCAGGGTCACATGCCTGGTCCACCAGTCTTCGTACCCGGGTGCCCTCCGGTGGATCTCGTAGAACCGGCCGGCCGGGGGGCCAGGGGTGGAGATGGCCAGCGCGTAGGCGTTCTGGGAGGTGTCCGACCCGGCCCCTGAGAAGGCGCCTTCGATCGAGTCCCAGGTTCCCGGGGGGATGATCTTGGCCTCATCCAGGAGGTACAACAGCTCTACCGCGTGCGCTCCCTCGATCCGCTCGGGCTGGTTGCTGGCCACGGCCGTGGCGGCCCCGTGCTGGAGCTTCAGCCGAAGGTCCATCAGCTCCCGGCGCCGATCGAACGGCGCCCGGCCCAGAACCTCGAAGTCGATCCGGGAAGCCCACTTGTGGATCTCGGGCCATAGGTAGACCTCCAGGTGGCGCCAGGCCGAGGCCGTGGTGATGATCTTCCAGTCGGTCCCGGCCAGCTCCCGCGTGGTGGCGAACCAGTTGACCACCACGCTGGCGATGCCGGTTTTCCCGAGCCCGTGGGGGCCTCGAACCGCCACCCGGCGCTCCCGAACGATGGCCTCCATGATCTCGGCCTGGTAGGGGGCGGCCTTGAACATCGGCATACACTCAGCAACCCAGCACGTGGGGCAATGCATCCACCGGGCCACCCGGGAGCGGGCCTTGACCTTCGAGGCCAGGTCAACGATCATCTTCGATGCCTTCGGATCACAACGGACTCCGAAGTACCGGAGTCTCCGCGTGCGCGTGGTCCAGGTAGTTCCCGGTGGTGAAGATCGAGCCACACACCGCGCACTCCAGAACCGCGCCGTTGTGCTCATGACCGGCGTCACATACAACCGGCGCGCTGTCAAACCAGACCAGCGGGCCGGCACACGGGCGCATCAGGGGGAAGGGGAGGGTGTCCAGAATCCAGCTCACCGATACCTCACCTCCTGGCAGCGCGCGCACGTCCGGCGCCGGAACCACCAGTGTCGGTGACCGTACCCGCGCGGCCAGATCCGCTCGGTCCAGTACCACCACAGGCCCCGGATCATGACGGCCCTCCCCCATCTCGAACTCCGCGCTTGCTGCCGTTGCCGTTGCTGGTGACCTCCAGCGCCCCTACGTCGATCGAGCCCAGATGAACGTCCAGGAGCGCCGGGACCCGGGCCTGTTGCTCGGGAGTCAGCGCTAGGTCCGCCAACAGCGCGGTGATCCTACCGGCCACCAGGTCCCCCCAGCGCTCGGCCAAGGAGGTCAGGCGCTCGGAGATCCCCATATCGTGAGCGGTCTTGGCGAACTTGACCACCCGGTCCCGCTCGGCGCTCTCCAGCGCCACCAGCGCCCGGACCTCCTCGGACTGGGCGTAGATCCGGCCCTCCTTGCCAGCGGCCCCGTACCGGTACCCGATCAGGCCCGAAGTCTTCGGGTTGTCCTTGTCCGGGTCGAATATCTCGGCCTCGGTCACCTCCCCCTCGGTGGCCACCTGGCGCCGGAGAAGTTCGGAGTACGCGCCCAGACGAAGCCAGGTCATCTGGAGCACGCCGAGGACCGCCATCCGGTAGTCAATGTTCGGCGCGCCCCCCATCGCGTTCCAGGCGGTGATTACGGCTTGGCCCTGAGCCTTGGCCAGCTCCCCCTTCACTCCAGCGTGCATCCGACAGGAGTTGGTCCCCGCGATGGCCAGGCCGTGGCACGTCCCCCGGCCTTTCGATCGAGGCCGAGCGCACTCCCAGCGCTGGTGTTCCCCGCACCACCGGGCACCCCCGGGCCGGGGACCACGCTCGGGGTTCCCCGAATGCTCGGGGGTTGCATGGGGTTCGGCGGTAGTCATGCCTGCAAGGATACCAGTGTCACCCCGTCCCCGGACAGGGTGGCATCTCAGGTATGCACCGAGGCCCTGACCATGGTGGTCAGGGCCTCGGGCTGGGCGGACCGCGCTTCCCGGGTAAACGGCCCGCGTAGGGGGGTGGGTGAAGCTACGGCGTCGGGTCCACCTTACGCCGCGTGGCGTAGAAGATCCCGGCTCCCGCGCCGATCAGCACAAACCCACCGATCAACAGGGTCGGGAGCAACTGGACCCCGGAGGTCTGGGGCGGCAGGGTTGCCGGTGGGCACCCGGTGATCTCCTCGGCCGAGGCGGTACCGACCACCCCGAGCGTGAGCGCCATTGCGCCGATCAGTGCGGCCAGGCTGCAAGCCATTCTGTTGATCATGTCTTCCCTTCCTTCTCGGTTGTCGTTGTCACCGTTGCACGGTAGCACACGATATCGGTCGGTGGGGTTCTCTATCGAGACACGCATTTTTCCGACCATGCGCTGTATACCGCAAGCTGGCGGGTTCCGGTTCCGTCATAGACCTCAACCCGGAAGTTTTCCCCCGAGTAAAGGAGACCCTTCACGTTCCGGCACACCCAAACAGGATCAGCTTCCGGGTCCACCTGAACAGCGATGTACGTCGAGTGCTCCTCAATCGAGCGCACCCACCACGGCCTCATCCTAGGCTCCCCAGCGTCCAGAATGCACGTGAAGTCCTCGCACCCATAGGCAGCCCAGTAGTCCGGAAGCCGGTCCAACGGTCCAGAAGTAGGCTCCTCGGTCGGATCGGGGGTGGGCTCCTCGGTCGGGTCAGGGGAGGGGGTGGGAGATTCCACCTCCTGGGCGGCTACGGTTGCCGGCGATCGGCGCGGTTCGCTGCGCTCATCGTTGCCCAGCACGGCGCCCACGGTGGTGATCCCGCAGCACAGGACCACCAGAACGGTCCCGATCAGGATCAGCACGATGGCCCAGGTAGGGATTCCGGACTTGGTGCCCGGTGGCGGCCCGGCATCCTGCCAGGCCCGGCCGGCGCCTGGCGGTGGTGGGGGTGGTGAGTCCACCCCCTCGGCCTTCAGCGCGGCACCCAGAAACGGGTGGCCTGGTGGGCTGACCGGCGCACTCCCGGTCTCGTACTCGACATTTCCACTCATCTCGACTTTCCTCCTGTTGACTCTTAACTGTCACTTTGCGCTATATACGTGGCCCCAGGTGATTCCCACCGGGGAGGCATCCGCCATGATCGGCACCCCACGCCACTCGAAGGTCAGGGCCTCCACCACGGTCCGGGCGATCTCCGGCGCCTCGGCCTCGGGCACACTACAGACAATTTCGTCATGGACCTGAGCCCGAAGCATCGGGAGCACTTCCGGCGCCCGGTCGGCCAGGCGTAGCAAGCCCTCCATCATGATGTCCCGAGCGGCCCCCTGGCCCATCAGGGCCGGCCCCTGGGTGTGGGCACGCGAGGGGTCGGGACGCATCATCCGGCCGAACCCGTTGTCCAGCAACGCCCCGGACTCGGCCAGCGCCCGAACCTCGGTCTGCCACTCCACCAGCCTCGGGAAGCGCTCGCGCATCGAGGTGTCGAACTGGCGTACCAGCTTGGGGTCAATGTCCTGGCCCTCGGAGATGGCCTTGATCCCGCGCCCGTAGTTCCAGCCGTGCCCGATCGCCTTGGCGGCCTCCCGCTTGTCCGGGTCACCGAACAGCGTCTTGGCGATCTCCAGGTGTGGGTCCTCCTGGGCCAACATCTCGATGTAGGCCCGGTCCTGGCTCAGCCCGGCAACCGCGCGCATGTCCACCTGGGACAGGTCCACGGCCAGCACCACCTCCCCGGGATCAGGGAGGAAGACTTCCCGCTCCACGTGGCGCCCGGCGCGCTTGCCCATCACGGTCAGGCCCGGCTCGGTCAGGGACCATCGCCCGGTGGCCTGTTTGAAGGTCACCCGGGGGTGGACCCGACCATCGAGGTGGAGGCAGCGAGCCACGGTCTCGTACACCGTCCGGGCGCTCACGATCCGGTAGACGCACTCGGCGATCTCGCATACCTCGGGCAGGTGGGCGTACTCCCGGCCCAGGTGGACCATGTGGTCCGAGCCCACCGCGATCTCCCCGGTCTTCTCGGTCTTCCAGATCGAGGTAGCCCCGGCGGCCCGAAGCGCGGCCTCCAGGGCGGCCTTACCGGCCTTGGTGCCCAGGGGGGACTTGTACGCCTTGCCCTTGGCGTCGGTGGTCGGGATGCCGTACTTGCCGGCCAGGACCTCCATGGCCTCGGCCTTGCGGGCCTCGATCTCAGCCACCCGGCGCTCCAGCTCGGGCACGTCCACCCGGAATCCGTTGATGCTGATCTGGGCGGCCAGCGCGGCTACCCGGTGCTCCCGGACCAGGTACGGGGGGACCTGACCACCGAAGGCAGCCAGGAGGTGGCGGTACAGGTTCCGGCTCAGCTCCACGTCCCCGGTCAGGTACTCCCGGTAGGTCGGGTCTTCGGTCGGGATCTGGTCATACCCGCCGTACTGTTTGGCCAGGTCGGACGCCTTGGCGGTCTTGGCGCCCAGCTCGAACTTGCGGCCCAGCGTGTCCAGGTCGTACTTCCGGGTCGCGTCCACCCCCTTGTCCCGGGCCATGGGGGGGCTAGGTGGCGCGCGGCGAGGAGACCATCGAACAGCCGGCCGTTCTTGGCCATCTGGTGGATCTCGGTCATCGTCAGGGTGCCGGCGCGCGCCAGCGCGGGGAGGTCAAAGGCCATGATGTTGTGCCCGGTGACCACCCGGCCACCTCGGACGGCCTTGGCCACCAGATCCGGCGCGAACGCCTGGATCTGGACCGGCCCATCATCGGCAGCCCATCCGGGGAGCCGGACGTACTTCCGGGGGTCCGGGTACTGGTAGAGGTCTCCGGCGTCCCCGGTCTCCAGGTCGAAGGTCACCAGCTCGGCCGTGATGGGGGGGTGGGTCACACGAACCAACAGTTCGTCTGTTTCCCCTCCTTGGACACGCGCCGGTTCTGGCATCCCTGCCTGGTCAGCTCCCGAGTGAATCCCTGTATCGAGCCCGGAGTCCGACCCTGACCCTTCACCAGGTCCCGGTACCGCCGGTAGAGGTCCTGGGTCGCGTAGGTTCCCGCTAGTCCCAGGAGGGTCTTCATCACGTCCTCGGGGCTCACCACCCCGTGGGAGGCCACCGGCTTGATTGGCGTCAAGTTCTCCATGTGCGTGATCGTACCCAATACCATCATCGGGGACCAGGGGACCCCGGGGACCCTCGCTAACCTCCTCGCCCGAAACAGACTCCCCGGGTTTATCACATGCGCGTGTGCGCGCGCGTGTAGACGTGTTATTCGATCTGGTGGGAGAGTGAAGGTCCCCGGGGTCCCCTACGTCCCCCGAACTGGGGTTTTCCGGTGGGGGGACTGGGAGGGGACCTTCACCACCTCCCCCACCGGGGCCGGGCCGGTCAGTAGCCACCTTCCACAGGGAGACGTGACCGATGGCGCGCCCGGTGCGCTCGATCCGGACCCCCTCGAAGTGCCGGCCTCGGAGTCGGGAGTAAGCCTCTCCCAATGCCTTGGTGTAGCCCTTCTCGGCCGGGTCATCGAGCTTGGGGGGCGCCATGTAGCCACCGGGGTCCGCCATGGCCTTGGCCTTGACCTCGGCGGTCCGGAACGGGGTATCCGTCCCAAACTGATCCACCAGCCATCCGAGGTGACCGGCCCAGTACTGACCATCGAAGTCGGACTCCGAGCGCCACACGGTCAGGTTGTCCAGGAACCCGGGAAGCCCGGCGGTCTCCACGATCCCGCCCACGATGCGCTCCCAGGGCTCGAAGGAGCCGAAGCTGACTCCCCGGGCCGGGGTGGGACAGCCAGCGGAGAACCAGGCGCGAACCAGGACCAGGACCGCCCGGAGGAGGTCTCGGCGATGCTTGCGGGTCCAGCTCCCCAGATCGAGCCCGGACTGACCGGGGTGCCGGAAGGTCTCGGCGCGCCGGTCCTGGGGGTTGGCGTAGTTGGGCCGTATCGCGATCCGGTACACCCGGCGCGTGAGGTCCCCCCGGACCTGGACCTGGTTCCCGAGGGACATCCACGTCACGCGGTTGGGGAAGTTGGCCATCGTGCTGAAACCCAGGATGCGGTCTTGCCAGGTGGAAGCGGTCAGCGCCTGGGCCAGCGCGGTCCCGTCGATGGTGTGGGCCTCATCGAAGACAAAGAACTCCACGCCGGTCCGGAAGGCGCTGGTGATCTGCTTTCTCAGCTCCTCCTTCTCGTCCACGAAGTTCATGGGCTGGGCGGGTTCGCCCGTGTAGACCGTCAGGATCGAGTCCGCCAGGAGGTTCTTACCCACCCCCATCTGAAGCCCGTCCACCACGGCCATCGGGACCCGGGGGACCAGGCCCCGGATAGCGGGAGTGATAACGAGCGCCAACGCGTTGGCCCGGTCCGCCGGGGTAGGGAACGGGAAGTCCCCCAGCCACTCGGTCATGATCAGCTCACGGGCGGCGGCCACTTCCTCGGCGGTGGGCTCCTCCGGAACCTCGATGTCCGCCATGGTCGGGTCTGGGATCAGCACGGTCCGCGTGGCTTCGTCGTACCCGGGGGCGGTCACGATCGTTCCATCCGGGCGCACGAACGGCGCGCGGGAAACCCGTTCCAACGGGGAGAACTTTTCGGCCCGGCTGAACACGGCGGCCATCGAGTTCACGTCTGGCCAGGTGAAATCGTATTGTGTGCCCTGGGCGGTCTCGTTCTCGTTGACCGTGATGGCGGTCTCCTGGATCAGGTCCCGGGAGGTCCCCCGGTCGATTGGGACCATGGCGGTCCCCTTCAGTCGGGAGATGGCGCCACCGTGGTTGAACAGCTCCCGGCCGTCCCACTTCTCGATCATCGCGGCGGTTAGATCGTTGATCACGTCCAGGCGGTCCCGGTTGCACACGATCGTCTTTCGCTCGGAGTCCCTGGGCGCGTCCTGGGTCTTCTTCTTCGGCTTCGGCCTGGCATCGGCGGGCTTGGCCTTGGCCCCCTCGACGATCCGGCTCAGGTAGCCGGCGCGCCGTTCCGGCGCCCGGCCGGCCAGCACATCGTCCAGCCCAGCCTTGCCCGAAGCGGGAAGGCGGCCGAACCGTACCGAGGTGGCCCCCTCGATGGCCAGTGCCTCGGCCAGCCCGGTCCCAGCGTGGTACACCTCGGCGTTGCCGGCGGCATCGGCATCGAGGATGATCACCACGTCCCGACCGTCCACCACCCCGAGGTCAGGGATCGGGATTCCATCGGACTGCCACATCCGGCACCCCGCGATCCCGTACACGGCCACCCCGGAGGGAGCGTAGGAAGCGGCGGCCAGGCATTGCTTGGTGCCCTCCACGATGACGATGCGCTTAGCGGTGGGAACGTCCCGGACCACCCACAGGACCGGGACCATGCCGGGCCGGAAGACGTACTTCCGGGGCCGGCCGGATCGATCCTCGGTCGGGTTGTCGGGGCGGATCTGGTACTCGGTACGCCCGTCCGGACCGGTCCAGGGGAACAGGATGGCCGGGAAGTTAGCCCAGGAGTCCCAGGGCTCCCCCAGCTCCCTCGTGTCCGCCGGACTGGCCAGCGTGCGCACCCCCAGCGACCGGGCCAGCTCCACGTCCACAGCCTGAGCGGCCAGGTAGTCCGCGTGAGCCACCGACAGCTCCCCAGGGGCCAGTTCGGGCTCCAGGTGGCCCTCCGTAGCCTTCAGGGCCTCCACACCATCGATCGAGTCTTGTTCGGTGGTCTCGTACTGACCCGTGGTATCGTCGGTCACGTTCGGTCATCCCTTTCATGGATGGTCTTCGAGGGGCCGGCCACCGGGAGAACCCGGGGGCCGGCCCCGGTGCTTTTCGAGCCTACTTCCCCGGCATTACGGCGCCCCCGTAGCTCGGCCCAGATCATCAGCGCGGCCAACAACAGCGCCATGATCACCTCGGCCCAGGGGAAGCCCTCCACCTTCAGCTTCTCCCCTTCCTGTTGGGGGGGACCGGGGGGACATGAGGTCCCCCCGGCCCGTCACTGGTTACTTTACAGGCATTCCGTCCAAGTATTAAGCCCGGGTGGCGTAGCCCATCTTCTTCACGGCGCGGCGGCCCTGGATACGGGTGATCAGATCAGCGGCATCCCCGCGCGTGCGTACCCGGTCCAGCTTCTCGGCCGGGAAGCCTTCCCGGACCAGCCGACCGAGCTGCCGTTCACTCGGGGGCAGCGCCAGCCAGCGCGCGTTCCGCCCGGCCAGCTTCTGGAACGCCTTGGCCCGGTCCTCCCCGATGCCCATCGCCCAGTCGCTGGGGAGCTGTTCGTGGAGAACCTGGATCTTGCCGGACTCGTAGCTGGCCAGGCGCCACGTGTCGATCCCGGCCGGCGCCATGATCACCACTTCCTTACCGGCGCCCAGGCACCAGGCGTCCTCCACCGGAAGCCACCGAAGCCGGGAGCTGGCGAACAGATCCACCTTCCCGGTCTTGCCGGCGCGGCACGTGTCGTGACGGGTGGCGCCTTTCTGGATCAGCTCCAGGGGAAGGGGGCGGGAGCACAGCCGGCACAGGTGGGAAGGGTCCACGCACGGCCCGCTACACGCGGCACACACCCGGCCCTCCCCCGGCTCCTTGGGCGGTCCGGCTGGATCGTCGGTGTCCAGGCCCAGGTCCACCACGGCCACCAGGTCATGGCGCTCGCTGGCCCCGGTCACGTCCAGGACCAACAGGTCCGACTTCCCGGGGTAGATCCGGGTCCCCCGGCCCACCATCTGGACGTAGAGCCCGTGGAACTTGGTCGGGCGTGCCACCACCACGCAACTGACCGAAGGCTCATCGAAGCCTTCGGTAAGGACCGCACAGTTGGTGACCACCTGGGTGGCGCCGGACTTCAGCCGGCCCAGGATGGCCCGACGTTTGTCAGTGGGGGTCTGGCCGCTGACCATCTCAGCCGAGATTCCGCGCTCACACAGCGCGGCGGCCAGGTGAGTGGCGGTCTCCACGGTCGGGGTGAAAGCCACTCCCTTCCGGTCCTTGGCGTAGGTCAGGTAGGCGTCCGCGATCTCCTCGATGGCGCCGGAGGACTCCAGCTCGGTCCCGAGCGACCCGTCCGCATAGTCCCCTCGGGTCTTGCGCACGTTCCCGAGGTCCATCGAGGTCTGGACCGTCTGGCCGGTCACCCCGCACAGGTACCCGGCGTAGATGGCCTCCCGGATTGACATGTAAGAGACAACCTTCTCCCACACCCCGAGGGACTTCCCGTCCCGCTCAGGGGTGGCGGTAAACCCCACGGTCAGCGGCCCGTACGAGCTGTAGGAGCCGAGTCCGGTCAGGACCTTGGTCCAGGTGGGGGCCGGCGCGTGGTGGGCCTCATCCACCACCACGGTCTCTACCGGGCCAGCGGCCAGAAGTGCCTCCAGTCGGTTGTCCCGGTGGATGGTCTGGACCGAGGCCACCACCACGTCCCGGTCCACCTCGTCCCGCTCGGCCTTCACGATGCCCGTGGTCAACTCCGGGGCCACCAAGCCGATCTTCTCCACGGTCTGGTTCGCCAGCTCATCGCGGTGAACCAGGACCAGCGCCCGGCCGATGCCGGCGCGCTGTGCGATCAGGTGGGAGAACGTGACGGTGTTGTGGGTGACGATATGGTCTCGACCGACCACGTACAAGGAGTCTGGAGCGTCCACCGTAATGCAACGGATCTCCTGATCCTCCACCCGCTCAATGCCCACGATGGTACGACGTGGCTCGAAGGTACGGCGTGGTCCAGTCTTCCCCTGCTTCCGGGGGGTGCCAAACAAGTCCATGGAAGACGGAACTGAGATCACCACGGTGATGTCCTGGTAACTAGTACCGTTCCGATCCCGAGCCAGTGAGTTGATCGTGGCGGTCCCCCCCAGCGAGGTAACCAGCTCCCGGACATCTTCAGCCAGTCGAGGAGAAGTGGTGCAGTAGTTGGCAGTGCGCCGACCCTCACGGGCCGACCCGTCTCCGTCCATAAGCCCTTGGAGAAGCGCTGTCCGCTGGTTGATGCTGCCGACCAGGTACTGAGACGGGATGAACTTCTCGGAACTCCGGACGTTCAGTCCCAGTTCCCGAATCACAGGCGTAAGCCCTGGCAAGCTGTACCGGGGACAGATACCTGGGGTCCGGTCCTGAACCTGGTTCACCTGGTGGCCTTCAGCCCGGATCAGGTCGACCACGTATCGATCTGGGGTGGTGAGCACGGTTCCGACCCCGGACAGCGCGCCGTTAGCGATCAACGCACCGAGAGTGTACGGGCCGATTGGAAGGTCAGCGTCGCCGTATTTCACAGCAGCCAACGGAACTGCCCAGCGGCGCGACGATCCGAAGGTCAGGCCACGGGTGGCGATCTCCGATATCGACAGAACGCGATGTTCCCGGGCGGTACGCCGGTACCGGTAGTCCTGGACAGCCCACAAGTGCTCAGGGTCTACCTCGATCGTGGACCGGTCCGAGAACGTCACCCGCCAGGTGGGCAACACCCCCCGGTCATACACTGCTGTGATCCTGGTCGGGCTGCCGTCACTGCCGAACACCAGGTCACCGGGAACCAGATCCCCCCACTTCCGCCACCCCTGCGGGGTGGGGACAGGGGTGTTCAGCGGATGACCTTTCCCGGTACCGGTCGGGTGGACCACCAAGGGGCGCTTGACCCCCTGGCGGTCGGCCTCGTTGATGGCCTCGATGGCGCTGGCCTGGTACGGCCGGAGATCCAACATGCCCTATGATCCTTCCTCCTCGTTGCCCTTCCCCCATCACTATACAGTCATGGCAGTAAAGTGTCAGCTCGGAGGGTTCGGAGGTGGGTAGAGCTGGGCTGTCCCGGTCACGGTGCGGACCGAGACCACCTCTCGGGTCGGATCGTCCAGCCATCGGGCAACGGCGCCCCACCCGGCATCCTGGGGGACCTGACCGGTCCCGGTAAGGTACCAGCGGCTCCCGGCCTTCAAACCCGCGTACGTGAACACCTTGGAAGGGTTCCACGGCCGGCCATCGTCCAGGTTCACGTACCGGATGCCGAAGACCAGGATCGTCCCGTCCGGGACCTGGCTGTCATCGAGCGTGAACCGCATCAGGAACTCTCACCTTCCAACCGATCCAGACGATCCTGGATATCCTGGTTAGACTTCAACAAATCCTCGATCAGACCTTCCGCCCGGTCATGACGCCGGGCCGACTCCTGCACCGCGTGGTAGAGACCACTCATGATCATTAGCTGCCCTTCGTGGAGCGTGCGCTGAGCCTCGGTCAGCTCCTCCAGCCTGGCGTGACGCAACAGCTCGATCCCGCGCCGGAGGTACCCCTGAGCGCGGTCCTTCTTCTTCAGCGAGACCGGAAGCTGTTCATCAGCCCGGATCACCCGGTAACCCACGTTCTCCACTACTTCCAGGTAGCGCTTACGCTCTCGGAGAAACGTACGGTTGGCCGAAGCCACCGCACGGTACACCTGGTCGCGATCCACCAGCTTCCCCTTGGGCAGTCCCACCTGAAGGGCCGAGATCAGCTCCTCGTAGCTGAACACCGCCTCCACCTCGGCGTCCGCTACCAACTCGTAGACGACACGCCGGTCCGAACGTCCGTCGCTACGCACTGTCTTGAACGGTCTTCCCATGATCCCTCCTTTGTGTACTGTCGCGTGGGTGTCGGGGAGTCGAACCCCGATACGACCATCCACCCGCCTGTTACCCCTGCCTTGCCACGCCTCGCCGCGCCATGCCCAGCCGAGCCCTGCCGTGCCACGCCGAGCCAT
>Ga0265293_10008341_pt1 | contig 15398 bp, 17 predicted proteins | sample Munlanlewell138R_FD_192505 | JGI IMG/M metagenome (GOLD analysis project Ga0265293, IMG submission 192505) | Leachate microbial communities from a municipal landfill in Southern Ontario, Canada - Leachate well 138R | ecosystem: Engineered > Solid waste > Landfill > Unclassified | place: Canada...
CTCCCCCTTTTGCAACACATTTCTTCCAACTTGGCGCAAAAAAGGCCAAGTTGAAAAACCTGGCCCAGTTTTCTGGAATATGGAGTTACGTCAATTGTGCCTTGCGTTCATGCGAAGCTACTGGGGCGACGCTAATTCGATATATCGGTGGACATTGGATCAGAAAGAAGGTGTATCAAGCGGTGTATGTATAAAATTCAAGAAATTCAGGATTCATATTGTTTAGGATGCTCATGGCTATGTCTAGCGAGCACGTCACCCACTAGGAGAGTTCTCTTGTCGGATCGAATCTTTCTGTTTGTCAAGCAAGGCGGTGGCGAATGCGTGAGTCGTGGTTATTTCAGACTTCCAGGGTTTGTCAGGAGATTCCCAGAATTCAGTGACAAATATGCGTACTCCCATCCTCCATGTAGTCGCAATTGCGTTTGCAAAGTCGACATGTCCTTCTCCGAGGGAAAGATTTCGATAGACACCAGGCTTTGAATCTTTGAGATGGAGAGCGACAATGTGGCCAGCACCGCTCTCGAGATCTTTCCAGACATCGAATCTTTCAAGCAAGGATGCATTGGTAATATTACCGATGTCGGGATAGATTTGCAAAAAAGGCGAGTTGTGCAAACGGATATGGTGCATTGCCTTGGCCACTGAGTTCATGAATGGTGTTTCCATCGTTTCAAAGGCGAGGATGACTCCTGTCATTGCTGCCAATTGGATACAATGGTCGAGCCGCTCTTCGAAATTTTGCCTTGTTTTCTCGTTGGATGGTTCATAGTAGGTGTCGTAGCCTGCTAGCATAATGATTCTGATACCGAAAATGGTGGAAAAATGGATGGCTTTTTCCATTATCTTGAGGCTTCTCTTCACTGTTTCTTCATCCTCTGATCCAAGAGGATACTTTCGATGAGCACTCAGGCAGATTGATCCGAGTGGAATTGTCCGTTTGATTGTGTTGAGGAGGCTCTTTCTTTCCAATTCATCCATATCCAGACGGGCGAGCTTTTCGTCACTCTCATCAATGCTGATCTCAAGGAAATCGAAGCCGAAATCCTTTGCCTTTTCCAACTTCTCCTCCAAGGAGAGGTTCTCAGGAAATGCTTTCTCATATATTCCCAACGAGTATGTCCGGTTCATGGTATTCCCTCAATACGGTAGAATCCAACCTGGTCGATCTCCCGGTTAGCCGATACGAGGTACTGCATCTCACCGACGCAGTAGCCAAAAAGATTCGTCGACCCGACATCCTTCAGCATCACATCGAATTTATAACTCCCCTCATCATAGGTGATTGCGTAGAGATCTCTGCTGGATCCCTTTCGATGACCCAAGAATGCGACTTCCTTGTTTCCAATTAACTCGGCCCAAAGCGCATGCGCAAAAGGCAAAGAAGTAGGGTGACGGTATATCTCTTGGAAGATACAGTCAATCTTTCTGTATATTGAAACCTGTCCCCCATGGAAGGGGGAGAGGGCAAGCATTTCATCCTCTCCATCACCGTCAAAATCCACAAAGAGGATATCGCTCACCGGAGTGTCAAGCAACTGCTCATAGGACCATCTAGCGCCATGACTCAGCGGAGGAGATATTGCAAAGACCCCCTCTTCTGCGGCGATTACTGCATACTCGCCATGGTTGCTGGAACGCTTGCAGAAGCCATGGTTTTTTGTCAGGTTGCTAAGATAATCCGTTAGAATCGGCGGAGAATGGAGGTCCTCCTCTAGCTCTCCCACCCAAATCTTTCCCGGTGAGCTCCAATCGTCTTTGCCCTTGTGCTCATTCTTAATGGTTGCCCCGATGAAGTAGTTTGCGATGGGGGTCTTGAGGATGTCAAAGCGGTGAATGAAAGGGAGCTTTAGGTATGGCTTGATGTTCCATTTCCCCTGTCTTTCTCTTTCGACTAAGACTATTTCCGCCTCCTTGGAATCGTTCGGGGAATACATTCGCTGCGAGGCTAAAAATGCCTCAATTTTGCCGGGTAGGGGAACAATTGACATAGTTCCCCCTGGTTCTTCCCAGATAGTGTCGATTAAAAGTCCCGATTGATCGAACAGGAGGCACTTGTTGAATTTCTCTGCTGCAACAACAATATGAGGTTTCCCCTCAACTATAATCGAATTAATTGCGTAGCATTTTTCTAAATGATGGGTTGCTATCTCTCTCAGAAACATTGCTTTCTCTTGCGTATTGCGTTATAGGATAGACCTAAACGGTGTGTTCGGCTCTTCCACGAAACAATCATGGAAACCACGGTCATGGTGATATTCAGTTTTGCCTTTATCGGTTGGATAGACGTACTTGCCCCCCACCTCCCAAAAAAATGGGTGGAATTGATAGTTAAGACGATCCTTCCGCATCTGGTAGAGGACTTTGATTTCATTGAGATCCGCCATGAAGTTGCTCCACACATCGTGGTGGATTGGAACGACGACCTTGCAACGCAATGCTTCGGCCATTCTTAAGATGTCGATGCTGGTCATTTTGTCCGTGACCCCTATGGGATTCTCTCCGTAAGAACCGAAGGCAACATCGATCTTGTGGTCCTTGCCGTGCTTGGCGTAGTAGATTGAGTAGTGGCTATCTCCGCTGTGATAGATGTTGCCGCCTGGGGTATTAATTAGGTAGTTCACCGACTTCTCGTCCATGTCATTAGGAATAGTGTTACGGATGTCCTGGTAGCCATCCGTAGTAACAAGACAGGTCCGGTCAAACGAATCCAGGACAACGATCTCGATATCCTTGATCTTGACAGTGTCTCCAGGCTTGACCTCGACCAAGCGGTCGGCTGGGACTCCCCATTCTCTCCAAATCTCGATGGATTTTTTCGGCCCAATAAAGGGAACAGGTTCAGCAATATTCTTCAGGACCGCTGCTGCATAGTTGATGTCCATGTGATCTTGGTGATAGTGGGTGGCGAGGACTGCATCGACCTTGCGCACGGCAAAGGGATCTAAGACCGAAACTGAAGATCTGAGGTTTGGCTGGAGTGCCCGGCATCCACACATATTGGCCATTTGATGGCCACGTTTCATCAGCTTATCCTTCTTGGTTCGCTTTCCGCTGCCACACCAGAAGTCAATGCTGATATTGCAATCGTCCGGAGTTTTAATCCATAGGCCGGTACAGCCGAGCCACCACATCGCAACGGTTCCTGGATTTACCACCTCTTCTTCGATTTCCTCGTTCAGCCACGTTCCCCACTCAGGGAAAGTCTTTAAAATCCATGATTCCCGTGTGATACTATTGATTTTTGACATACTGGTAGCCTCCATTGACATTGTGTGTTATCGAATCAATCAATTGATTCAGTTCATCTTTAATTCTACGATACTCTCCGTAATCTCTGTGGTCGGGTGAGTATCGTGTTTTAGCTAACCGCTGTGCCATTGTGCTGAATGCTTCTACTTCAGATGCGTGTAAGCCTAGGCGGGTAGCGGTAGAAATCCAGGCTCCACTGGCGGTCGCCTCAGGATTATCGAGGGTAACGAGATTGAGACCAACCATCGAACTAAGCATTTGGTTGAAAAAAAGGTCCCGTGTCAAGCCGCCGGAAATGTTGATCTCATGCCGCTTCTGTTCCAGCTCTTTCTTCACCAAATCCAGGTGTGCATCGAACGAAATCGCAATTCCCTCCAACACCGATCTGGCTAAATCATCCCTGGTGGTTCCATTCCTGATATTGAATATCCCGCCGTATGAGGTTGTATCTCCTTCCTTGTTCTTCATTCCAGCGAGATGAATGGAAAAGCGCACCCCATTTGATCCTATTGGCACACTACGACTTGCATCCATAAAATTTGCATAGGGGTGTGGCTCATCTGCTTTTTTAAAGAGTATCCGATCTACCCAGTCGAGGGTCATGCCGCAGGAGGAGAAAGAGCTCTCAATCTGCCATTTCTGGGCCATTGCACTGACGTTGCAGACTACTCGCTTGTCCTCCGGGATGATTGGGTGGTCACAGAGGCCGAACACATATGCTCCGCTACCGAAGTTGGCTGAGATATCCCCGGACACCAACGTCCCATTACCGAGGGCTGCACACTGCTGGTCTCCTCCAGCTGAAAAGACCGGTACTGGCGAACTCTGCCCTAGGAGCCTTGTCATTTCACCTGTCGTCAGATCAATCAATGATCCTACCGCCGTCAGAGGACAAAGTTTCTTCTCCTCAATATTGAAGATATCGAGAAGTTCCGGTGACCACCTCAGGCTCTTTATATCAAAGAGTGCGGTGCGACTCGCTATGGATGTGTCAGTAACCCAAGCGCCAGTTAATTGAAAGAGTGTGTATTCACTGAAACCGACAAGCTTGTCGGCTGCTTGATAAACCTCGTTCATTGTCTCTCTCAGGTATGCTATCTTTGGTGCTGAGTAAAGCGGAGTCATTACCATAGCACAGATGTTCCTGATTTCATCAATATGCTCAAAGAGGACATCACATATTTCTTGCGACCGTGTATCCTGCCACATGAGGGCATGCGATAGGGGAGAACCGTCTCTAGCAACCGGGATGATAGATGAGCGTTGGGAGGTGACGGAGATGCCAGCGAGAGCAATCCCCTCTTGTGTACAGTGAGTACCTACTTCTACCAAACCATTCTTCAAGTGTGAGGTAAAGTGATTGATATCCATTGTGACCGCGCCCCTTGAAGGGTACTGCAGCGTGTATTTTTTGCTGGCGATGTAGCATATTGTACCTTGTTCATCCATTAGCAAGAATTTGGTGCTGGAGGTTCCGACATCAATTACTAAGATCATTGAGGCCTCCTTGATCTGATCCGGGAATAGTTTTCAGGAAGTAGAACGCCTCCCCCTCATCATCGTAGAAAGATTTGATCACTGGAAATGAACACTATATGTACGATACTGATAATAAGGGATACTATATTGCATTGTCAATATAAATGAATGGGCATATGAATTGTATGCGATTATATGAACATATGAATTAGTGTATATGGTGCAAAATAGTGTAGCAATTACAATTTTTTTGAAATTCGGTGTCATAAAGTGCTGTTACTCATCTACAAGGATTACCTTGACCCCATGTGCTTGCAGTTTCTCCAACTCTTCCTTATTGGCAGAGAAGTCAGTAATGATGATGTCGACTTGATCGATAGGCGCTGTATTGAAGCCAAATTTCTTGCCAATTTTTGATCCATCAGCTACGACGATGACCGGGCCGTTGGTTCGGTTGATGAATTGCTCATTGATCAATGTTTCTTGGAAATATGCGGTAGCGATTCCCTCCTCTGTGCTGATTCCGTTGACGCCAAGGATACAGATGTTGGCAACCATCTTGTCAAGGAAACGCGTTGCAAGTGGGCCTGAGTAAGATTTGGTCACTGAATTGTACTCTCCTCCAGTGCAGAGGAGCTTTGCCTTGCTTTGATCGAAGAGTGTGAATGCGGCTACATGGTTGGTGGTAATGGTTATTTCTTTGTTAATCAATAATCTGATAACTTCCATTGTGGTTGTTCCGCCGTTGATGAATACGGTGTCCTTCTCGTTGACAAACCTAAGGAGGGCTTGGGCAATCTTTTTCTTGGTCGCCAGGTGCTGCGTGTGCTTGTCGTCGTAGTTGACGATATCCATGTTTGGATTTTCAACCTTCTGTGCTCCTCCGTGGTAGCGTTTGATGAGGCCCTTGGTCTCTAGATAGATGAAATCTCTACGAATGGTGAGATCCGATACTCCGAGCCGCTTGCTGAGATCGGTGACACAAAGCCTGTCCTCATGTTTAAAATAATCAAGTATTCGTTGCTGTCTCTTTCTTACGATTGCCAGACTTTGTTTCATTGTATGGTCCTCTCTGGATGAATGAGATGATAAACTTCAATAACGTAATATAATGAACATATAATAACGTATCATGATCATAATAATCTGACAATGGGAAAATAATCATAAATTTGTCAATAGTATATGGATTATTTCTTACAGCAGAATCACAAACCGAGCTTAGCACAAGAGAAATGGGCATGATGATAAAATTAACAACTGTATTGATATTCATAGATGGTCATTGAGCGTAATATATCCCAATAGCACTATAGGGTTTATATGACTCGGTTCCGCGATGTAGATGAACGAGTATCCTGTCGCTTCAATTATCATAGAAATGGACCTCTCTTTGGTATTGTTAACGCGAACTTGAGAAGGTCTATCGTATGCTTTGCTACCTCGTTGGCTGTTAATGCATAAAATCTTGCTCCATGTGCAAATTAAAAAGCCATCTAGATTTCTCTTCAAGTGAGTGCTGTCTATATTTCGTGATGTCTTCATTTTGACCAAGAAAGATTCTACCTATCAACATGTCAACTTTTTGGTATACAGAGCATTTGATCTCTTCCAAGCTTCAGCATGATTTCTTCTGCAACCTGCTTCATGGCTGGCAATAATGTGTTCATTAATTTTTCCAATGATCTTTGAGTTGGAATACTAGTTCCAAGTACTGCCTCAAGGTTGTTTTCTGCATTAAAAATCGGGACAGCCATGCATTGGATTCCAAGTTCTGACTCTTCGCGGTCAAATGCACAAGAAGTATTCTTAACAATAGACAGCTCTTTGACTAAGTCTTGCTCATCAACGATTGTGTGTTTAGTGAACATTGACATAGGGGTGTTTTCTTTCAAGAACTTCTCGAATTCGATTTCTTTCATCGAGGCAAGGAAGATTTTCCCAATGGCAGTCGAGTGAAGGTTTATATTGTCAACAGCATTCCTAATTGGACGGACTGTCTGGGTACTCTCAAGGAAGATCACATAAGAAAGCTTCCCTTTCTCCTCCTTGACCACATAAAAATTCTCACCAAAATCCATGGAAAGCTTGGAAACAAGAGGATAAGCAATCTTATATAGCGATAGACTCTGAAGATATTTATTGCCAAGCATCAAAGTCTTTGCCCCTAATTGATATCGTTTTCCACCGTTTTCCTGCTGTAGCAGGTGGAGCTGGCACAGAGTATCAATAATATTGAAGGTTGTATTCACTTTCAGATTTACTGCTGTGGCGATATCGATGATTCGACACCCTTCCTCATTGTGCTGCGCAACGTAATCCAAAATCAGTGTTGCTCGGTGAATAGACTGAATCATGTAAAACCTCCCTATTTATTCCACAATATTGTATTTTATAAATAAATACAATATTATTGACAATTGCCTGTGGCGCCTTTATAATTATACACAATAATAGTGAAAAGGATGGGGGTATGATAATAGATTCGCATGTACATGTTGGTGCTTCGGTAACTCTTCACACAGAAGTGGAACTTAGTCACTTGCTAAATGCAATGGAAACAAATCATGTTGACAAGGCTATTGTTCAGCCGTTGCCAGGAGCCTATCCAAGCTCTGAGAAGGTGCATGAGGTAATCCATGCCATGTGTAAAAAATATGAGGGCCAATTCTATGGACTCATAAGCATCTCGCCCTTCCTTCCGTTGAACCAAGTGGAAGATGAAGTTAAGCGATGTGTTGAAGAGTTTGGGTTTGTTGGAATCAAGCTCCATACGTTTGGTCATAATGTCAACCCCCTGTCTCCTGAGGGGGATTTGATCTTCCAGCTTGCAGAACAGTACAAGTTGGTGGTTAACGTTCACACCGGCAACGGGTCTTTCGGCAATCCTTGTCTAATAATTCCAAAAGCTAAGGAATATGAGAATGTTTCCATCGTTCTTGCCCATTCTGGTATGCAATATTTTGCTACTGAAGCACAAGTAGTGGCATCACAACACCAGAACGTTTATCTCGAGACATCCTGGTCTCAAGCGGAATATATTGATGGGTTAGTCAGCTCCTTGGGAAGCAACAGGATTATGTTTGGCTCAGATGTCTATACATCAAATTGTTATAACCTAGCAGTTGAACTAGAGAAGTACAGGGTACTGGATATCAGTAATGAAGACAAAAATAATTGCCTCTCTAATACAGCAGCCATAGTATTTGGCTTGTAAAAGATGGGAGAACAGGAGAGTGACAATGTTCGGGAGGATGAGGGCATGATTCTGATAGAGAAGAAGTTAGCTACTGATAATGGCGAAGTTGCGGGGGGGCAATTAAAATGGGGAACCGGCTGGTTATTCTTGGTTGAGGCCAAGGCTGGCTTGGTCGTATGTGGTTCGTTTGATGTGGAAAGTTTTGATATACCAGCGGCGAAGGTTGTACCTCCTCCAGGCAATCCTGCTTATACCTTGGAGGAGTTTGTCACTCGACCTATCACACATGTCAATAAGGAAGCGAAAGAAAAGGGAGTACTGATTGGCATGAATGTTTTAACTGCAGCAGCCCTACTCAACTAATCACATTGATGTTCAAAGGAGGTGAATCAAAAATTCATCAATGCGGAAAAACTCTGAGAATTCTATTTGGTATAAAGGAATTGGGTTGTAGTATTTTGTATTGTAATAACAACAGGAGGATTTATTATGAAAAAGAAGAAATTAATTGTGTTTTTTCTGGCCATATTGGTGATAGTACCAATGGTGTTTGCGGCTGGAAAGCAAGAAGAGAGTGCCCCAGGAAAACAGCTAGGAGAAGGGTTCCTGTGGGATAGATTCTCTGGTCAAACAATTGTCGCGAGCTTTCCGAAGAACTTAGCATATGACCACATCGTGAAGAGTGTAGGAGAATTCACAGAATTAACCGGGATAAAAGTTGAAATAGACCAGGTTGACTATATGCGACTGCACGATCGCCAGGTTCTTGAGCTCACCAAACCGCGAGGTGATTATGATGTTGTTTCATTAGTACTTATGTGGAAGACGGAATATGTGAACAGTAATATGCTAACACACCTTGACCCGTTCTTTGAAAACCTTCAACTCGTTTACCCTGAATATGATTTTGATGATTTAATCCCTGCATTCGTTAATGCAACGGGGCGTGTTGGAGGTGAAGGTAAGTTCTATGTAGGTGAAGGTGCAGGAGCAAAATTGTACTGTCTTCCATTTGGAACAGAAACAAGCATCATGGCATACCGGAAGGACATCCTAGATAAGTACAATGTGAAAGTTCCTCAAACATATGATGAGTTGTTGGCAGCCATAAAGTATTTGAATCAAAAAGAGCCGGGTGTGTACGGGATGACGATGCGTGGAGCAGCAGGACAAATGGCAACTCATGAATTCCTCAATCACCTGAATCCTTTTGGTGGGAAACCCTTTGATGACGATTGGAATCCTACCATAAACAGTCCCGAGGCCATCAAGGCATTGGAATTCATGGTAGAGGCAGTTAACAATGGAGTTCCAGGAATTCCGGGATTTGACGCTGGGGCAAATGACAATGCTTTCTTGCAAGGGAAATCCGTATTCTATATCAGCCATGATAAGATTGGTGGGTTGGTACGTGACCTCAGTCAATCAAAGGTCGCCGATAAGGTAGGATTCGCACTACACCCGAGGCAGGAAATCATTTCAGCAGAGACAGGAGGTTTTGCTGTTGGTATTCCTGAGAATTCACAAAACAAAGAAGCTGCATTTCTGTTCATTCAGTGGATGACGACCAAAGAGATGGGACGTAGGGTTGCTGATGCAGGAGGAATGGCAGTTCGATCATCAATTTACTCTGATCCCGAAATGCAAGCCAAATATCCTGATTTCAAGGTTCTTGCCGAGCAAATTAAGTATGCAGATCCTGATTGGAGACCGATTATCCCCGAGTGGAACGAGTTTGCGAACATCGTCGGAACATCTATCAATGAAGCTATGACAGGGAAAAAGACACCCAAGCAGGCCTTGGATGGTCTGGTCGAACCGCTAAGAGATTTGATGAAACGAGGTGGATACTATTAATTTTAGTGCTTAGACATCTAATCCGACTGTCGAAATGCCAGTTGGATTAGATGTTCCTTTTGTAAATATAATAAGGGGTGGTTACATTGGCAAATAAAACTGATTTACATCGATACTCTCCCTATCTTTTTATCGGACCTGCATTTATAATTTTAATACTTGGATTGTTGGTTCCTTTTTTCTACGGAGTAGGATTGAGTCTCTATAATTTTACATTCACAAATATCAGGAAAACGCCAGATTTTTACGGACTTGGAAACTATTTCGAGCTGTTCAAAGACCCTTATTTCTGGCAAAGCATCTGGATAACATTTATTTTTACTTTCATTGTAACTCTCGGGGAGTTGTTGTATGGATTGGTGATTGCTTTAGTATTGGAAGAGGATGTGTACGGAATGAGGTTCTGGCGATCAGCATTTGTACTTCCGTTTATGATTGCCCCTGTTGTCGTTGGTATCATATGGCGTTACCTCTTTGATTCTAATTTTGGCATTATCAATTACGTACTGTCTGTAATCGGGATAGCCCCCAAATTATGGCTATCTGATCCACATTTGGCGCTAATTTCAATCATTATTGCCGACATCTGGCAATGGACCCCATTTGTGTTTCTTATGCTGTTGGCAGGGTTACAAGGCATTCCTGAGGATTTAGTGAGTGCAGGAAAAATTGATGGGGCGAATTATTTTCAAAATCTAATTCATATAAAACTAGCGTGTATTCGTAATGTTTTGGTTGTAACAGCTGCTATGCGCATTATCGATGCGTTCCGAAGCATGGTTGTTGTGTACAACATGACCTATGGTGGGCCAGGAAAATCTACTGAGATATTAAGCTTGTCTGTATATAAAACGGGATTTGTCGAACAACGTTTAGGCAAAGCCTCAGCCGTTGCTGTAGTTTTGATGGTATTAATCTATGTAGTCACCTCATTGGTGTTTTTCAAGAGTCAAGAAGATGAAAGGAACTAAAATTAAAAGAAGAGTGTATCACTTGATATTGAAATATGTTTTACTGGTTATTCTCTTCTTCATTACGATTTTACCGATATTTATTATGATCTCAACCTCATTAAAGACTAGGGTTGATGCCTTCTCGATACCTCCAGTGTGGTTTTTTAAACCCACGTTGAATGGCTATAGAGTTGTCTTTGATTCATTGCCGTTCAATAGATATTTCATAAACAGCTGCATTATAGGCATTTTGACTACTGTTTTCACTTGCCTATTTGGTGTGATGGCAGCATATGCAATTGTACGTCATAAATTTTTCGGGAGAAAAGCACTTCTTAAAGTCATTTTGTTACTCAGGATGATTGCACCTGTTGTGTTGATTATTCCAATATACATTATCTGGTCGAAGCTCGGTGTTGTTGGGTCCAGGAACAGTGTCATTTTCTCTTATGTCGCCATGAACCTCCCGTTAGCAATCTGGATTTCTCGAACTTTCATCAACGAAGTCCCTATTGCTTTGGAAGAGGCGGCTATCATCGATGGATGCAATGACCTCAGGATCTTTTCCTCGATAATCGCTCCATTGATTAAGCCTGGACTCGTAGTAGTTGCAATTTTTACCTTTAGAACATGCTGGAATGAATTTCCTCTAGCCTTAGTCATAACTGATCGTTTTAGCCGAACATTACCGGTGGCGATCACACTTTTCATCAGTACTACTGGAGTCGATTGGAGCGCAATCTCTGCTATAGCCACAATAATAGCCATCCCAGCATTCATTTTCACATTTACTTCTTCAAAACACATTATAAAAGGACTTGCAGCGGGGGCTGTAAAAGGATAGGAGAAATAATATGGCGAATGAGTTGAAATTCACGGATGAGGAAATCAAGGCAGCAGGTGATTGTGCTGCAAATTACAACAGTGAGTTTGGATACCACTGTTCAGAAAGCATCCTACGAGCTGCTTGGCCTTTATTGTTTCCCAAGGAAGAGCTAACTTCGATGGTACGAAAGATTATCATGCCCTTACGGGGTGGAATTGCCGCTAGTATGAGTAGTCATTGTGGCGGCTTGATGGTTGGGATTCTGTTGATCGGCGGACTCTATGGTAGAGATGATATTGATGGTGATGGCCGGTTGGCGCCAGCCATAGCACGAAGGTATTGGCAGCGGTTTCTTGAAGAATATGGTACATCTCAGTGTTCAATTCTTCGTGGAATTGATGCAGGGGAAAATGAAAGGAACATGAACTGTAACCTGATCATCAGGAATTCGACTATGATGTTGTTGCAGTTCATCAATGAGCTATCGGCAGATTTTCCAACAGCTGAGAAAATATATTCATGGGGAGTTGATAGAACCAATGAACCATGTCACGAACAGATATCTCCAATAAAATCTAGTGACCAACACTGAATTAATAGTCCTGGATCTCAATGGCTATATAGGTATTGCAGTCATAGAGTGTGATTTGATGCTCAGATTTTGTTGGCTTTAGCCAGGATTGAAATTAAGAATGATACAGAAGGTTCATATCAGTGATTGCGACCACAAGGACATCGAGACGGAGAAAACCGTCTTTGAAGGAGCCGGCGTGGCCTGGGAGTTGCACCAATGCAGGACAGAGGCAGATGTGATTACGCATTGCAGGGGGGCGAGGGTGTTGCTGAACCAGTACGCTCCGATGAATGAGACGGTGTTTAGCGCCCTGGGCGACCTCAAGTGCGTTGTCCGTTACGGAGTCGGCTACGACAATATCAACATCGAGGACGCGACGCGGTACGGGGTCCAGGTATGCAACGTGCCCGACTACGGGATCAGCGAGGTGGCCGACCACGCGCTCTCGCTGATGCTCTCGCTGGTTCGTAAGATACACATGGTCGTCCCACTGACGAGGGCGGGGGTCTGGGACTACAGGCGGACGATCCCCATCCACCGTGCAAGTGCGCAGACGGTGGGAATCGTGGGCGTGGGGCGGATCGGGACAGCGTTTGCGAAGCGGGTGAAGGCGCTGGGCTACAGGGTCATCGGCTGCGACATCAGGTATAGGGTAGGAGAAAGACATCCGCTTGATTTCATCGAGTTGGTCTCCTTCGAGGAGGTCCTGAAGCAGTCCGACATCATCTCGATCCATGCCTCGTACAACGAGACGAGCCGGATGTTGTTCAATATAGGAAGCATGAGGCGGATGAAGGCTGGCTCCTATCTGGTTAACGTGTCGAGAGGAGGGATCATCGATGAGGACGCCTTGGCGAATGTGGTGTCGTCGGGACACCTCGCGGGGGCGGCCCTCGATGTATCGATGACCGAGCCGTTGAGCCACACGAGCAAACTCTACGAAGTGCCCGGCATCCTTGTAACCCCGCACATGGCCTGGTACTCGGAGGAGTCGGCTATCGATTTGAAGGGTAAGTGCGCCGAAGAGGCGGTACGCTTTCTGCGGGGAGAAGGTGTACGTAATCCGGTAAACAAACCAATGGAGGTAGGTAATCTATGAGAGCAATCGTGTATGAAGGGGCGGCGAACATTACGGTGCGGGAGATGCAGGATCCACCGGTTCCCGAGGGTTGGGCGCTGATAAAGGTGTCACATGCCGGCATCTGTGGGACGGACCTGAATATCTATCAGGGGACGCATCCGCGGGCGAAGGCACCGCTGGTCATGGGCCATGAGTTCAGCGGGATGTTGATGCAGGATATCCCGCAAGCCAAAAAGGGGGATCTGGTCACGGTCTACCCGCTACTTTCCTGCGGTACCTGCCAGCCGTGCCTGACCGGGAACGCGCATGTGTGCAACACGCTGGGGTTGTTGGGCATCGACCGCGACGGGGCGATGGCGGAGTATACGGTGGCGCCAATCGATACGATAATCCCGCTTCCCGGTACGTGCGACGCCGAGCTCGGTGCGCTGATTGAACCGATTGCCGTGGGGGTGCATACCCTGAGGGAGACCGGCTTCGTTTCCGGCGACAATGCGGTGGTGTACGGGTGCGGGACCATCGGGCTTGTCATGGCGATAATGCTACAACAGTTCGGGAGCTCGGCCGTGTATATGGTGGAGGTGGATCAGGCGCGTTCGGCGCTGGCACGGGAGCTTGGCTTCGAGGTGTGGGACCCCTCCCAGGATGACATCGAGGCCAAAGGCAAGTCGGTGACCGGGGGCAACGGCTTCGACTGGGTGTTCGACTGCGCCGGGTCCCAGTCAGTGGCCGACACGCTGTTCGATATGGTTTGCGTCAAGGGACACATCGTGATCGTCGCGTCGTACAAGAAGGCGGCGGCGTTGCCCCTGATCAAGGGGATGTTCAAGGAGACCTCGATTCAATTCGTCCGGGTGTACCGGAAGAAGGACTTTGAGGTTGCGGCGCTCATCGCCGACCGCGAGCCCAGATACCGGAAGCTTATCACCCACGTGCTGCCGTATGAGGAAGCGCAGGCGGGATTTGACCACCTGCTTCTCAAGGGGAGTGGTGCGGTGAAAGTCATGTTTCGTTTTTAAGGGAGGGGACAATGCAACTGTTTGACTTGAATGGGCGCAAGGCGGTGGTGACCGGGGGCAACAAGGGTCTTGGCAAGGGTATGGCGGAGGGCCTGCTGGAGGCCGGGGCATCGGTGGCCATCCTAGCCTCATCCGACTCTGTGTATGATGTGCGGGATGAGTTCAAGGCTAAAGGGTACGATTGCCACGCCGTGCAGTGCGACCTGTTTGATACGGAGAGTCTTGGCGGTGTGATGGAAGAGGCCTGCTCGCTTCTTGATGGTCTGGACATCCTGATCAACAACGCAGGTGTCCAACGGCGCAACAAGGCCGAGGAGTTCACGTTGGAGGATTGGGACAGCGTCATCCGCGTGAACCTCACTGCGGTGTTCGCCCTCTCCCAGTTGGCTGCCCGGAGGATGCTGGGCAGCGGTGGTGGGAAGATCATCAATATCGCCAGCTTGCTGAGCTACTTCGGCGGGATTACGGTGCCCGCGTATACGGCGGCGAAGGGAGGGGTCTCGCAGCTGACGAAGGCCCTTTCCAACGAGTGGGCCTCGAAGGGCATCAATGTCAACGCAATCGCCCCGGGATATATGGATACGGAGATGAATGTGAATCTGATCAACAATCCGGTGCGGTTCAAGGAAATCAGTGCAAGAATCCCGATGAACCGATGGGGCACGCCACAGGACATGAAGGGGTGCGTGGTCTTCCTGGCCTCGAAGGCCTCCGACTATGTCTCGGGGGTCACCATCCCGGTCGACGGAGGGTATCTGGGAAGGTGAGCCTTTTCCCCCTCGGCTTTCGGTGCGGTGGGGGTTTTCATTCACTTGTCGGTGACTAGTAGTTTGTAACACTTAAATATATACTTTTTGTCCCACTTGCAGTATCCTTTGTATTAGGGAACAATGAAGGAGGATACTGTCATGGCATACGAGAAACGGACCATTGTATTGAACAAGGAGCAGCGTGGTTACCTGGTCGACTTCACCACCAAGGGAGTGAGGCCGGTGCAGGAGTTCAAGCGTGCGAGGATTCTCCTTGAATCGGATTCCTCGGGCGGCAGGCGTCCGCCGACGGAGCAGACCATCGCCGAGAGGGCGGACGTCAGCCTGCCCACCGTCAAGGCGGTGAAGAAGGTCTTTTTCGACCTCGGCGGTGATGTCGAGGCGACGG
>Ga0265293_10008342_pt1 | contig 15397 bp, 16 predicted proteins | sample Munlanlewell138R_FD_192505 | JGI IMG/M metagenome (GOLD analysis project Ga0265293, IMG submission 192505) | Leachate microbial communities from a municipal landfill in Southern Ontario, Canada - Leachate well 138R | ecosystem: Engineered > Solid waste > Landfill > Unclassified | place: Canada...
TCCATCTTTATCGTAACCTTCATGATTGCGTGGGATACTAAAATGTGAAATAGCATCCCGTACATTTTGTTCAGAATCCAGATCATATTCTTTTCTGTCCTCTTTCATGAACTTCTCGCTTTCGCTGCCGGCAATCGCGCGGGCCTGCGCGGGATCAGTCACTACGGCTCCACTTCCGCTATGCAATTTTCCCGTCTTAAATTCATGCATAACCGCTGCAAATTTGTCATCGGGATCCTTTAATTTTTTGCGTTTGTTTGCGCCTGCGCCTAATTTATCGCTGTGCCTGTACGTGTCGGAAGGTATGGCTTTATCCATACGGATAAATACGTTATCATAGAGACGAAGAAATTGTTTTTTCATCGAGAAATTTCCCCCTGTAATTCAATTGCTTCAATTTTTCTGTCATCTTATCCCTATGATACCACGATGTTATAATGATTGAAGATTTTTCACTTAATTGCTTGATAATATCACTATTATATATATTTAATCCGTCAACTGTTTTATCTATTTTGGAGGGTGTATCATCAATTAGCCCCGCAATATCTTTGTCGATAAGTTTTCCATTCTTGAAATAGGCTTCATACATATATAAGAATTCTTTACCCACGCCATAGCAATAAATTCCATCCGGATTAAATATGTCTTTGTCCTTTAATTTAAACAAAAATTCCATGCTTGGAAGTTTTAATCTCCCTCCGAGTATATCCAGATCATATTTCCGATCTGTAATTAATTTAAATCCATGTTTTTTAAATAAATATAATATCTGATTACGGGAAAAATGATGAATATGTTCTTTTATGAGATAAAAATAAGTCTCATTATATCGGGATTGATCGGGCGCGCTCACGTATAAATAGCCGTCATTACTGATATGTTTTTTGATATTTACGATTGCCTGGTCAATGTCCCAGCAATGTTCGAGGATATGTTCGGCTGCAATGAAATCGTATTCGCCTGAATACAAGGAATTTTCGGTATTGAGCGTTACCAGTTCCGCGATATACCTGTCCATGTTATTTTGATTTATTACGTAGGAGCGGTCGCCGTCGAAGAAGTAGTCACAGAATATTTTCCTTTCCTCATATTTTGTGGACGTATAATTATTATCGACGTATTCCTGCAAGTAATAATCGCATAAATTACTGATATCGCGTTTATCAAGCAGATTGAAGTGGTGTCCGCAGTCGCGGCATTGCAGTATAATAATATCTTTATAAATCAGGGAATTATCTATTTTAGCGGATTGAAATATTTTTACTTTTTTTATATCGCAGGATTTGCAGACGGGACATTTTGCTATCATATCATTTTCACCCATTCCCTCAGATCGGGATCATCCGGAAAATATCTCTGATATTGCCTGACACTGCCTTTATTCTCGGATGCCCACTGCGGATTTTCCCGGAATAATTTTCTGATATTATTTGCAGCTTCAACATATTCACGGAAAGGCTTTGCCTCCGGCCCCAACGATTCCAGAAATATTATTGATCCCGCTTCCATAATCTCATTTTTTTATCTATGGAATAAAATTTGTCAAATACATTATTCCATTGCCTTGCCGTAGTCTCTACCGAATATAAAACCTGCGCGCGCCTGCGGATATTTCGGATGAGCTGCTGCATAGTCCCTGTGTTTATATTATTATAAATTATCTTAATAGTTGCGATTATTTCTTTCTCATTCCTGCGGACGAATCCGGCGATATTATTTTCACTTAAAATAAACGATTCCGCAGGATTATCGAAGGCAACGCAGGGCAAACCCGCTGCCATCGCTTCGCCGAGAACTTGCTCACACGTTCCGAAATGTGTACGCGCAAGAGGATATAAAAACATATCAAATTGTTCAAGATATTGTTTTATATCCTTTACCAATCCGGTAAATTGAAATTTATTACTTAATCCTCTTGCTTTGACTTGACCCTTGAGATTGTCGAGGTCGCTGCCTTCGCCGACAACGATAAATTTTACATCGGGAATATTTATTTGCTCGCAGATATTGATGAATCCGGGATACATTTTACAGAAATCGACGGTTCCGACGTATCCGATATTGAATCCTTTATGCTTTTTCTTCTTTATCTTTAGGAATGGTTCGATGTCGCAGGAACTCCATATATATTCCCTTTCTATTCCACAGGCATTACTTATCGGGGAAGTATAATAAAATGCATCAAAAAAATTTATCAATTTATCGAAGAGAAGATATGGCGGATGCAGCCCGGACATGTGCGACCATCCCAGCAAGCGGCAGCTTGGGATTTCCTTTGCGGTTAAGAATTCAAACATCGCGGGATGATTCCAGACGTGACATAATACGAAGTCGTAATCCGGGATCATGCGAGCGTCAAAAATCTGGGAATAATCATTTTTATTTTCAGGGATATCATTCAAATACGTTAATACATGATTATTATTTTTATCTAAATTTATCCATGCCCTGATAACGGTACCGACTCCGCCGCCGTAATGAGTGGATACATGAAGGATGTTCATCAATAATTCCAATATTCATAATTTTGAATTATAAATTTAATATCTTCTGCTTTCGGATATATTTCTTTTTTTACGATATTATGCATTTTTTCATCCCATTGATGATGCAATCCGAATCCTTGATCAAGTTCTGATTGCGGTTGCCTCGTTCCAATCTGTATTTTCCTATGCAATATTTTTTCATTCCATGGGGAATAATCAAATCTTAAAATCATGAAATCTTTAGAATTATATTCTCCGTAATGACGTCCAATGGGATAAAAAATATTTTTATCCTTATGCAATAAACGTGATCTTCTAATCATAAAATTTTCCGGACTACGGAATGGATTAATTCCATGAAATTTTTGTTTTGTTAAAGCAATATTAGAATCGGGATAAGTATTATCATTTTCAGGATGATCGACCATACATGTCATTGCGATTATCCAGTATTCATTCTGATTTATTTTTGAAAAATTACCAATTAAAAATTCAGAAGTATTTAAAACAATTCTGAATCCATCTATTTTTTTTTCATATTTTTCTATTTCACGATCAATTAAATACGCTTCAAAATATTTATTTTCTGAATCAATTACAGTCCAATGCGGACACAATTTCTTTATTATCGCAACGGAATTATCAGTTGAATTATAATTAATCATTAAACCATCATCGAATATTTCACGATGATGCCGAAGCCACCATGGAAGAAGATATTCTTCATTATAAAAATGAGATATTATTTTCATATTCTGGGATCACTCCATTCTTGCATGTTCTGCAAACACCTACTTTGGGACCGTCAACTAAATGATTCTTTCTCCATATAGTATATTTTTCATTATTAAATATTTCAGATATAGTTTGTTTTTTTATATTTCCCATTATAGCAAAAGAATGCTCAGGAATATCAGAACGAAGAGCGCAACAAACCATGACATTGCCATTATAATCTATATACATATTATGAAAAAGCTGAAGACAACGTTTTGTCCTAATATAATTAGTTGCCAATGGAATAGTATTTCCGCGAGATGATCCGTCTGATATAAAATTTCTTGATCTAAATTGTATTCGTAATCTATCCATTTCTATCATATATTCAATTTTATATCCTGAAATATCTTTTATTATATGATATGGCAAGCCAATATTATCAAGTATTTTGATCATTGCTCGTTTATTTATGTCATAATCAAATTGGAATGGTTTAACATTATAATATTGTAAAAAAATTTCATTTAATCCGGCATCTCTCAATTCCATAAGATATTCCATGGAAATATAATCACCATTACTATTTGTTTTCAAATTAGCATTTGGAAGGGAATGACGTGCTTGTTGCAATCTTTTTAAAAATATATCCCTATGCGATGTTGGCTCATTATACCGGCTATATGTCACGTCTCCGGAATATTGTATTTCTTTCAATTGATTCATTACACTAAGATATAATTCTTCTTCCATAATATAATTTTTATTTTTGCGATCAATAAAAGAATTAGGACAAAACCAACATTGTCTATTGCAATATGAAAAAATTTCTATCTCAACAACTTTTAATTCATGTATCATTTGAAACAGTATCCTTCTTCCTCGAATTTTTTTATAATATCATCGTAAAATAAATTTCTTTCTTGAAAATTCCGGTAATAAATGCGGGCTTTTTCCGTTTCATTTCTATACGCATATATTTGATATAACATATAATGCGCTATCGCGTTTTCGGGGTAATGATTCGCTACATTCTGAAAATACGGCAGGCAAATATCATATTTTTTATTTTTAAAATTATAATTTTCCAGATAATTGACTTTAATATTCATGTAATATGCGTATTCTTCGATTTCCTGCGGTTCCACCCCCGGAGCCTTAATATTGCATTTACTGGTAGTGTAATCATTATAATTTTGGCTTAACAAGTATCCCGATTCCTTGCATTGGCGGTATAAACGACTCCCGGCAATAGGTACTACGATAAATATATGTGCCCAATCAATGCCTGTTTCTATCAATAAATTTAATGACTGTGCCCTGTCCTCGTCGGTTTCAAACGGAAATCCGATAATGATGAAGGCGTGGAGACGAATATTATATTTTTTTAAAATTTTAACCGCGCTAAATACTTGCGCCCGGCGTAAAGGTTTATTGATTATTTCTTTTAATACTCTATCCGATCCAGATTCAATCGCAAGCGGCAAAACCTTGATTTTGCATTGACTTAATGCGAATGCGATTTCTTCATCAATCTGGAATACTGCGATGCCATTCGGGAATTCGATATTAATGTCTAAATTTTTAAATTCAGACAGAAGATATAATGCCCTGTCTTTATTTGCAAGAAAATGATCGTCTTCGATAAGCAATATATCTAATTTATATTTATCAATATAATGTTTAACGGTTTCCAGCACTCTTTGTACCGACATTTTACGAATTCGTTTTCCATGAACTGTGCCGTTGCTGCAATATACACAAGAGAAAGGGCAACCTCTGCTTGTATGTATACTGACTTCAATTTTATTACTTAAATCCTTGTCGATATATGAGCGTCCATTATATCGCTTTAAATCAATATAGTTGAAATCCACGATAGGAATTTCATCGAGATTTTCAATAAAATCATATTGCGGCAGGATCCCATTTTTAATAGTATCCCTTGTGATCCATGCAAGACTATTGTTGATAGAATTTGTTTCTAATAATTTTTTAAATGGGATTTCTCCCTCGCCATAACATACTAAATCTATTTCCGGTATTTCATTGAATAAATCCTGATATAAATTTGTAGCTAATCCCCCGCCCACGATTAATAAACAGTGAGGAATAATTCTCTTACAAAAATGTGCGAGATATTTTAAATGTGGGAAGCATGTATTGAAAAGAGCGGAGATACCGATACAATTCGGCTGAAAATCGTTAAGTATTTTCTTTAAAGTATCAATTATGCCAATTTGAGAATCAATGCCTTGAGTATTGATTAAAAGATCATTAATATCAAAAATTTTTATATCATGTTGCTTTTCAACATTAATATATGATATAATAGACAACACTCCATACGGCGGAGTCAATGTCGGCAATTTTAATCCGGCGCGTTTCGGACGATATTCGTCAAACGGAAGATAAGGGGGTATGATGAATAATATTTTATTTTTTGGCATGTATATCAATCCATCCAAGCGCTAAATTTATATTATCAATTGCTTTCAATTCCTTATACTTCATATATCGCGTCAGGCATTCATCAAAAGATAACCATTCCTTTTGAGGAAGATACTCTCCGAATTCACCGGATGAATATTCCGGATTATTCGCCTGATTACGTAACTGAAAAGCAGTATATCCGGCTACGAAAAGATAAGAGAATATTTTATAATAATCCAGCCTGCTTAATTCAAAACTTAAATATTCCGGGGTTATTCCCGATTCGCATATTTGCTTAATCAATAAATAATCAAATCCCTCGATGTCGCATTTTATGTAATATGGAATGCCGTAGGTTCGGATAAGATGTTTATAATTTACAGTCGGTATGTTTTTCGTCTCATAGGCTATCTTGCGATAATCAGCTTTTTCTTTATCCGCAGTTGACCAGTCGCGATTATCAGGGAATACGTAAAATGGAATTTCAGAAAGTACGTCAGAACAAAATGCAGCATTTAAAATTATTAAATTATGTTCACCTTTAAATCGTTTTAACCCTGCACTCACCAGAAAGGGATCTGCTTCTACCGCGATTACATTATATCCTCTTGATAGATATTTTGCGGTATCATTGCCGTTGTGGAATCCGAGATCGAAAATTGTTTTTTTGTTGTTATCCAATTACATTATCCTTTTCAGTATTTCTTCGGCTTGAGCGTCCAGGTTGACAGGCATTCCCCGTTTAAGCTGATCGCATCCGCTGCAAATATTATTGGTTTCTCCGCGCAGCATATCCACTCTGAATTTTTTGAATGCGTCGCTATCCCATATCTTTTTCATAGATTGATGTCTCGCGTCCCCGATTATCATGCGTTTATCCCAATCGAGAAAGCATACAGAAACTTGACCATCGGCATGAGCGGTATAGGAATAAAAAATATAGGGACAAACTTTAATATTATCAAGAGGCTGCCCATATACCCCGACATCAGGATTTATATTTTCAACTTCCGTGTCGTACCAGCATCCCATTACGTGTTCGATGGAGCAGCCGTCGCTTATCGGAGAAAAAGTTTTCAGGAATAAATTTCTGTCCGCCTCCGATAAGTAGTCTCCATTTATTTTTATGAATATAATTGTATCTTTTTTAATTGAATATAAATGTTCGATATTACTGACTAATTTCGAGAAATTAACATCCCTGCCCGTGAAATCACGATACTGCGCAGAGGTCATGCCATTTATTGAAATATTAATCCTGTCAATGCCAGACGCGATTAAATCGCAGTTATAAACCGGATTAAGAATAAATGCGTTTGTTGTGGTATCGACTTTTAATACTTTATCGGATTTTTTCGCGTATCGCACCATATCCGTAAAATAAACATTCATCAGGGGTTCTCCAAAACCATATAGCCGGATTGTTTTTACCGGATTCTGAAATTCCTGCAAATCATCGATGATTTTTTTATACAGATTGAAATCCATTGCTCTTTTATCTTTGATTTTATCATTCATACAGAATTTACATTTAAAATTGCAATATGAAGATGGATCTACGAATAATACCCATGGTGTTGAAAGAGGTATTGCCGGGGCTAAGGGTTCTCTGTTCTCTAATTGGATTCTATGCATTATTTTTTCCTATAAAAATATATGTTCACTCTGCTGCGTTGAAGTCGCAACACTGCAATTTCTGCATAATTCTAAATCCAGAATATTCCCTTTACTTATCTCATCCCGATAATGCCGGAATAATGCATGATTATATAATTCGATAACGTTTTCATCCAATATATTTCCAATATGAATATCCCCGAATTGATCACCGCAGCAGAATCCCATTTCACCATCGGAAAAAATTTTAAGTTTATATATTTCAGGGCAATGTATCTTCGGTAATATCTTCATGCCTTCCGGCACCTTCTGAAAATCTTCGCCTGCGTTATGGACATCGTATACTGATATTATATCTCCGTATTTTTTATCCAGTTTGTTTAACCAGAATTTCAGGAAATCATTCCATTCCTGACGGTTCGATTCCTGCCTGGTAAATCTGATTATTATTTTTACATTTTTTTTCTGTTTATTCCTTTCCCTTATGAGAAAATCAATATTGTTTATAACGGTTTGAAGTTTTAACCCTATCCTGATGCTTTCATATACTTCCGCGGAATACCCGTCGATACTGAAAACAAATACATCAATCCCCGCCTGTAATAATTGCATTGTCATATCTTCCGACAAAAGCATAGCGTTCGTAAATATTCCGACTTCAGTAAAATTATGATCTTTTGCTATTTTTATTTTTTCAGCAGTGTCGGGATCGATGAGTGTTTCCCCAAGCCCAAGCAATGAAAATATTTTGAGATTATCCCTAATTGGCAACAATTTATAAACGATTTTTTCAAAGACATCATTCTTCATGATTTCTTTTTTTCTGCTTCCCGCAATAGGACACATCGTACATTTTGAATTGCATAATCCGGCAACTGTTTCTATTTGCACTTGCAACGGTATAATTTTTTCCATTATCTTATCCTGTGAGTATTGATATCGGTATTGTATCTGCCTTTTTCGTAAAAGGATTTAAAAACTCCTATTTCCGGCAATATCAAGATATCATCCGGCCATTTCTTGCGAAGATTCTCGGCGTATTGTCCGTCATCGCATGAAGACGCTTCCTGAAATCGCGTTTGTTTCAATATGTCTCCCCTTACAATCATTTGACATAAATCAATATTTGCGACATGGATATCGTTAAGTTTATGCAAATACAAAGGAATTGCCGGCCATTGGTATGCGGCGTCGGTAGGGGCAGGAGAATTATCGCCCCTGCTTGCTGAAAAAATAATTATTTTAGCATTTATAAATTTCATTATTTTTGAAATAAATCCGGGAGCGTACATATCGTCATCGCCGAGAAATCCGTAGTAATGGTCGTCAATAATAGTCGCCAATTCAATAAATTTATTCAGCTTTTCATATCCAACCATGTAATGATTTTTTATTTCAGATACGATGGGTTGAATAAACGGTTCCGTATCTTTCTCAAAATATTTTATTTCGTGGGGTTCGCATACCGGATGCCAATAAACATCCATATTTTTAATATCTTGTTTTATCGTTTCATGCAGGTATTCCCTGTAAAAAGCCATCACTATATGAAAATTCAACATTAATTTACCTCAAAAATTCCTGCCCGCGGGACCCGCCGGGAAGATGGAAATGCTTACATTTTATTTTTGAATAATTCGCTAATTTAAAACTGTTCCCATTTCGGCAAGAATCATAACTGATCCACGCATCGGGAAACGCATTCAGATTTTCCGTTGACCAGCGGAAAGGAATTTTTTCGATTATTTCTCTCTTGTATAATGCGCATCCGCTGAGTACATGATGAGTCGGCTGAAAGGCATCGGGAAGGCTGAACATTTCCGGGGTATGAAAACCGGGGTAATAAATCCCTCCGATCACGTCTGCCCTATCAATCACCTCGTTAAACGACTGCAGCCAATCCGGAGGAGGCATAACGTCCGATTCAAGTATTACGAAATATTTACAGTTTGTTTCCAGGAACATATCCCTGAGAAAATTCACGGATTCCGTGACATTGCGAAGGAATAGTGTTTGCCTGTCCTCGCGGGATACCACGATGTGATCGATGCTGCAATTTTGAGATAGCGGAGAAATTAAATCCTGTAAGGATTTGACGTATTCCTCGTCGATTGAATTGTCAACGACATGCACTCCGGCGTCGCCGATATCGCTCTGGAATAAATTTTTGAAGAATTGTTGGTCGCAGTAGTTTTTGCACTCGTTCGTATATATTGCGATGAAGAAATCGGAATAATTTAACATAGGTTTAACCCCTTATTATTATTTTTATCTTTTTACTTTTATCATCCTGCCTTTAAATTTGTAAAGAATATTTTTATAAAAAGCCTTCAGCATCTTTTCATTATTCTGAAAAAAAGAATCAATTAATGGCATCAATTTTTCCCGGAATATTTCTTCCGTGGGGTGATTACCCGTATCCCATTCCGCGACAATTTCTTTATTATTGGTTTTTATCGCCCAGTATTGTTCCATAGCGCGGGCGAAGCATTCACAGGTACGGTTTTGATAAGCGGATTTTTGTTTTGACTTCATATTTTTTCTGAATACTGCCGCGATCTGGCCGGCCTCGCTATCGGGATTATCGGAGATGTAATGCCTGCCCGATTGCTGGCCCACGTAATAATCCATGAAGTGGCCGAATTCATGGGCGAGGATAAAACCGGTTCCTTTCTCGCCGTATTTCGCGGTTACGCCGATTGCCTTCATTGACGGGCAGAATAATCCCGATGCCTTTCTCGCGTGCATTAAGACGTCCCCTGAATGCGATATCTTCAACCCGAATTTTTTCGCCATTTCCGATCTGTTCCCGAAAATTTGATATACGTCGGTAAGCGCGCCCTGGATAGCGCTTATCTCGGCGTCGCTAATTTCAGCGCCATTCTGACGCTTAACCTTAACGCCGTAATCATTCAATAAATCATCTTTTAACCCAGCGTCTCCATATGCAGTTTCCCTGCCCTTGGCATGAGTATTATAGTATTCCTCGATCTGGATCTCCATATCCTCGGTTTTCTGCTTCATATCCTGACGGATTTCATTATATAATTCCCATGTCTTCTTTCGCGTCTCTCCGGCCTTGTCGGATTTCCCGATAAATCCTTCGATGAAATCCATTTGAGCGTAAGACATTTTGTTTTCGGGTATTACTGAAATTCTTTTTGCTTTTCTTTTTAACCCTGATTCCTCAATCTCTTTTTTCTGCTGCGCTTTCGCTTTCTTCAAATAATAATCATGCATAGCCGCGAGGACATCCCGGTTTACAACAACATAGGCGTTACTCTTATCGAATGAAGTAGAATAAGTTCCTGTCTGTACAGGCACACCTTTATTAACCTGCACGACATATTTATCCTCAGACATCTTATAAATCGGCAGAAGATTGTGATTATATTTGAGATAGCTTTCCTCGACATCCGGGATATATGCAGGCTTCTTCTCTGTTAAAATATTTTTGTCGCTGACAAGATAAATGTTTTTTGGAATTGCTCCGGAATAATCCTTTGCCGTGAATTTCGTATTATCTGCCCTTAGAAACGGGATAACAAATTCTGTTTCTTTCGGCGAAAATTCAACCACAGGCGTTTCTATCGTTTCCGGCGGTTCCGGTATTCCCATAATTTCGCGTTCTGCCTCCGCCCGCGTTTCCGGGGTAACGGTATTAATTGCTTTTGAAATTTTAGTGTCTGCTTTTTTCTGCGCGGAGGATTCTTTTTCTTTTAATTTTTCATCTTCTAATAATTTCTTGGCATAATCCAATTGCTCCGGATATGTAGAATTCTCAACTTTGCCTTCATTCGCATCAATAGTTTTCTGAATAGACTCAATTACTTTTTTGATGTCTCCGCCATGATAATCAATAGAATTCTTTACACTAATGCGAACATGCTCCTTCATGGATTCGGGAAGATTATCAATCGTTCGTTGTTTTTTAGTTGTCGGTTCAAAATTAGCAACTGGTTCTAATCGCTGATTATTCTTTTCTTCCTGCTTCCCCTTCAATTTATCCACAAAATCAGGGAAGGATTTATCGACTGCCGCAAGGAATCCCCTTGATTTTATTTCTTCCCATATCTTATCTATGTCTTCGCGTACTTTTAATTGCAAGGGAGAATTAGGAAACATTTTTAGAGCCTTTAATGTTAAAGAATCTCTTTCTTTTTTTAATTCTTCAAGAGACATCTCTTTCAATGATTTCCCCTTAATATCGGGAGATTCCTCCCTCTTCCCATAAATATTATACAGTTCCCGCATTACCTGCAATTGCAAATTCTTTCCCGATACCGACGGTTTTTTATCTTTCACGGGGGCAGGTTTTTTGTCTTTCTTCGGGGTTGCCGGCTTTCGTTCTTTCTTCCCCGAAAATAAATTGTCCCATTTATCCTTGTGGCTGAAATATTCCGATACGTGATCTTTCCAGCCGTCCCATGTCAGATTATATTTTTTTGCGATGTCATGCGATTTATAATCAGCGTCAATTCGTTGCATTGCCTGCTTGGTATCCTTGAATCCAAAAAATTCAGCAATCTTTGACAGCCACGACCCCTGCTGTTCCTTTCTGAATTGATCGTATTCCCCTTGGCTGTAGAAATAATTAAAACCTTTACCTGTGGATTTCGGTACGCGCCTGACGTATTTGTGGCCGGGGCGCATGTCGCCGAGGGCTTTGGTCATGGAAAAATTATTTAATTTAACTTCAGCATGATATATCCAATGACTAAAATTAATTGAATTATAAAAAACATTTTGTATATTATTTTTATTGTCTTCTATTGTCCAATAATATTTATTTCCATTTTTATTAAAAATAATATTATATCCTTGCCATGTACCTATTATTTTTTTGACCATTTCCCTCTCCTGAATCCTTCTTCCATATAAGATAAAATATCTGATTTTTTATCCAAAATTGTTATATTCAATTTTTTTTGTTCATCCGATAAATTCAATTTATCATACGTTTCTTTAGTCATTAAAATTTCTGCAAATTTATCTATCGGAACAAAAGATGGTAAATGCGCTTCCCATTTCCCATGAAGTTCTTTTTTTTCATAATCTTCTATATCGCCTTGTAATGCAATATCTTTCGACATATAATCATAATAATCAGGATTTTCTTTTGCATTTAATTTTGATTTATCAAAATCTTTTTTTTTATCTATTTTTTCTAATTCATTAGGATTATATTCATATCCATTTTCTGTTTCATATCGTTCCAAATTATGTGCTGACCACGGCCTGTATTCATACTGTTTTCCACTCAAAAAAGATGTTCCCGCAGAAGGCGTCATGTTGAAATCTGGATGTTTCATTATATCTTGATTTAATATAATAGAAATTTCTCCGTATCCAGATCCATTGCCATTTGATCCCATGATAGCAAATACATGATTATCCGTACCTATTTCTTTGTCTTTTGAATATCCAATTGCACCTTCCTTTTCTTCTTTAATGTATTCATTCAATTCTTTTGAAATATTCAACCAGATTTCAAACGCTTCTTCTTCGCTTTTTTCGGGTAACGCTTTTTCCCAATCAAATTTTGTTGTCTTTTTATTATTATAAGCTAATTTAGCTGCTTCGTCTCCATATTTTGGCCTTATAACACTTTCTATATAAGCATGACTTTTCAATTCTCCACTATTTTCTATCGCAGTTAATGCTTTCAATCCTCCAGAATTTAACACTTTCATGAATTTATCACTATTTAAACTATGTACAGGGGTTAAATTTTTTACATAATTTACAATTTCCCCTTCTCCTTTTTCAATAACATTAATCCTACCTTCTATACTATTTATTGCTTCTGAGGAAATTTTATATAATTCAGATTCTGACATAACTTTTAATTTTTCCAATCTTTTTTTTAAATTTTCTACTTCATAATTACTATATTTTTTTAATTCTGAATTTAATGATGCATGATTTTTTTTGAAATTTATATCTTTATTTAAATTTTTTATTGGAATACCCTCTTTTCCTATTTCATTTTTTTTTACGTTACCTGCTTTCTGCTCTTTATAAAAATACCGCCACCCACCTTTCCCGTCAGCCTCTTTGCGAATGTACTTTGTCATCCGAGCTTTCTGCATATTCGTATAATATTCAGGATCCTCCTCCAGCCGCTTCAGCGCGATCTTTGCCGCTACAACTGTGCTGCCCGCCTTTTGCAGCTCTATCTCAATTGCTGCGCGGAGGGTTTGAGGGGAGTAATTCTGGAAAAGTTTCATATTGGAAACTCCTTTTTTAATCTTTCATATTCTAAGTCAGACATAGAATCAAATTCGTTTAATCCATTCGGAATTATTTTTTTAATTTGTACAACTAAATGAGTATGTTTTAGAATATCATATTTTAAAATAATTTTTCCGATATATTTGGCTTTTTCCATGTCGGAATATTTTACGGATTCCAAATGCTCTTTATATCCTTTTTTATCAAAATTAAAACTATCATCAATCACATTGATACCGGCAGGATAAAATATTTTCGTGAAATTATCATTCTCGATGTCTTGCATATTCTAAATATTCTCCGTATGTTTTTATTAAATCTTTTATTATACTATGTGATTCCTTCTCTGCATCGACTGCATATTTTATTAAATTTTTATGATAAACAAATAGCTCAATTCTCTTGTCAACTGGAATAACTTTCTTTACTTTTAATTTATAAACAATATTCGTTTTATTCTTTTTTGTAAAAATTTGTATTTCTTTTATTTGATTTAAGATTAAAAATTTTAAATCATCATCAGAAAAAGAAGTTCCATTCGTATGATTATGAATAAATAATTTAGCTTTTTTCATATTCCTGACTTGCCGTTCAATAAATCTGATATGATTTCTTTCCCCTTCCCTGTAAGCTAAAATTTCATTTTTATCGTTCAAACATAAACCGTGTTCAACTTTTTCACTTCTAATAAATTTTATAAATTCATTTAATGTTGCTTCATCAATTCTCCTTGGTTTTCGATTATCTGATTCTTTGTAATAATATCGATATCCGCCTTTCCCGTCAGATACCTTCCGAATATATTTAATCGGACGGGCTTTATTCATTTTATAAAAAATAAATTTCAATTCATCACCTTAACTTAAAATCAAAATTTACGGATTTTACATTGAAATATTCCTGGCTGAAAATAATAACTTTCTCAGGGCTGAATTCTTTGCATGAAAATAAATTGATGTAGCAATCATTGTGCCCGCCGTCTTCCCGGCAATGAACGGTGATACTGCTTGTCATAAGGAACTGGAACGCGGATATTCCGTTGATGTCGCCTTCGCCGAATCTCTCAACCATGCATTCGCCGTAAGGCTTCATATCTATCAGAGAAAGCACTTCCGCGATATATTTGCGCATTGGCTCCTTCTGTGTTATCGCGTCTCTATCGCAATCGAATAAATCGAGTATCAGTTCCCAGCCCCAGTGCTTTTGCTCCATCGATTATGCCTCCGGTTTATAATTTTTTCATTTTCATCAATCCATTGATTTAAAGATTTTTTTTCTTCTATTAGCTTTTCTTGTCCTTCTTTTGAATAATAATCTTGATATAAAGAATTATCCAAATTTATTATATTATTGTTTTTAATTTCCATCAGGATAAGGTTCCTTAGAATTTAATTTTATCCATTCCCTGATCTTTTTCGTATTCGTGGGAATGATTGAAATAATATTTTTCTCCCATCCCTTTTGATAATTTGCGAGATAACCCGCGCGGGCTTCCTCTATTGACTCATATCCGAACATGATCTTGCATTCATCGAATATGCCTTGCTTCCCCTGATTTATAACAAACGCTTTCGATGCGCCCAATTTGGGGCCGATGAAACAATCTACGGGATCATAGTCGTTACCTTCTGTCCCGACGATATATCCATAATGCGCCTTTTGGCGATTAACCCATTTCTTGCCGTCTTCTCCAATACCCCAGCGGATGCTGCCTTTCGGATTCTCAATTGCGATCCGAATATCCTTGAATGTCACATACCCTTTTCGGTAGTTCTGCGCCAGCTTTTGCGCTTCCGTCGGGGAGGTGTCAACGTCCATCTCCTGCAATTGTTTCCGCACCTTTAATATTTCTTTCTTCGGATTGAGTTTGTCCTCGATGATTGCCAGTATTTTATCTATCTTCTGCG
>Ga0265293_10008343_pt1 | contig 15396 bp, 12 predicted proteins | sample Munlanlewell138R_FD_192505 | JGI IMG/M metagenome (GOLD analysis project Ga0265293, IMG submission 192505) | Leachate microbial communities from a municipal landfill in Southern Ontario, Canada - Leachate well 138R | ecosystem: Engineered > Solid waste > Landfill > Unclassified | place: Canada...
GTATTGATCACCAATATTCTATAATGTCTTGAATGTTTATATAATTGAATTTGTTTACCAACATTTCTTATGGCTCAGATGATTTCGTTTTTCTATGTCCTCTCCATGCTTATAAAGCCGACTACACCGTTTATTGTCTCTTTTATGACATACCCGTCATTTTGTGTTTTCCCTCAACCCGTCATTCTGAAGGAGCGCAGCGACTGAAGAATCTTGACCCAAAGGAAGTGACCCTAGCAGCTTACGGTTTTCCATTTCTGGATCTGGGGTATACTTTTCACCTTAATTAATATATAGTTAAAAAAATATTTATATGATATTATTTAGTGAAGCAGCAAAAGTTATGATAAACGAAAGGAAGAGTGACGTTTATGAATGTTGTAGATTCCAAAAATAATTTTATTTTTTCGGGATATGATACCGTAGAACTGGCTAAAAAATATGGTACGCCGCTATATGTTATATCAAGAGATGTTATTAAAAACAAATGTAAAGAGATAAAGAATGATTTTTTATACAAATATGATAATACTAAAGCTGTATATGCCGGGAAGGCCTTTTTGACTATGGTGATGTGCAAAATAATTGAAGAAGAAGGTCTTGGATTGGATGTAGTGTCCGGCGGAGAATTATATACGGGAATCAGAGCGGGTTTTCCTATGAAAGACGTAATATTTCACGGAAATAACAAATCTGCAGATGAAATAAAAATGGCTATAAAAAATGATGTTGGGAGAATAGTAATAGATCATATGGATGAAGTTTCAATGATAGAAGATACTGCTTCAAGCTTTAACAAAAAAGTAAAAGTACTGATAAGGGTTACGCCCGGTGTCAACAGCAATACGCATAAATATATAAGCACAGGACAAAGGGATTCAAAGTTTGGAATTCCGGTGGACAATATTAATGAAGTAGTTTCAAAAACACTTAATTCTGAACACATTGAGCTAATGGGTTTTCACTTTCATATCGGTTCCGGATTATATGAAAACGATTCTTATATATCCGCCGTAAAGGCTCTATTAAAAATAATGAAAAAAATCAAAGACGATTTGGGGTTTATTACAAAAGAGCTTAACACAGGCGGTGGCTTTGGTATTTACTATACAAAAAAAGACTGCGCGAAACCTATCAGCTATTATACTGACGGTATAATGGAAGCCTTGTATAAATATTGCAATGAGTTGGATTTGGATATACCTGCTATAATAATTGAGCCGGGCAGGTGGATAATCGGAGAAGCGGGGATTACGCTTTATACAATCGGCGCAATTAAGGAAGTTCCCGGTATTAGAACTTATGTAAGTATTGATGGCGGACTGCCGGATAACCCGAGGCCTGCGCTATATGAAGCAAAATATGAAGCTGTTATTGCAAATAAATTTAAAGAAAAACCGGAAATGATAGTTACTATAGCAGGAAAATGCTGCGAAACAGGAGATATACTGATTCATGATTTAAGTGTTCCTAAAGTCCGCAAAGGTGATGTTTTAGCGGTTTTAAGTACTGGAGCCTATAATTATTCCATGGCCAGCAATTATAATAAACTGCCAAGACCTGCTGTAGTTTTATTAGATAAAAATAGGGACAAAGTTATAGTTAATAGGGAAACATACGACGACATATTAAAAAACGAAAATATAATTTAAAAAGAAGTATCCATAGCCTGTGGATACTTCTTAATTAAGGCAAATCAATTGCTTAAAAAGGTACTAGGCCTTTAGTCTTATACACAAACTGTTAGTATCCTGTGCATAACTTATATATAGATGTTTGCTATAAACCTATGCACCCTATATTGTGGGAGTACATACAATATAGTATAAAATCCCTACCAAAGCCGTCTATAGTTAAGAGCAGGAGAGATGTAAATGTTGTTCGATGTATTTCTTTGGAATAAATCACTTAAACTTAAGGTTCATATAGATGAGCTGATAGCAAGAATGTCGGCTTATAACATTAAAGAAAACTCATACCCTGAAATGATAAAATGTTTCGCTATTATGGCACGAACGGAGTTAGCCAGAAAGATTAAAATCTATGGCGGGAGCGGGTGCGGTAAGAATAAAGGTTGTGAAATCTGTACAGAACCGGGACATTGCTTGGAGTACGGCATACCGAATATGGACATACCTATAGATGATATTCCTTTAAGTATTAAACAAGCTGTTAAAGAAACAACGAATAAAATTATTACCTTTGAAGGAAAGCCAATAAAGCCATACTTTCATTATAGATGTGGCGGCGCAACAGAAAATTCGGAAAATGTGATAGGAAATAAAATAACTTATTTAAGAAAAGTATTTTGTAAATATTGCAGTGAAGTATCAGATAAAGATAAGGATAAATTTTTTACTTTAGAAGAGTTGGAGAGCATGCTGAATATAAAGATTACCAAGCCAAGAAATGAATATTATAATATTAACGGGATATTTGAAAAAGTAGAGGTGGACGAAGAAGGAAGAATTAAATCAATGAACGTAGGCGGAAAGAAGTTCAAAGGGACGGAAATTATGAATATATTAAATCTCAATTCTACCAGATTTAATTATATGCCTGTAAGATTTTTAATATCTTGTATAGGAAAAGGCCACGGTTTAGGTCTTTGTTTAATCGGTTCGGAAAAGATGGCTGAAATCGGAATGGGGCACACTGATATATTGAATTATTATTATACCGGAATAGAAATTGATGAAATGCAATTGCCGGAAAAAGATAAGCCTCTAAAAGGACGAACTATTGTACTTGATGCTGCTTCCGGTATAGGCGATAAAAATGAAGCTGAAAGTGTAACAGGACTAAAAGAAGGTGAAGTTAATTTCCTTATTGTTTCTGAGCTTAGTAAACTTCTATCGAATAACGGAGCCGAAGTGTTTTTTACTAGAGACAATGAAGATCATATAGTCTTATCAAAGAGAGTAGAAATTACAAATTCTAAAAAACCGGATCTTTTTATTTCTATCAGCCAAAATACATTTCCAAACGAAACTGCTTCAGGTACGGAAATATATCATTATAGGGAAGATAATGAAGGGAAAGAGCTTTCAGGTTTTTTGATGGAAGAGTTATCAAAACAGCTAGAAAGTAACAGAAGAGGAACAAGAGAAGTAGAATTTTATTTGCTTCGAGAAGTTAGATGCAGTGCTGTTTTGATTGAACTTTTATATATGACAAATCCAACTGATGCAGAAAAACTTGCAAATCCTCATATGCAAAAAAAAGCTGCCGCAGCAATATATGAAGCTGTTAAAAGATATTATACGGTCCAAGGGTGCTAAGGTACCCCCTTGGAGTTAAGATTTTTCAGTTGCTACGCTTCTTCGTAATGACAGAATCGCGTTTGGGCTACAAGTTATCGAGTTACTTCCTTGAGGTTAAGATCCTTCGCTATCGCTCAGGATGACGATATAGAAGGGGACTCAGGATGACGATATAGAAGGGGACTCAGGATGACGATATAGAAGGGGACTCAGGATGACGCCCCTCCACCGTCATTCTAAGTAGGGGCGGTCTGTGACCGCCCGTGATATCTAAGCATTAACGATTCGGTATCAAAACCCTATAGAAATAACCCCGGGCTAGCAATATATATAAAAGACTGAGAAATAACGAATTAATGGGAGATAATCTAAAATCACGTCTATTCGTCACTTTTTATGCATGTAAATACATTTGACTTAAAAATAATCAGTCTGGTATAATATTTGTTTCGAATTTGACACATTCTATAATATATGTTAAAATATATTGTGTTTGGAAGGTAGGTGATGTTTATGGCATCAAGAAACACCCTATCCCTTATTAAAAGGAATGTGGATAATCATGTAGGCGAAAGAGTAGTCCTTAAAGCAAATAAGGGGCGTAAAAGAATATCCATTAGAGAAGGGATTATTGAAAAGACTTACCCAAGCATTTTTGTGGTTAGAATAGATGGGGATGTAACAGAAGATGCCGGAAGGGCTGTTTCTTACAGTTATTGCGACATTTTGACCAATTCTATAGAAGTATTTTTGCATAAGGATAATATGAAAATCGGGTGTATGTAAAATAACTAAATAGAAAATAAAAAAAGAATCTTTGATAATAACGCTATAGGCTTATACCTTGGGAAATTTACAAAGGTTCTTTTTTAATTTTTGTCTTATTAATAGAATTCACCATATCTTCCGCAATTTTTAGTGCTTCCAGACCATTCAATTCATTGCTGATAGGTTTTATACCTAATTTCAAACATTCTAAAAAATGTTTAATCTCAATATATAAGGGTTCTCCATCTAAGATAATTGATCTGTTTTCACTTATAATATTGTAGCAACAGCTTTGAAAGGTTTTGTTAACATTCATTTGTTTTATCCTATCAACTTTATATTGCAGAAAATCAACCATTATATCCTCGTCAGCAGTATAAATCGATAAACTGCGGATTTTTTCGCAGGAGGACCTGCTTGCATTAAAAGTTGCTACAACATCATTTTCAAACTGAATTATTGCCTGTGCCGAATCTATATTTCTATCACTGGTTGCCGCAAAGAGTTTGGTAGGTTGAGCATTAATTATGCTCAAGACTATATCAATATCATGGATCATCAGATCTATAATTACATCTACATCAAAGTGGCGATTTTTTTCAAACTTACTGATTCTTTTTAAATTAATGTGCTTTATTTCTTTACCTGTAAGATATTCTCTAATATATAAGATTACCGGATTAAATCTTTCTATATGTCCTATCATACAAATGTTATTCTTTTTTTTCAAAAGTTCAACTAACTGTTCGGCATCCTTTGTTGTCGCAGTCATGGGCTTTTCGATGAAAATGTTTTTATTATGCTCAAGACACTTTTTAGCAATTTTATAGTGCGTCTGTGTCGGTGTTGCTATTATTATCGCATCCACTGATTCAATTATTGAATCTATATTAATGTGTTGTTCGACATCATAAATTTGAGCAAATTTTTGCATGAGTTTAGGGTCAGTATCAAAAATTGATATTGTTTTAATATTTCCTTTGAAACTGTTTAAAACTCGAAGATGATGTTTTCCCATTTGTCCAAGTCCGATTATTCCAACATTCATTATTACACCCCGCATCTATAGCTAGTATATAATATGAATGCTTTTGGGATTTGCTATATATTAATTTAAATTTGCTGCTTTAGCGGCACATCTTTCATGTATTTGGCGGGGTTACCGCAATGAATTTCATTCTTGGGAATATTTTTTGTTACTACACTTCCTGCGGCGGCAAAACCGTTTTCATATATTATTACTTCGGGTAATATGGTCGCTTGCGCCCCTACCCTGCCTCCTTTTTTTACTGTTACACCTTTAAAGGTTACACCGTGTTGGCGTGCCGCATACCTATCATTGGTGGTTACAATTCCCGGTGCAATAAATGCATAATCTTCGATTTCAGAGTAAGCAGTTATATAAGCATTGGTCTCCAGCTTGCAAAAAGCACCGATACTGCAGCAGTTTTCTATTGAAACACCTCTTCCGATTATAGTGTTATTATCAATGGTCACATCTTCTCTAATACTTGATAAATCAGCAATAAGGCATTTCGAACCTATAGAGCAGCCTCTATATAAAACAACGAAATTACCTATTATGCAATTATCTTTTATAATACACGGCTCCAGTTTACCACTAATATTTAATGAACTTGTTTTAACTTTCATGGGCAGTTTTCCAATAACGGTATTATCGTCTATTCTAATGTTATTGCCGATTTGTGTATCATTATATATAGTAACATTATTTCCGATTATGACATTATTACCGATTAAGACATTTTCCCCTATCATGGAAAACGACCCCATCTGAAAACAGTCACCAATTTGTGCACTTTTTGAAATCACACTTCTATTTTTCATACTCTCCTCCGTTATATTAAGTTTATATATTCTATTAAAAAAATTTTAGATATATAACAATAACCTTTTTACAGGCTTGGACATAGTATGGTATGGGAAGAAACAAGCTATAAAGAAGGGAGGTGGGTAAATGCCTAATTTTTTAGTTTTTAACGATTCTGCAGAAAATCTAAAGATGCAATCCTATGGTATAACTTCAGGGGGAACGGTTACAGGAATATTAGTAGAAAGCGACGGTACAGTCCAGGTAGGCGGAAGTATAACCGCAACTATAACCGATACTGTTATGGTATCGGGAGAAGTAACTGTAACGGCAAATGACTTCGATATCAGAAGTTTAAGTGCGACCACGGATACTGTAAGTATAACCGGAGATATAAATGCAGTGATAACGGAAACTGTACCGGTATCCGGGGAAGTGTCAGTAACAGCCAATGACTTCGATATTCGAGGTTTAGCCGCAGCAACGGATACAGTTAGCGTAGAAGGAACAGTGACAGCAGCTATAGGAGATACGGTCACGGTAGCCGGGGAAGTGTCAGTGACAGCCAATGACTTCGATATTCGAGGTTTAGCCGCAGCAACAGATACAGTTAGCGTAGAAGGAACAGTGACAGCAGCTATAGGAGACACGGTGACGGTGGCCGGGGAAGTGTCAGTGACAGCCAACGACTTCGATATTCGGGGTTTAGCCGCAGCAACGGATACGGTAAGCGTGGAAGGAACAGTAACAGCAGCTATAGGAGACACGGTGACAGTAGCCGGGGAAGTATCAGTGACAGCCAATGACTTCGATATTCGAGGTTTAGCAGCAGCAACGGATACAGTAAGTGTAGAAGGAACAGTAACAGCAGCTATAGGAGACACGGTGACGGTAAGTGTTGCAGGACACGGGTTTACAGCATCCAGTCTGACAATTAATCTTGATGATGCAAATCTGACAAGTACCGAATTCAACTTTGATACCTCACAGATGAAACAATATTCCTTTTATATTGTCAATACAGGTACTGCAACAATTTCTGCAATGCTGGAAGTAAGCCCTACAACCACTGAAACCTATTATACACCGGATAAGTCTGCGGAAATCACGTTGACACAAGACGAATCAACGGTATTGGTTCCTGCATTCTTTATGAATTATACCAGAATTCAGGTTGAAAGCTCGGAAACTGCAGTAGCGGAAGTATACTTCAACGGACAAAACTAGCACGCAGGTGGGATAATTTGCAGGTGGGTTACCACCTGCTACATATGGAAGTATTATATAACAGAATTAGTATTATTCTTGATAAAAAGTCTATGTGAGGTGACCTAAATGGGAAAATCATTAAGTGTCTGTATGATAGTTAAAAATGAAGAAAGAAATATGGAAAGGTGCCTGCAGAGCATTCACCATATAGCTGATGAAATAATTGTAGTAGATACAGGCTCTGTAGATAATACGAAATCTATCGCTTCGAAATATAATGTCAAAATTTATGATTTTCAATGGGTTGATGATTTTAGCAAAGCTAGAAATTATTCTATTGAAAAGGCTAATTGTGATTGGATTTTAATACTGGATGGTGATGATGAGTTTGAAAAGCGCGATAGCAGCCGATTATTGGAATTGATTAATAGAAAAGATGCGGCGGATATATACATTTTTAATACGATTTGTTATGTGGGGGAAAAAGCAGGTAACGAAAGAATCTTAAATGTGAATATCAGATTGTTTAAAAACATTCCTGAGCTTAGATATCAAGGACGAATACATGAATCTGTGGTATCTAAAAAACCTGATACAAAAATGGAAACTGCTGAAATAACCGTATATCATTACGGATATTTGAATGTTTATGTAAAAGAACAGGAGAAAAGAAAAAGGAATATGAGGATTTTAAAAAAACAGCTGGAGGAGCAACCTGAAAATCCTTATTTTTTATTTTGTATGGGTAACGAATATTTTGCATTGGGTTTAGCAGAAAAGTCCTTGGAATACTTTAATTTATCATTTGAAAAATGCAACAAAAAAGATATATATGTACCAAAACTGTTGATTAGAATTATAATGGCATATCAGCTCCTTAAAGACTATAATAGAGCAATTTTTTATATAGAGAAGGCTTTATCCTTATATCCTAACTATACTGATGTCGAGTATATAAGAGGTTCCATTTATCATAGCAAAGGCATTGTCACAAAAGCCATAAGATGTTTCAATAAATGCTTGGAAATGTCTGAACCGCCGGCAGTATTGAATTTCATTATAGGCGTGGGAACTTATAAAGCCCACTATGCATTAGGATGTATATATCACCAAATAGAGGACTATTCAGAGGCACTACTGCACTATAATCAAGCCTTACTTATAAAGCCGGATTATTATGATGCTATTTATTCAATAGGCGGGGTTTTGGCTGTAACATCTGCTAATAATAGTGAGTTTAAAGAGAAATTATTGAAGTTTTTTGATACCAATATGCCAAATAACTGTGCAATGATTGCAGATATCTCTTATTTACAAAGAAAATATGAAATGGCCATAGAATTTATAGAAAAAGCAAAACAAAAAGGTTTGTATAATGAAGGGTTGGCTTTATTAAAGGCTCAAAGTTACTTCTATTTAAGAAAATATGAAAAAGCTGTTGGGGTATTTTCCTCTGTGAGTAATGAAAGTAATCACTATATTAAAGCAAAAACCTATCATTGTCTAAGCCTTTTGTTAAGCGAAAGGTTCAAAGATGCGGAAAAAGCTATAAAAGCCTTAGAACAAGAAGAAGACTTTAAACTTAAGCATAAGGTATTTAATTGTTTGGCTTCTATCTTAAGTAACGGTGAAAAGGTTATTTTTGATGAGGAACTAAAGGCTTCCGATGATTTATTAAATGTCATTTTTGAGATTCTTGATTTAATTCTAGGTACTAAAGAATTTGACAAGTTTGAAAAGGCTTTGGAAATGTTAAATTGTATTGAAAATGATAAGGCATTGCTGCTCCTCGCGAAGCTTTATAATAAACATGGCTTTATAGAAATGGCTTCAAAGGAAATTATTCGTTCAATAAAGATATTCAATAAGGTGGATGGGGAAGCGGCTTTCATATTGAGTAAAGGCTTTTCCATTATGAACAATAAGAAAAATTCCTTTTAGAATTAATGAAGGGGGTGAAAAAAATGATAATAACAAAAAAAATCTTTTCTACGGCAGATACCTATATAGATTCTAATGATCCTGATGAAAACTTTGGCAGTTCATCTAGAGCATGGGTAGGTACAATGGATTCTGCTAACGAATATAAATATCTTATAAAATTCAATTTAGATAGCATTCCTTTTAATGCAGAAATACTATCCTGTACTTTGAGGCTATATGTAGATTCTGTTCAAAATGAGAATATTGAGGGAATTTTCACTTCTTATCTAATTGATTCGGATTGGAGCTATGATACTGTTACTTGGAATACACAACCGATGATAAATGGGGCAGCTCATTCTCCGGGAATAGCTGTGGGAGGAGTTGGCATGTATTCATGGGATATTACGAATTTGTTTGAAGAATGGTTTAGCGGTGATTCTATTAACTATGGGCTTATGCTGACGGATGATGAACAATTGAATGAAGATAATAAAAGGCTGATAAGCACGAGCTACACTTCATGTACCTATGGACATTGCAAACCTTATGTTGTTGTTCAGTACAGGCTGCCGTCTTGTTGCTGTTCCTCTTTTATAATAGGAAAAAAATTTACCGAACAATTATTTGACGTTACGACAACCGGGGAGTATCAGACTACCGACGGATATAATGCTTCACAGCAGTTTAATACAACAATATTTGTGAAAAATACGGGATTGAATCCCGCAATGGTGTTTGTCGAGGTAAGCCCGAATAATGTAGACTATATTGTTGACAGCATTGTATATGAAGTTGCTCCGGGGGAAATCATCCCCCTTGTGGCTATGTATTTTGCGAAATATATCCATCTGGCATATAAATCAAAAGTTACAGGCGAAAACACCACCTTGGAAGTTACAATACAATCACAAGTGTAAGCGTTTATATTAAAAGCACGTAGTTTCATTATGGCCCTATGTATCCCCATATCTTTATTACTAAGGATATGGGGATTTTACTTCGCGAAAATTGTTAATGAAAGGTATGCAGAATATGATTAGATGATATAATTTTTTTTACAAATAGTGTATAGTTTAAAAATTTCTATAAACAATAGTATAGAAGCTTTTTTATTTTGAAATTCATTTTATATTCTATTGCTATGGAAGTTATAGTCAGGTGATTCCTTTAAAATAAGATATATAATTTAAAGGTGCAATTTGTATGACCGCACTTTCGTATAGAATTTGATAAATATTTAATATAAGAAAGTAGGAGGTATAATAAATGTCATTTATGGAATGGGCTGAAGTCATAGTCTGGGATTATATGTGGGGCACACCAATGGTAGTGATAGTGTTGGCTATCGGGGCTTTTATTACTATCAAGTCCGGTTTCTTTCAGTTTCGTCATTTAGGTTACTCGTTGAAACAGGCTTTTAACAAATTTACTGAAAAAGACAGTGAAGGTTCAGGAATCGTTTCATCTTTTGAAGCACTCAGCATAGCTATAGGTACTACTGTAGGAGTAGGAAACATTGGAGGAGTTGCTACTGCTATAGCAGTAGGGGGACCCGGATCAATATTTTGGATGTGGGTTGCAGGAATCTTAGGTCAAGTTATAAAGATGGCTGAAATATCATTGGCCGTTCACTATAGAACAAAAAACCCCGATGAAACTACTTATGGCGGACCTAATTATTATATGCAAAAAGGTATTGGTGAAGAAAAGAACATGAAGGTACTGTACAAAATTCTTAGCCTCCTTTTTGCATTTGGTTTTTTAATAGGCTTTTTTATTAATATTCAAACTTACACAGTAGCTGAGGCTATTGGATATACTTTTGATGTAAGCTTGATTACAGTTGGCGTTTTATTCACAGTCGTCTTATATATTTTGATAGCCGGCGGTCTTCCTTCATTGGGACGAATTGCCGCAGTATTAGTGCCTTTTATGTGTATTTTTTATATACTCGGTGGTTTATTTATTATTATAAAAAATATAGGCGAATTGCCACACGCTTTTGGCCTCATATTTGGTACGGCATTTTCCGGAACTGCGGCACTTGGCGGGTTCGTAGGTGCATCTTTTTCACAAGCTATAAAAATCGGGATGGCACGTTCTGTTTTCAGTAATGAAGCAGGTTGGGGAACCTCACCAATGATTTATGCTTCTTCAAAAACCGATCATCCTATGAAACAAGCTATTCTAGGAATATTTGAAGTATTCATAGATACAATAATTATATGTTCTATAACGGCTTTAATCATTATTATAACAGGAGAGTGGTCCTCGGGTTTAGATGGTGCTACACTGACTCTAAGTGCATTTGAAGCCGGATTAGGTAGGCTTGGAAGGGTAATACTTGCAGTAGGGATATTCTTATTCGGTGTAACAACTTCATCCGGTTTATTTGTCCAAATGGAGGTAATAGTAAGATACCTTATAGGGGAAAACGAGAAAAAAGACTTAATACTGACACTATATAAATGGCTTTATCCAATCCCTCAATTGGCACTGGTGTTAATAGCTGTTTATTATGAATATCCCGGTTCATTAGTTTGGGTATTTTCAGATGCCTCAACAGCATTACCCATATTTGCAAACCTTTTGGCACTGCTTATTTTAGCACCTAGGTTTGTTGAACTTCTAAGAGATTATAAAGCTAGGTATATGGGGATAGGTGAGATAGATCCGAATTTTAAACCCTTTTATCATGATAGAATCAGAGAGAAATAAAGTATAAAATAATAAAATTAAACATCATAAAATAGGAGGACGATATATGTTTACAAATGTAATAGTAAGAAAACCGGGTAGATCATTGGTTAATGGCATAACTTCCGAAGACCTAGGTAAACCGGATTATGAGAAAGCACTAAAGCAGCATGAAACTTATATTGGAGCTTTAAAAAAATGCGGTGTAAAGGTAACTGTTCTTGAAGCGGATGAAAGATATCCTGATTCTTGTTTTGTAGAAGACCCGGCAGTAGTGACTAAAAAGTGTGCTATAATAACAAATCCTGGAGCATCATCAAGAAAAGGTGAACAAGTAGAAATAAAAAAAGTTTTAAAAAAATTCTATGATGAAAAGAATATAGAGGAAATAAAAGATCCCGGTACCATTGAAGGCGGTGACGTAATGATGGTAGGTGACCATTTTTACGTGGGTTTATCTGCTAGGACAAATGAAGAAGGGGCAAGACAATTTATAGAAATTTTAAATAAATACGGCTATGACGGAACAATGGTCCCATTAGAAAAGGTATTGCATCTAAAAACCGGATTGGCATACCTAGAAAACAATAATTTACTAGTTGCAGGGGAGTTTGTGGATAGTCCAATTTTTAAAGACTTTAATAGAGTCATAATTGATGAAAGAGAAGGCTATTCGGCTAATTGCATCTGGGTTAACGGTACTGTACTGATTCCAAAAGGCTATGGAAAGACTAAAAAGGCTGTAGAAGAACTTGGGTATAAAATTATTGAAGTCGACACTTCAGAATATAGAAAAGTTGATGGAGGCCTAAGCTGTTTATCATTGCGATTTTAGAATTTAGGGTCGGTGTAATGCTGACCCTTTAGTTTTTAAATATGATTTGAGGGGGGGATTGCGGTGTTTAAAGATACAGCAAATTGTGATAAGCTTGTTAATCAGGATAGCAAAGTAATTTCAAAAACATCCAGAGCAACATACTTTCCTTTAGCTATAAAAAAGGGAAGAGGTGCTACGTTTGAGGACTTAGATGGGAATAAGTACATAGATTTTTTTAGCAGTGCTGCAGTGTTAAATACAGGACATGCACATCCAAAGATTTTAGATGCTATAAAAAAACAGATAGTGGATTACATTCATTTTTCTTCAGATTGTTTATATACAGAACCACAAGTTAAACTAGCTGAAATATTGACAGAAATAACTCCGGGAAGGTTTAATAAAAAGATAACCTTTGGTTTATCAGGTTCAGATGCAAATGATGGTGCAATAAAATTGGCTAGGTCTTATACTGATAGGTCTAAAATAATATCGTTTATAGGTGCTTACCACGGTTCAACATATGGCGCTATTTCTTTAACTGCAAATAATCTTGATATGAGAAGAAAAATTGGCCCATTTTTGCCTGAAATCTATCATATGCCGTATCCTAATTGTTATCGATGTGAATTTGGTAAAGAAAAAGAAAAATGTTCCCTAGAATGTTTAGATTATATGAAACATGCATTTAAAACATATATTCCACCGAGGGAGGTGGCTGCAATAATTATTGAACCAATTTTAGGTGATTTGGGTTTTATTGTGCCTCCCAAAGTTTATTTAAAAGAGCTTCATAATTTATGCGAGAAGTATGGGATACTATTTATAGTGGATGAAGTGCAACAAGGATTTGGTCGCACTGGAAAATGGTTTTCTATAGAACATTTTGAAATTATACCGGATGTAATTATAATGGGGAAATCCATCGCTTCCGGTTTACCTTTAAGTGCCATTGTAGCTAAAGAGGAAATTATGGATTCTATGGAGATGTCTCATATATTTACATTACAAGGCAATGCAGTATGCACAAGTGCCGGCATTGCTACAATAGAAATTATTAAGGAAGAGAATTTAATTGAAAACAGTAAGGTTATGGGAGATTATATTAAAAGAAAATTTTCAGTTATTCAAGATAAATATGAATTAATCGGAGATATCAGAGGGAAAGGGTTGTCTATAGGTATTGACTTGGTAAAGGATAGGAACACGAAAGAAAAAAACAAAGAAGCAGCGGCAAAAATTTGTTATAGATGTTGGCAAAAGGGATTGCTTTTAATTTTTCTTGCAGAAAATGTTATACGAGTTCAACCCCCTTTACTAATTAGAAAAGATGAAGTTGATAAAGCTTTAGATATTATTGAGGATACTATTGTTGAATACTTAGAAGATGATATTCCTGATAAAGTTTTGGCAACAATAAAAGGATGGTAAGTATTTCATTACTGTACTTGGGAAAATATGAAAAGGTTTACTACGGGTACCGGAAATGCTAGAAGAACCGTAAAAAGAATAAAAAACGTATGAAAGAAGGAATGGATATACTGCAAAGGCTTTGAAAATCTATAGTGCAGCGATGATGTTATCCACATATTGAATCCTTCTCAATATAAGATTAATTTTTTCTGTTGTTGCTTTGAGTTCCTTTTTTATGTTTTCAATTCCTTTCATTTCTATTCTTGTCCTAGGTCCTGTTATGCTGATGCTAGCGTTTATGTACCCTTTATCGTTTTCCAGAAAATCAGCTAAACAAAAAAGACCATATTCGTATTCTTCTTTATCATATGCTATCAGTTCTTTAAAGATGTTTTCTCTTTCTTTTAGGAAACTATCAAAAGTAACTATTGAGTTGATTGTTCTTTTTTCTAATTTATTAGAGGCGAAATATTCTAAAAGCTCTTTGTTATTTTTTAAGCATAGGAATACTTTTCCGCTTGCCGAACAATTTAAAGGTGCAATCGGAATAAGCTTAGATGTTAATACGGATTCTTCGCCCATACTAGATAAGATATTTAACACATTGTCTCGGTAATTAATATTTAAATTTACTGTTTCTCCAATTTTTATTGATAATTCATGCATTATTGGTTCGCAAATTTTTGTTATTGTCATTTTAGATCTTACTTTTATACCATAAAAGGCAAAAACTATTCCCAAGCTGTATTCATTGGTGATAGGATCCTTTACAATATATTTATTATTTTCGAGGGTAAACAGAATCCTGTGAAGCGTTGCCTTTGGATACCCAAAATGTTTTTGAATATCTATAAAGCTTGCTTTCCCTTTATTAACCAAATAATCAGTTATACTAATGGCCCTGTCCAATATTTCAATATTATATTTCTTTTGTTTATCTTCCATCATTCAAAAATCCTCCCTAATGACATTATCTTAAAACCAAGACTTTTATTGTAATCAAAAATTATCACTTAGACGTAAGTTTTATCCAAATCAGGAGTCCAATTTAGTCTTACAAAAAAAATACTTTAGTAGGGCTCTTAAGATTATGTCCCAATATGCTTTTTCAACTGTAAGTATAACATAAAAATTAGCCTTTTATAGCCTATTTTTTTAGTTTAATCTATTTTTTTGATCTTTTTTGAAAAGGCCTATTTTACTTTTACAATTAGGGTATCATAGGATAACTACAAAAAATTGTATAACGATATTGACAAATTCAAGGGGCATGTTATAATATTATTAAACTGAAACCTAGTTCCAATTAGCATTTTATTTTGGCTTTCCTTTTAAGAGAAAAAGATAAATAAGAATACATAATTGTATGATTGCGGTGTAATGTATAGCATAAAAAATCATATGCTTTTGAAAAAAATGTTCTGTAAATATTAAAACTATGTAACTGAATAGGAAAAAAGCTCGCCTGTTTA
>Ga0265293_10008346_pt1 | contig 15389 bp, 18 predicted proteins | sample Munlanlewell138R_FD_192505 | JGI IMG/M metagenome (GOLD analysis project Ga0265293, IMG submission 192505) | Leachate microbial communities from a municipal landfill in Southern Ontario, Canada - Leachate well 138R | ecosystem: Engineered > Solid waste > Landfill > Unclassified | place: Canada...
GATGGGGAATATATAACCAAAACATCATTAATGCCTAGGGAAGGCGTCATCAGTATGTACTATACAAATAATAATTATTGGCCCTTCTCATTAGGGCATTTGTTTAAAGATTTAAATTATAATACGACTGCTTATCATAATGGTAGTGCCACTTACTATCGTCGTCATTTATCACACCTAAATTTTGGGTATGAGCATTATTATGCTTGTGGTCAAGGGCTTAATATTAATTGTGATATTTGGCCGCAGAGCGATTTTGAAATGATGGAAGCGACTATTCCCAAACAATTAACTACATCCAAACCATTTATGATATATTATATAACTATCAGTGGTCATTTAAGATATAATAAGTGGAATTCGATGGCCATTAGAAACTGGGAGAAGGTGAAGCATTTAAATTACTCAGAACCAATTAAGTGCTATTTGGCGCAACATGTTGAGTTAGATAAAGCCTTAGCTAGTTTAATTAATCATTTAGAGAAGGTTGGTAAGGCTGAGGAAACAGTAATTGCGATTAGCTCTGACCACTGGCCTTATGGACTAACGGTAGAACAGCTAAATGAAAAAGCTAATTTTAACCGGGATGATTTTTTTGAAAGAGAGCGGATGCCTTTTATTATCTGGCATAAAGGTATTAAACCAACAAGGATTACTAAATTTGGTAGTAGTATTGATATTGTCCCCACACTTGCTAATTTATTTGGGTTAAAATATGATTCGCGTCTATTAATGGGGCGGGATTTATTTTCTGAGGCGAAAGCTATTGTTATTTTTGCCAATAGAAGTTGGATTACAGACCAAGGACGCTATGATTCTTTGACCAAAAAATATCTAGATATTTCCTTAGTGGGTGATAATACTAACTATATAGAGAGAATTAATCAAGAAGTTTATAATCGTTTTGAAATGTCAAGGCTAATTTTAGATGTTGATTATTATCGTAAATTATTTAAATAGATAGTAAGATGTTTAAAAGGTTAGATATTAATTGATTTATATTAAAAGATAATTAAAACAATGTTATAATAATTTAAGAATAAGATTATAAAGCGGGTGGGCGAATGACATTTGGCAAGTTAAATGAGCAGGAATTTAAAAACTTTATCATTAAGCATCCAAAGCGTACTTTTTTTCAAACCATTGAATGGGGTCGTTTAAAAGCTAATCACGGTTGGCAGATGGAATTATTAGGTATTAAGAAAAAAAATCAAGTTATTGGGGCAGCGATGTTATTATCTAAACAGACCGTATTAAGAAAAAAAATATATTACATACCGCGTGGCCCTTTAATTGATTACCACAACATGAATCTATTAGTTTATTTTACGGAAGAGTTAAAAACGCATGTGCGGCAAAACGGGGGTTTTTTATTAAAAATAGATCCTTATTTTATCTATAAAGAGCGAGATAACGAGGGTAAGCTTGTTAATGGTGGTATTAATAATAAATTAATTATTAATAATTTAATAGTGGCGGGTTATATTCACTTAGGATTTACAAAGAAATTAGGGGAGACTATTCAGCCACGTTGGAATGTTAGTTTAGATTTAGCGAATAAATCAACTACGGAAATATTAAATGCCATGGATCAGCCAACTCGTTGGACCATTAATAAAGTTAGAAAAATCCCTTTTATAGTTAAGGAATTAGAATTAGAGGAAATAGATAAATTTAAAAAAATAATGACACATACCAGTCAAAGGCGTACTTTTTTTGATCGCTCGTTAACATATTACGAGAATATGTATAAAGAATTAAAGAAAAGTGAAATGATAAAAATATTAATAGCGGAATTAAATGTTGATAAATATCTAACCTTTTTAGATGATGATTTAAAAGGACAAGTAATTGCTAAGGAAGAGATTGTTGAAAAATTAAATAAAATTCCGCAAAGTAAGAAATATCGTAACCAACAAAAAGTAATTGATGAGGCTCTAGCGTTATTAACAACTAAGAAAAACGAAGCCTACGACTTAAAGAGGCGACACGGTAATAACATTCCCATGGCTGGGGCTATCTTCATTTTATATGGTGATGAAATATCATATCTTTTCAGTGGCGCTTATGGTGAATTCATGTATTTTAATGCTCAGTATCGAATTCAGTGGGAAATTATTAAATATGGTATTGAACATAAATATACTAAATATAATTTTATGGGTATCAATGGTAATTTCTCTAAGGAAGATGAATTGTATGGATTATACAAATTTAAGAAGGGCTTTGGCGGTTATGTGGAGGAATTAATTGGGGAGTTTGATTTACCAGTTAATAAAACTTATTACTGGTTATATAAATTCTTGTACAAGTTGTATAAGTTATGGTTTAAATTAATAAAAAAACAATCAATAAATCAATAAAGCTAGTTATTAGCTTTTTTATTTTTGATGAAAAGTTAAATAAGCCGCTAATGAGTATAATTAGGAGCATTAGGAAGAAAATAACAACAGAAAGGGTGATCTGATGTTACAGAAGTTATTATTAAAATTATTAAATCCGGTTGTTGATGGCTATACTTTAGAAATGTTTAAACAGGATTTTGATAAGAATCCTTATGTTATTATTACGGCTATGCAGAAATTAGGGGCTAAAAACATAATAGAATCACAAATAAGAGCTGAGACGGGTAAGACCTTGGGTCTTCCCTATGGGACTAATCTTAAGTTTTCTCCCTGGGAACATTTATTGTTAAACCCGAGACAGTTATTTAGTATGCCCACAGAAAGCTTACAACAAATTAAAACTGAAACTATTATTGGTAGAGGCTGTAAGAGACCACTAAAATTAAGTATGCCCATCATGATAACAGGGATGTCGTACGGCGGAAGTTTGTCACTACCAATCAAAATAGCCTTAGCTAAGGGGTCGGGGATGGTGGGCACCTCCACTAATACTGGTGAGTCAGTATTAGCTAAAGAGGTAAGAGAAAACGCTAAATATGTAATAGGGCAAATTCATCGTGGCACTTTGATGAGTTCTAAGGATTTAGCTTATTTAGATGCGATTGAGTTAAGATTTGGTCAGGGGGCTTGGGGTGGCGGAGCGGAGTCAATTAAATATGCTACTGATATTGGCCCAAGATTAAGATGCGATTGGCGTTTAAAGGAAAATGAAGATAAGTTTTTCGCCGCTAGATTAAAGGGGATTAATTCCCCCGCGGATTTAATTAAATATATTGATACCCTAAAAGAAAAGTATGATGTTCCGATTGGTATTAAGATAGCTGCCACTGATTTTCTGGAGCGAGAACTGGATGTAATTACCAGTACTAATTGTGATTATATTGTACTTGATGGCTGTGAGGGGGGAACGGCTGTCGCTCCACCAACTTTAGCCGATAATTTAGGGTTGCCTACTTTATACGCTTTGATTAGAGCGGTTAAATATTTAGAGAAAAAAAAGATCAAAGATAAATTTGATTTAATTATAACAGGGGGCTTAACAACTCCCGGTCATTTTCTAAAAGCTTTGGCACTTGGGGCTAAGGCTGTATATATTGGTTCAATTGCGGTCTTTGCTACTATTCACAACCAAGCGGTTAAAACCTTACCAGAATTACCGCCAACCCAATTAGCTTTATATAAGGGTCAATATAAGAATAAACTTAACATTGATTTAGCCGCTCGTTCTTTAAGTAACTTTTTAACTTCTTGTAATAAAGAAATGAAGTTAGCGCTACAAGCGATGGGAAAGAAAAATATTAGTGAATTATCAATAGATGATTTGGTGTCGTTAGATCGAAATATTAGTGATTATACTAACATTAGATATGTTCTTGGTGAATATAATAATAAGGAATAACTTTATTGAGTTACTTTACAAGCGCCAATTTTTATGGTAAAATCTCCTCACATATGGTGCAATATTCTAGTTAGGTAACACAACTTTAAGGTGGGGCTAAAAATCTACCCATGGGGTTGAAGGACAAATCATCTTTATGCTTTTTCCGCCCAGGTTAGGGTGTAATTATGGTTTAAGAGTTAAGGTGGAACTATAATGGCATATAGTGGCCTGCCTTTTCTCGCGTCAATAAAAAAGTAAAAAACCTCGTTGTGAGTGAATGTAGCGGATAAGGAGTCTGATTTGTTTCTCTGGCCAAAGAAATAAATCTATTGTCTTTTGAAATTACTTTTGCAAAAACAACTAAGAGTTGAAGTTATCTTGTTGGGAAAACCTCTAGATTGTTCAAAGTAATATGAGGTGCTATGGGGATTGAAGTGTGGACTAAGTGGCAATCAAGTAACTATATTGTTTATAGTTATTTCCTTTAAAGGGAAACCGCCCGGAAGCAATGAACGGTAGGAAATAGGGAAAGCCGACTTGACCTAAGCCGCAAGATTTACCCATAGCACTACCATAGACATTTTTTAAGGAGAACTAATTAGTGGCAAAGCGGAAAAAGAAGAAAAAAAAGAAATTAGATAAGTGGATATATCATATTTTTATCATCACTTTTTTATTATCACTTTTTTTAGGGATAATTACTAATACCATCATTAATAATTTACCCATTCTCTTGGCTATTATTATATTAATAATTATTATCTTGATAGGGATTATCTTTGATATTATTGGTACGGCTATTGTTAGTGCGGATATTTCTGTTTTTAATGCTAAAGCTTCGCGAAAAAAGAAGGGGGCTAAAGCGGCCATTTTGTTAATTAAAAATGCGGATAAAGTGGCTAGTGTCTGTAATGATGTTGTCGGTGATGTTTGTGGCATCATTAGCGGGGCTATTGGCATTTTAATTGCTTTTCGGTTAGGTGCTATAATAAAAATTAATATACCCCTTATAACATTATTACTAGGAGCAATAATTGCGGCGCTAACGGTAATTGGTAAGGCGCTTGGTAAAAAGATAGCTTTAAAAAACAGTAATGATATTATTTATCGCGTAGCCGTTATTATTCATTATATAGGTGTTCCTAAAAAGTAGTTATTTTTTAAACAACTACTTTTTATTACTTAAATATCAACTTGACAGACGGATAATTATAAATATTGTATATTATAAAAAGATATGCTAAATTTATATTATAGAAAGGATGTTGTTAATGAAAAAAGGTTTATTATTTATTGTTGTTTTAGTTCTTTTAATGATTGGTGGTTATTATTTATATTTTGTTCCTGTTAATTATATTGGGATTGATATTAATCCAAGTATTGAACTGGCGACTAATCGTTTAAAACGGGTAATTGAAGTTTTACCTTTAAATGATGAAGCCGATTTATTAATAGCGGATATTAAACTTAAGAATTTACCTTATAATGAGGCTATTGAAAAGGTTATAAAAGAAGCTGGGGCATCAGGTTACCTTGATGATTTAGCCGAAGATAATGTTATTGTTGTTAGTGTGGCTGCTTCTAATGATGATGTGGCCAAGACTTTGGAAAATGATCTTCATAACAATATTGACAAATATTTATCTAATAATAAGATTCCGGCTTTGATATTAATGGAACAAAATCATGAAGAAAGAAAAGATTTAGCTAAATCCTATGATATTAGTTATGGCAAGTTATTATTAATTCAAAAATTAATATCATTAAATCCTGATTTAGAAATGGATGAACTGGTGGATCAACCACTACGTAATATTGCTAATCAGATAGGAGCCGCCAGAGTAGAAATAGTTCATAATAGAGCTAGGGAACGTCAACAAACCCTAGCCCAACAAAGAGAACAATTAAAAAATGAATATCAGGAAAGACGTGAGGCAACCATAAAAGGGATTTTGGACGCGAATGATGTTCCGAATGAAGATCGTAATCAAGTTAGACAAGAAATAATTGCTAAACACAAAGAGAAAATTATGGATGCTATTGATGATACTAAAGAAACAATTGAAGATAATTGGGGCGAAATAAAGGATAAGCCAGCTCCTAATATACCACCAACTATTCAAGAAAAAGTAGAAAAAGCTAAAGTTAGATGGGGTAATCAAAAAGATAATAAAAGATAAAAAAGAATCAATTGATTCTTTTTTGTATGCCTTGACTTAGGTATTCATCCAAGAGATTTTTAAACCGGTCAAAGTGAACTATTTCGCGATGATGTAGGAAAGCAAGGGGTGCTAAAACCTCGGGGTCATCAGTTAAATCCATTAGATATTCATATGTTATACGGGCTTTTTCTTCTGCCGCTAAATCTTCATAAAGATCAACAATGGGGTCTCCCTTACTAGCAAAATATTTGGCTGAGAATTGAACGCCATTGGCATTGAGTGGAAAAGGGGCTCTACCATGTTCTGAGTAATGACCATCTAAACCAGCTGCTTTTAACTCAGCAATAGTTGCATCTCGTAATAGCTGATAAACCATGGTTGCAACCATTTCAGCATGGCCTAGTTCCTCACTGCCAATATCCGTTAATAACGCTTTCCCTTTTTCATCGGGCATGGTATAACGCTGGTTTAAATATCTAAGCCCGGCGGCTAGTTCACCGTCAGGGCCACCGTATTGAGTTGCCAGAGCTTTAGCTAATCTAATATCCTTCTTTTTGATGTTTACTGGAAACTGTAATTTTTTTTCATACTTCCACATACTTACTGGCCACCACCTTCCCAGGGCCATGGACCCCGCAACCATTGCCAAGGATATTGTTTTAATACCTCGCTACGAAGACTAATTGGCCCAAACTTCTTTTCAAATTCGTTTGTTAGTTGTTTAAGCTGTTCATTATTTTGATTAAATTGTTTAAGAGCTTCTTGATTAGTTGGGAAAACATCTAAAAATAAATCATAATTAATCACATTAGTAGTTAATAACTGAATATCATATAACATTTGGTCTCTTTCGCTTAGGGGTGGATTCATGCGATGTATTTGGTCAATTTCAGCCACAACATCTTGATATTCTTTAGCCATAGGAACAGTTACAGTATCATGTGGAGTAGGATATATTTTTGCTAAATAGGAACTTCTTCTTTTGGGCGGTAGAACGGGACTTAAATACTGTTGATAATCTTGAGGTGATAACGCAACAGTTGTAGAATTAAAGGGCGGACTTTGATAATGTGGGGTATTTAAGTGGTGGGTATCATCCATAGCCGGGGAATTATAATAATGGTTATCGCCACATCCTCGATACGATGGTAAGTAATGATAATAATTCATATTTTTCCTCCTTCGTGGTATTGTATGTGGATTTTTGTAATGAGCCAAGGCTAATGGCTATAATTAATTTATCTTGTAAAATAATATTTATTAATAAAAAAACACCCCTAAGGGTGACCTTTTATTGTTTTGGTTCAATAGATTGATTAAAATCTATTTTATTATTCTTATTTTTATATGTGATGATTGTTAGTTGATAGTTATATTTGGTGGTGAAGGTTATCTTAATAAACGGCGCCTCCTCATCAGATGAGCAATCTAATATAAGTGCTTCATTTTTAGGTAAAATATTTTTAAAATAAATTATTGCTTTTTCCTTTGGTTTATCATTTGCATATTCAATTAAACTGACTTTAAAATTATAAACCTCTTCGTTACTAATAAAATGATAAGCATTAATTGATTTATCTTCATAATTATCTTTTCCATTAGTTAAATGAATAACAATGTCATCATTCTGATGATTAAAATCAGTGTTAAAGGTAATGTTATAAAAAGACATATCGGTGTATTTTTCCTCTACCTCTGTATAAAATTCATTTAATACAGTTGTATCATGACTTGCAAAGTATTTTTCATCGCCATGTTTATAAACAATAGTGTTGTTAGGGTATATATAAAAATAATAATTATCATCTTCGACAGTAGTAATAATTAATTCTTTATAACTTAAATCTAAATCGGTCATCTTTTTGTTAGTAAATGCAATCTTATCTAAAATATTATTAATTTTCATGAAATCATCGGTAATTAAGGAAACCTCATCAAATTGTACTGCCTTTATTTCTTCAGTATAACGTTTAAACGAAACTGTTTTTTGATTAAAACAACCTAGAATAATAATGAATACCATAAAAATAAAGGGAGTTACTTTTTTCATATTAGGCCTCCATAATCGCATTATAACATAAAATAACAATAAAAAACACTTGAAGATACTTGCTAAAAGTGTGTTTTACTGTTAAAATATAATTCGTAATAGTTAATATGGCGACTGTGGTGAAGTGGTTAACACACCAGATTGTGGATCTGGCATGCGTGGGTTCGATTCCCATCAGTCGCCCCATTAATAGGATTATATGAGAACTAAAAGTTCGCATTTAAGAAGATCCCCAAGCTTTAATACAAATCTTGGGGATTTTTATATGTTAGAAGGTGTAAACGAAAATATAAAAAATTTAATATATTTTATCAACTATGTTACACTACACAAAACAAAAAAACAATTTCCTTCTACTACTTATTGTGTTATAACTTAGTAGCGGAAGGAAATGAAAGAATGAATAATGAAGGTAAAATTTTAAAATTAGCAATGAATAACAATGGTTATATCACTACAAATATAGTAGAAAAAAACGGAATCAAAAGACAATTTTTAGGATATCTAGTAAAAAAAGGAAAACTTGAAAAAGTCGCCCGTGGTATTTATATTCTTCCAGAAGAAGCAGAGGATATTTATTTAATTTTACAAAATAAAAGTAAAAAAATGGTTTTTTCTCATATGACTGCCTTAAGGTTTCATAATTTCACTGATAGAATTCCGCATATTATTGATATTACTGTTACAAATGAATATCGTGGTTCTTTACAAAACAAAGAGAACATTAATTTATTTCGTGTGAAAAAAGAATATATTGATTTAGGGATGATTTGGGTGAAATCACCATATGGAAATAAGATTAAAATTTATGACTTAGAGAGATCTATCTGCGATATTATTAGAAATAAAAAAGATATCGAATTAGAATTGTTTAACAAAGCAATTAGGGATTACCATAGTAAAACTGATAAAAATCAATTAAAATTAATGAATTACGCTCAAAAGCTAGGAATTGAGAAAGAAGTATTAAAAACTTTTGAGGTACTATCATGATAACTAGTTCAGACAGCTTAAAAGCGAAATTGAAAAATCTCGCTAAAGAAATAAATATTTCTCAAGAAGCGTTAAGAAAAATGGTAATGTTTGAAAGATTATTAATGAGAGTTTCTTTATCCAAATATAAAGAAAATTTTATATTAAAAGGTGGATTTTTAATTGCCGCAATATTTGATATTAATTTGCGAAGTACAGTTGATGTTGATACGACTATTAAAGGAGTGTCATTAAATAGTGAATCATTAAAAAAATGATGAAAGATATTATTAATATATCAACTGACGATAATTGTAGTTTTGAAATTGTTAATATAGAAGAAACTAGGTTAGAAGATGAATATAACGGTTATAAAGTAATGTTAAAAGTAAAAATGGATAAAATTTGGGATTATATAACAATTGATGTTACTACAGGAGATTCTATAACATATAAAGAAATAGACTTTGTATATACTACTATCTTATAATAACGAAACTATAATTGCTGAAAAATTTGAAGCTATTGTATCTCGTGGTATTATTAATTCTAGAATGAAAGATTATTACGATTTATATATGTTTGTTAATTTCAAATTATCGGAAATCGATGTAAAAATTTTAATAGCGGCCATAAATAACACCGCAAAGAGAAGAAAAACTTTAGATAATATAAACAGTAGTTCTAAGATAATAGCGTTAATTGAAAACAATGATCAACTAAAAGAATTATGGAAGCAATATCAATCAAAATTTGAATATGTCAAAAATATAGAGTTTAAAGATGTAATTGCATCAATTAAAGTTATTAGTGAAATAGTAACACCAGTTAGCGTTTAAATAACAACTATTTAGTAAAATTATAACGCATTAAATACAAAATGATACATATTCAATCTATTTACAAATTTCATTGGACTTCTAACATCTATTGCGGTATGTTATTGTTGTATTAACCTTAGAAGGTTGTACTATATAGATAAAGTACGCCCCATTAGGAAATGAAGCAAATTCTAATTTGGAGTTCGTTTTTTTATACCCAACATTATATATGATATAATTATGTCATTGTTGATAATAAGGCTCACTTAATTGATATATCAACGATATCATTATCAAAAAACTTAGTGAAATTATCAACGGTATTAGAAGGAATATCCTAATTAATAACAGAGAAGAATAAAAAAAATAAAAATAAAAAGACGCTTTTGCGTCTAATTTTATTTTATTGTCGCCCAATATTGTTTTGCCTCCTGCTCCATTTTAGTTAATCTAATATAATAATCAGGGAATTCTCTTAAATGGGCTAGGGCTATTTTACCGGTCAATATAGGATTATCATTGGTTACGTTTGTAGCCGGCGAAATTTTGCCGTGTTCTAATTCGACATCTAACCCCGTTCTAAATTGTTCAATATCAAATCGTTCTTTCGCGAAGTTAATACCGAGCAAGGTTGCGATTTGTTTAGCCTCTTCGGTTGTAAACCCCGACTTTGCATATCTATAATAATTCATATAATATTTACCTCCTTACTTATATATTATATGTATACTGTTATGGTAATGATATTAAAATAGGCGTTAATAAAAACAAAAAATAGAGCAATGCTCTATTCAATTGTAATAGTTTTTTTACTTGGATGTTCAAGTTGTTTTTTAGGGAAAGCCACTTTTAAAATACCATTTTCAAAATTAGCTTTAATTGAAGATTCATCTAACTCACCAATATAAAAACTACGTTTGTATTCGCCATAAAACCTTTCTCTTTTGATGTAATTTTTGTCTTCTTTGACTTCGGTTTCTTTCTTAGCTCTAATAGTTAGATACCCTTTGTCATAGTCAACGGTAACATCCTCTTTTTTGAAACCAGGGATATCCATTTCGACAACATAGTTATTATCTTCCTCATAGATATCAGTTTTCATAATGTTATTGGTGGTTACTAATGGTATGTCAAAAAAATCATCGAATAAATCCCCAAAAAACCCTCTTCTTGGTAATAAATTCATTATTTATCCCTCCTTACTTACATATTATATAAAATATTTGGCGCTTGTCAACCCATTTTTAGCGCTTTCTTCAGAAGAGCGCTAATTTTATTATGCCCCCCGGATATTAAAATATACAATAAATAAGTTATTTACCGCCGTTTGAATATTTAAATAAACTAGTGTATAATTTAAATATCAATCTAAGGAGACATAAATATGAATAATCGAGTAACTATTATTGGAGCGGGCAGTTTTGGAACCGCTATTGCCCAAATATTTGCGGATAAAAAATATGTGGTAAAAATATATACAAAATCCCGAGAACAAGCCCAAGAAATTAATGAAATGAAGACTAATCGGTATTACTTTGATGATTTAATCTTTACTGATCAAGTTGAGGCTACCACTGATTTAACGACTGCGATTAATTTTTCCAAATATATTATTTTAGCGGTTCCCAGTGATGCGATAAGAGCCGTTTGTTGTGATATTAATAAAGTTCTTAAATTGCCGAAGATATTTATTAATGTCGCAAAAGGTTTAGAACCGGGCACTAATAAGCTATTATCAGAAATAATTGATGAGGAAATAGAGGAAAAAGGGCGTACTGGGGTGGTGGTACTATCAGGCCCTTCCCATGCTGAAGAAATAGTAAAAAGGTATTTTACTGCTTTGGTGGCCGTTTCTAAAAATGAAGCTTTAGCGAAAGAAGTACAATATTTATTTAGTAATGAATATATTAGAGTATATACATCAAATGATTTAGTTGGTGTTCAAGTGGCGGCGACAGTGAAAAATATTTTAGCTATTGCTAGTGGTATTATATATGGTATGGGTTATGGAGATAATACTAGAGCCGCCTTAATAACAAGAGGTTTAGCCGAGATGGTAAGGTATGGCCGCTATAAAGGGGTAATGTTGGATACTTTTTTTGGCCTAGCGGGGATTGGTGATTTAATTGTGACTGCGACTAGTTACCATAGCCGTAATTTCCAAGTGGGTCTTAAAATTGGTAAGGGTATGTCAGCTCAAGAGGCCTTAGCTTCTTCTAAAACAGTTGTTGAGGGTGTTAGGGCTACCGAAGCTGTTTATCAAGATATTCGCCAAAATAATATTGATATGCCAATAACAGTAGGTGTATATCAAATTCTCTTTGATAATAAGGATGCTAAGGAAGTTATGGATAATATTATTAAACGGCAATTAAAGGCGGAAATTATTGGTTAAAGGGTGGTGTTACTTTAGAATAAATAGGGCTGTATTTTTATATTTCAAATCGTTATAATATAATTATAGAGAGGAAGGTAATTAAATGAAAAAAGAATCAAAAACTAATTTTGAAGTCAAAATAAATGAATTAGTAAGTAATATAGTTAACTGGATTAAGAGTTTATTTAATGGCAAAAAAAGCCATGAACAAGTGCTTAATTTAGTTTTAACTATTATCGTCTTAATTTTCTTGTTGTGGTTATTAAAAATACCTTTTATTTTTTTGAGTATGTTAGGTAAGGGCTTAATGTTAACAACTTTTTCACCAATTGATAATTTTTTCAAAATTATCTGGGATATCATTATTCAGTTAACCTATATTATTGTGTCGTTGTATTTAATGATTGCCGTGGTGCGAGGTCTAATAGTTCGCGATATAAGAAATTATAAACAATCAGTGGGGGAGAAGAAGACCGCTAAGAAGGATGAACTAACAAGAGTTAATGGTGAAAATAACACCCAGCCTTTATTATCTATTTTTATGATGATTATTAAGATTTTAATTATAATTGCGATGATTCCCTTTATTATCTTTATTATTGGGTTGCTTGTTTTATTAGGATTTTTAATTGGTCTTTGGATAAAGGGGACGGCTTTAATAGGGGCTATTTTAATTATCATTGGTATTTTTCTAATAATAAGTACGGTAATGGGATTATTATTGAAAATGGTGTTTAAGGGGGATAATTAATCATGAAAAGATTATTAGTTCCGATTATTTTAGGAAGCCTTTTAATTGGTGTTGGGATTGTTTTAATGGCGTATGATTTTTCTCATTTTACTTATTCTAATCAAGAATACCAATCACAAGGCGAATGTACCATTGAAACCGCAACGTATAGAATAGGGGCGAAACGTATATATATAAAAGTTTATAATAGTAAATATCGTATCATTGAAGATAACACTTTAGATGATAAATTTATGGTAATAACCTATTATAATCCTGATGTTATTAAACTACTAAAGACTGAAAGGGAAAATGTTGAATATAGGGATTTAGGGTTTGGTTACCAATTAAATCATCATCAACAGCGATTTTATCAAGAAATAATAACCGCTTTAATAACCAGTATTAACGATAGAAAGATTTATAATTATGATACGTTATTTTTCCCTTATTTAGAAATAAAGGTTAATGTTAAAGATCGAACAAAATTAAAAATATTATCTTTTTAAATTAAAGTTTACAATAACTTATAGTAGGATGTGGTATAATGTGTAGTAAAATGGAGAAGATTGAACCCAGAATATTATCTGGTTTTGTCAATTTTTTGCCAAGAGAACAACAAGCTTTTAATAATTTAGTGACTAAAGTACGTGAAACATACGAAACATATGGTTTTTTACCGCTTGATACCCCGATAGTAGATTTAGCGGAAATATTATTAGCCAAAGCGGGCGGGGAAACTGAAAAACAAATATATCAAATGAAAAAAGGGGATACTAATTTAGCCCTTCGTTTTGATTTGACGGTGCCCTTAGCGAAGTATGTGGCGAAGAATTATTATCAGTTGAAATTTCCCTACCGGGCTTATCAAATTGGGCGGGTTTATCGTGGCGAAAGGGCTCAACGGGGGCGTTTTCGTGAGTTTTATCAAGCTGATGCGGATATTATTGGTGATAATGAATTAAATATTATAAATGATGCGGAAATAATTGTGCTTATTTATCATGTTTTTAAAGCCATAAATATTAATCGTTTTTTAATTAAAATAAATAACCGTAAAATTTATAGTGGTTTATTAACGGTGCTTGGTTTAAGTGATAAGTCAACTGATATATTAAGAACAATTGATAAAGCTAGTAAAATAGGTATTGAAGGCGTTAAAAAAGAATTTTATAAATTAAATCTTCTGGATGCGGATATTAATTTATTAGTAGAACTTATTACTTTAGAGGGCGATTTTGACCAAATAATAAAAAAATTACAAACTATTAATAATAACCAAAATGATATATTTACAGAGGGGATTGTCGAATTAAAAGAATTAACGCAATATTTAAAGGCTTTCAATGTCGATAAGAATAATTATCAAATTGATTTAAGTATAACTAGAGGTTTAGATTATTATACGGGTACTGTTTTTGAGACCGTGTTAAAAGGGCGCGAGGATATGGGTAGTATTTGTGGCGGCGGTCGTTATGATAATTTAGTCAGTAATTATAGTAATAAAAAATTACCAGGCGTCGGGATGGCTATTGGTCTAAATCGATTGTTTTATGTGTTAAATGAAGTTAATTTATTAGATAACACTAAAATACCGAGCCTTGATATATTAGTTGCCCCCTTAACAAATGATTTATCTTATAGTATTCAAGTGGCTAATGAATTAAGGGACTCTGGAATTAAGACACAAATATATTTTGATAAGAAGAGTTTAAGGAGCCAAATTAATTATGCTAATCAATTAGAAATACCATATATAATATTTATAGGTGAAGACGAAGAAAAAACAAAAACAGTGGCTCTTAAGGAGCTTAAAACCGAAAATCAAGTTAATGTTTCTTTAGAAGAGGCGATTAAGAAAATTAAAGACAATAACAAAGTTGAGCAGTAATATTTCAATTAATTATTAAAATAAAAACAGGATTTCATTAATGAAACCCTGTTTTTTTATTTTGATCCGGTATGACCAAACCCACCGCCTCGGTTAATACCTATAGTTTTAACTGTCCCTGATTGTACTGGTATAAACTCTATTTGTTCTATTTTATTTAAAACCAGTTGGGCAATGCGATCTCCTTTGCGAATATGATAGATACCTTCTTTGTTACCCGCTTCATCAATTGTATAAACAGGATAATCATTATCGCCTTCAGTCAAATATTTTGATGAACTATTATGGAAGATAATCTTTATTTCATCCCGGAAACCACTATCAATGGTACCAGTAGCGTTTGCCACCCGTAGTGGGGTTTTAAAAGATAAACCGCTACGGGGTCTTACTTGTATTTCAAACCCCAGAGGAATAGCCATCTTTAAACCAGTTAGGATAAATACTGTTTCACCAGGTCTAATAAAACAATCTAGAGCCGCTCTGACATCCATACCAGCATCCCCATCTCTAGCATACTCTGGTAATGATACATCTTCGCGACATAGTTCTACCGGTATTTCCATTGATTGTTGTAGCTTTCTTTTTAATTCTTCAAATAAT
>Ga0265293_10008349_pt1 | contig 15386 bp, 19 predicted proteins | sample Munlanlewell138R_FD_192505 | JGI IMG/M metagenome (GOLD analysis project Ga0265293, IMG submission 192505) | Leachate microbial communities from a municipal landfill in Southern Ontario, Canada - Leachate well 138R | ecosystem: Engineered > Solid waste > Landfill > Unclassified | place: Canada...
GTTCTTTTAGATAACTACTCAATCGAGTTTACAAAAATTGAGTTTGAAATATTTATATTTTTAGTAGAAAACAGAAATAAAATATCCTCAAGAGAGCAGATTTTAAATGCAACCTCGCTAGATGAAAACACAAAAAACAGAACAATCGATACCCACATAAGCAACATAAGAAACAAGATAGGCGACGACCCCAAAGAGCCAAAATATATCAAGTCCGTCTGGGGCATTGGCTATAAGTTTATGAGCTAATATGTCAATAATTAAAAAAATATCGATACTCTTTTTAATAAGCTTTGCTCTTATGAGCATTATAGGGTTTTGGATTGACACCATAAACTCCAAACGAATAGATGACCTTATAAAAGATAAATATCTAAAAATTTCAAACGAGATATTTCAAAACATTGACAATAAAGACAGAGTCGAGAGTCTGATAAACAAATATGATTTAAAAAGAGTTGATGCTCAAGATAAAAAAAGCAGAGAGCTTCTCTACTATGAAAAACACACTTTTGGTTTTATCTCTATAAAAAAGGCCTCTTTTGAAGATGAGTTTATTATAGAGATAAACTTTCTTGATGAGAACTATACGCTCAAGACTCCGGATGAGGAGAATATAAATGACAAACTAAAGCTAAATGCTCTTATTTTTTTAGACATAATTGTTTTGTTTCTTATATTTTTGTATCTACTTAAACTTCTCTCTCCACTTAAAAAAATCACAAAAAAGATTGAGAATTTCTCAAGCGGAAATTTTAACAGCAGGATAGATATAGTCTCAAATGATGAGATGGGAACACTCTCAAAAGCTTTTAATACAATGGCAGCATCTCTAGAGGGGTTAATAAAAAGCAGGGAGGAGCTACTGCGAGATATAGGGCATGAGCTAAGAACCCCAATAGCAAAAGGAAAATTTCTCATCCAAAAGATAGAAGATAGTGAGCAAAAAGAGTTGTTAGAAAAGATATTCTCAGATTTGGAGGTTTTAACAAGTGAGCTAATAGAGTTAGAGAAGTTAAACTCTACAGAGCTAAACATTTCAACTTTTAGTGCTGAGACACTTATAACAGAAGCACTCAGCAAGTTATATATAGAGAAGGAGTCAAACATCACACTTCTAATTGAAGAAGATTTTAAAATAGATGCCGATTTGCACTATCTCTCAATTGCACTTAAAAACTTACTAGATAATGCACTAAAATATGCCACCGAATTGCCAATTACCATAAGAGCTTCAAAGCAGAAATTATATATTATCAACAGAGGTAAAAAACTCTCAAAAGAGTTTGAGTATTATCTAGAACCGTTTACACAAGAGCTCTCACAAAGAGACGGCTTCGGACTTGGTCTTAGTATTGTTAGCAAAATCATAAATAAACATAATTTTTTACTAAGTTACACACATAAAGATGAGGAAAATATTTTCTGCTTAGACTTCTCCTAAACTTTGGTTTTGTTATAAAATATAATCCACTATTTTTGACTCTAACGTTACGGCTTTTATAAGCTCTACTACTTTTAGATGCTCAGGATGGATTGCATAAGCGTCCAAATCCTCTTTTGTCTCAAATGTAGAGTATAACGATAAGTCAAATGCCCTCTGTGACTCTGTAAAATTAATACCGACTTCCATTTTTTTAAGTACAGGAATAAGTGCCTCTAAAGCATTTAGCCTCTTTGTAACCTCTGCTATATTTGAGTTTTTATTTTCATCTTTAAATTTAAACATAACTATGTGTACAATCATTATATACCTCTATTTTTTATGAAATTCTAACTAAAAAGTGCGCAAACTACTTTATAATTCTCGAAAAAAAAGTTTTTTCTAAAGAAACATTTTTGCTATGCAAAAACCGCTTCTGCTTGTTTTGAAGCTTTAGGGGGTTGTAGGGACTGGGTCTGCCCCTTGTGTATTAGTCCCTGCCAATAAAACGGACGTGTTCGTTTTATTGTGTAACATAAGTAAAAAGGATAAAATAGCTTTATGAAAAGAATTTTAAGAGAGCTTTACGGAAGTGGCATACTATTTTTTTACTTCTTTAAGTGGCCATTTTTTTTGCTGTTTCCATACCTTTACAACAGTGGTCTAAATGAGAACTACATCTTAAATATGCTATGGTTTTTCACAGCAGGACTTATTTTAAAAGATTTCTATTTCATGTACAAAAACAGAGGCTCTTAAAGAACTCCTTTCCAAAAAAACTCTGCGATTATTGCTATTAAAAAGATTCCTACCAAATTTAAAATAATTCCATATCTTGCCATATCCTTAACGCTTACGGCTCCGCTGCTCATGGCAATGGCATTTGGAGGAGTGGCAATTGGAAGCATAAAGGCATAGCTTGCACAAACGGCAGCTACCATCATAAAGAGGGAGGCATTGAGTCCACTCTGCTGTGAGACTGCATAAATAACCGGAAGCATTACCGATATAAGAGCTGTATTTGAGGTTATCTCTGTTGTAAAAACAATTAGTGCTGCAACACTTAGTATTATTAAAATAGGATGAAGCTGTGTTACAGCAATAAGATAAGAGGCAACCTCTTCTGCCAAGCCCGTAGCACTAAAAGCAGTTGCGATTGAAAAACCTGCACCGAATAAAAACATAATTCTAAATGGAATCTTCGCTTTATCATCCATCCACTCAAGTATTTTAAACGGCGGAGCAAAAAGCAGAAGTCCCGCCAAGAGCAACATACCGTTTTCATTTAACCCAAGCCCACTCCAGTAAGGCTTAAAAGAGGCATTTAAAAGAAGTAACAAAACAACTCCGCCTATTAAAAAAAGGACTTTTTTCTGCTCAATATTAAGGGCTTTTTTTTGACTATCTACCGTTATTGCTATATTTTTAACACCTATACTAAGTAGGGAGGCAACCACAAAAAACATTACAAGAACTAAGGGAGCAACCATTACCATCCACTGTAAAAAGGAGATAACTTCCATATCACTCTTTTGCATAAACCCTAGCAAAATAAGATTTGGCGGCGTTCCGATCGGAGTTAAAATTCCACCCACACTCGCACCATATGCAATAGAGAGCGCAAATCTCATCTTAAGTCTTGTATCCTCAGTGATAAAAAGAGCGATTGACATCAAAAGAAGAGTTGTTGTAGTATTTGATAGAAGCGAGCTAAGCACTCCTGATGTTATGGTAAGTGAAAATATTATCCCTTTTGGAGTTGAGGGAAAAATTGCAAACATCTTATCCGTCACCCATCTATGAAGCTCGGTTTTCTCAACTGCAATAGCAAGCAAAAAACCACCAAAAAAGAGAAAGATTATGGGGTTTGCATAGTTAAGTGCAGTTTGTGTAGTATCAAGAATTGAAAAAGAGGGAAACAGAACTATCGGCAACAAGGAGACAACTCCAAGAGGCAACCCCTCATTAGTCCAAAGAGTTACCATAAAAGCAATAAGCCCTAAAACCGAAGCCTGTGTGGCATTAAAAATAGTGAGTGACAGTGCAAAGCAAGAGAAGCCAATTAAAATAGCTACTGCTATTTTTCTAAACTGTTCTTTATCTTTGCTCATTTACTTTCTCCTTGTGTTTTGTCTAACTGAGACTATGAATTGGTAGATTAAATATGCTATTGTGATTTTGAAAATCAATAACCCTAAAGTGATAGGCTCTTTGCTTGTCATAATTGAAAATGGGTTTATATTCATGGCAATAATATCTAAATCAATATATGATAAAAACATAAACATAAATAGACTAATAATAAGGATTGTCTTTAATAAAAGACGTGGATTTTGATACATAGATAATGACAGCACAACACTACACTCATTTCTACAGTTTTCTACACTACATTCAGCCATCTAATAAACCTCTTTCCTATGTCCGACTCGAACGACTATGATAATAAGCTCTTCATCTTTGACCTGAAAGATAACTCTGTATTGGTTTATGTGAAGTCGAAATTTGCCTTTGTATTCGCCTTTTAGTACTTTGATATTGTTTTTTAGGATATCAGGATTTGTTACTAAGAGAAGGAGTTTTTCTTTGATAATTTTTTGAGCTACAAAATCAAGCTTCTTGAACTCCTTTTTTGCACTGCTTAAAAAGTAAAGTTCATACATGTAGTTATAAACCTAGTTCTTTAAAAACTTCACTTGCGGGGATTAGTTTTTCCTTTTTATCTTCAAGATTTTTGAGTCTTTGGTCTGATAGTTTTTCATCAAGAGCATCAAAATACATACTAAGTGCTTTTTCTACTATATGAGATTTTTTCTCGTCAAGCTCTTTAGATACGCTGTTTAACTCATCGATTATAAAGTCCGATACCGTAAAGGTACTTCTTATTTTATGCATTATTTAACTCCTGTTCATACAATTATATGAATAATTATACATATAATTTAGAAATTAAGCAACTTTTTTATTAATTTGAAAGAAAATTACTTAAACTTACATGCGGGTCTAAGCCCTCTAGCATATTATAGACCTCTTTGGCTATTGGAAGATATAAATCTTTCTCTTCGGCTATTTTATGCAGAGCGTATGTAGTTCCTATCCCCTCTGCCACCTCTCCAAGCTCTTCGACTATCTGCTCCTTGGATTTACCCTCAGCAATCCCTAAGCCGACGCGAAAGTTTCTACTCATGGTCGATGATGCGGTTAAAAATAGATCCCCTGCTCCGCTAAGCCCTATAAAGCTCTCCTCTTTTGCGCCATACTCTTTTCCAAATCTCTGCATCTCTACAAGGCCTCTTGAGATAAGCGAAGCAGCTGCATTTTTTCCAAGCCCTAAGCCTTCACATATTCCTGCCGCTATAGCTATAACATTCTTATACGCTCCGGAAACCTCTGCACCTGCCACATCTGTAGAGGTGTATGTTTTTATAAATGATGGAAAAAATGAGGCAAACTTTTTACTAAGCTCCTCATTTTTTGAGTTTACCACAAGTGCAGTGGGCAGAGACTTCATGACTTCTGTAGCAAAAGAGGGACCCGATAAAAAAGCTATGCTGTTATCCGGAACATACTTGGCATATATCTCATTTAAAAACTTTCCTGTTTTTGCTTCTATCCCTTTTGCCGCAACTAATATTTTTTGATTGTTATATATAAAGTTATCTTCTAGCCATAAAGATATCTGCTGTGCGGGAATTGCTATTACCAAATACTCTAACTTTAAAATCTCTTCAAGCGGTATAAAGTTTTTCATATCTCGCGGTGTTCTAGAGGTTATATATACTTCACACTTCTCACTAAGCGCAAAAGCTAAAGCACTCCCCCATTTTCCTGCTCCTATTACTCCTACTTTAGTCACAACCACTCCCTATATTTCAAACTCTCTTATATCTTTTTTCCCATTAGGGCTACTATCCAAGCTTTGCTTTTAGTATCTCGTTGACTGTTGCAGGGTTTGCACTCCCCTTAGACTCTTTCATAACCTGTCCTACAAAGAAACCAAAAAGCTTATCCTTTCCACCTTTGTACTCTGCGACTTTATCTTGATTTGCATTTATAACTGCATCACAAATAGCTTCGATTGCACCCGTATCACTTACCTGTTTAAGACCGAGCGTATCTATAGCCTCATCAACTTCGCCGCCTTTTTCCATTAAATAGTCAAGCACCTCTTTAGCAGCTTTTCCACTTATAGTGCCATCTTCTATTCTTTTTACCAAAAATCCTAGTTTTTTAGCATCAATAGGGGAGTTTGAGATATTTACCTCTCCTTTGAATCTGCCTTGAAGCTCGACAGTTAGCCAAGTAAGAGCATTTTTTGCACTTATGCCCTCTTGCATCATTCCTTCAAAGAAATGTGCCATCTCTAGCGAAGATGTCACGACCATTGCGTTATACTCACTCATGCCGTAATCTTTTACAAAACGCTCCATCTTCTCATCAGGAAGCTCAGGAATTTTACTAAACTCCTCTATCATCTCATCGGTGACTACTGCTTTTAATAGATCAGGTTCAGGAAAGTAGCGATAATCTGCTGCTTCTTCTTTACCGCGCATTGAGCGTGTCTCTTGTTTTACTTGATCAAAAAGTCTAGTCTCTTGAACTATCTCACTCTCATAAATACCATCTTCCCAAGCTTCACTTTGACGTGCTACTTCAAGCTCTATTGCTCTTTGTATAAATCTAAAACTGTTAATATTTTTTATCTCCACGCGAGTGTAGAGTTTCTCATCCCCTTTTGGACGGATAGAGACGTTTACATCGACACGAAAGCTTCCCTCTTGCATATTTGCATCGCCTATATCAAGGTATCTGATGATAGAGTGAAGCTTCTTTAGGTATAGCGTTACCTCTTCGGCACTTCTCATGTCAGGCTCGCTCACAATCTCTAAAAGTGGAGTTCCCGCGCGGTTTAGGTCAACTTTTGAAACAGGACCGTCATGTATGTTTTTCCCCGCATCCGCTTCAATATGGGCACGGTTTATGCGAATTACCTTATGCGAACCATCCTCGAAATCTATACGAAGTTTTCCGTGTTCTACTATAGGCGTATAGAGCTGAGTGATTTGGTAAGCAGAAGGGCTATCTGGATAAAAATAGCTTTTTCTATCAAAATATGATGTCTGATTTATTGTTGCATCAACTGCAGTACCGAACATTACAGATTTGTGAAGCACCTCTTTGTTTAAAACCGGAAGCGCTCCCGGGAGTGCTAGACAAGTGGGACATGTATTTGTATTTTGTCTGTGATTAAAACTCGTAGGACATGAGCAAAAAAGTTTAGTTTTTGTATTTAGCTGAACGTGGACCTCTAGTCCGATAACTACTTCAAACATAAGTTTCCTTAGATAAAAGATTATAATATTGTTTTGGATTTTATCTAATTAATGCTTTTAAGTTTCATAAAGCAGCAATAAATGCTATTTACCAAGTGTGTTTGGAGTATATTTTTTCTAAAAGTCTTGTCTGTTTTTTTGCTTCTTCAAGCCTTTGTCTATTTATCACAAAAGCATCAAGTGTTAAGATTAGAAAAAATGAGATTACTATAAATGTTATTGTTATGAAAAGAGCAAGAGAAAACCCAAGAAAAGAGAAGATTTTAAAAGTTATTAGAGCACCAAATATGACAACCGCCCATGATGCTCCAAGCAAAAAGCTTATAATTCTGTCGAATTTCTCTTTTTGCATATTATCTAGCTGTTAGTGATCGTCAACAGCTATCGCTCCGCCAAGATAAACATACGTAAGCATCATAAAGATAAATGCTTGTAAGAATGCCATAAATGTAAGAAGAGCAAAAGGAATCAACGGAAGTACCCATGGAGCAAGCATAAGAATTACCATCAAGAACATATCATCTCCCTTTACGTTTCCAAAAAGACGAAAGCTTAGAGAAACTAAACGAGAGAAGTGAGAAACAATCTCGATTGGGAACATTAACCAGTATAACCACCAAACAGGTCCAAGGAAATGTTTAAAATACTTTATAACACCTTGACGACGAATACCTTCATAGTTATAGTAGATAAATACACAAAGAGCAAGAGTAAATGCAAACTCTAAAAATGCAGTAGGAGCTTCAAACCCAGGTATAACACCGATTAGGTTTGCAATACCTACAAACAGACCGATTGTTGCAACTAGCGGAAGATAACGACGAGCATTCTCTTCACCCATAACATCTGTTCCCATTTTAAGAACACCTGAAATATATGCTTCCATTACGTTTTGAGTTCCTGTTGGAACCATTTTTAGATTTGACATAGCCATTCTCACAAGTATTAAAGCAATACCTGCAGACAATAACATGTGCGTCATATAGATAAAAGTCTTATCATGAGAAATTAGACCGAAAAATGTGAACAATTCACCCATTGGTGTACTCCCTGTCTCAAATAAATTGCGCCATTATAGTAAAGATTTAATTAAACTATTATAATACGGTGGATATCTTTTATCTTTTCTTTCTATTTTTATCCTGTTTTACATCTTTTGCGCTGTAATTCTTCCCTGCGATACTCTCCAAAAATACGGTGGCATATGAGCCTTTTGGAAGTGTAAAAGATAGATTTAACATTGTCTCTTTTTTTACGTACTTGCAGTCAATATCACTTGGATAAATCAGAGCTTCTCTTCTATACCCTTTTTCTTGTAAAAACTCATCATCATACCTTTTCTCTATCTCCGCTGCATCGTACTTTGCGCGAAAAACATCTCTGCCGCAAAGTAATCCCGTAGGTACTAATCTTTTAGCCGCAAACTCTTTAGTCGGAATCAATTTTGGAGTTGATAATTTGCCATCCTTTGCAATATAAACATCACCGCTAAGAAGAACAAACTCTGAACTTTGCCTCTCCTTGCTTAGCATCACCCTCTCTCTTAGCCACTCGTTAAAATAGTAACTCTGATAAACAGAGACCAAAAAATTTTTAAGCTTTGTATCTTCTATGAAGAGTTCGCCTTTTATCATCTCTCTTGCTTGTTCTACACTACCTGCATCACGTCCAAATCTTTGATATCCAAAATAGTTGGGAAGTCCGCTCTTCTCTATTTTTCTAGCAATTTTTTCAATCTTACCCGAATCTATAACATCAACGTCATAAAGATTTATGCTAAATCTATTGCCTTTTAAATCCCCCATTCTAATGGAGTGAGAATGTCTTGTAGTGCTTAAAATTTTAATCTGTTTGTGATGAAACTTTTTAAGAAGTGTCTCATATTTTGTCTCTAGCGAGAGATACTGTGTCGTTGTTGCATGCTTGTCTTTAAGTCCGGCGTAACCGATTTTTTGTGCGGGAATTGCCAAATACTCAGCAAAAATAGCAATCATATCCCACGTTGTAAGCTCAATTTTTTGTACCTTTAAAATTAGATAATTTCCTCTGCCTAAAAACTCCTCTTTGGGAATCTCATCGACTACGAAATCTTTTTCGTTTTGATAAAATTTAAAATCTATGTCCTTAGTGGAGTGAAGATATTCTCTATCTAGCTCTTTTATAATTGTAGAAATTTTAGCTCCTTTGAAGCGGTAGCGATATCTTTTTGTATCGCTTTTTTTAACTCTGCCATGGAGTCAAACTTTTTGTTTTCTCTAATAAAGTTAACAAAACTAATAGTTGCTCTCTCTTTACATAAAACTTCGCCGTCAAGTATATGACTCTCAACAGCAAAACTACCATCAGTCGTCACTCTGTGACCCACAAAAGAGACCGAAGGATGGTAATGCTCCTCATCGTCAATTCTTGTCAGAGTTACATAAACACCCTCTTTTGGCATCAAAAACTCTTTTGCTTCTATGTTGATAGTTGCTACAAGCTCTTTTTTACCAATACCCTGCCCTGAGACCACTTTGCCTTTTATAGTATAGTTATGCCCTAAAAAAGCGTTAGCTCCTTCAATATCACCGATTTGAAGCTTTGCTCTTATCTTGTGCGAATGAACAGAATCGCCATGAAGCGACACCTCATCAATCACCTCAACAACTCCATCTTTCTCCTCTTTTAGAAAAAGATTTTTTAAGTCATTAAAAGAGTATCTTCTATCTTTACCAAAGTGAAAATCATACCCGACTACTATTTTTTTAAGCTTTGGAAACTTCTCTTTTAAAAAAGCTATAAACTCTTCACCGCTTAAGTGGCGTATATCTTCTAGTTCCAGATAGAGTATGGGAAAGTGCGAAAAATGTTCACGCTCTTTTTTTGGAGTAAGATTTGCATAACCTGTCTCAATTACAACGATAGTGCTCTTCTCATCTAGTGCACTAAAAAGCTTTTGATGCCCGATATGCATACCGTCAAACCCACCTATGGCGATTGAAGTGCTGTTTTTCAAATCTTTTTCCTCTTTGCTGTAATAGCTTCTTTTCTTTATGCGAAATTTTATCAAAAAGGTCTATATTTTATCATTAAAAGGAGAAGAAGAGGCATTTTTCTTTTTATTTCTGTACCACTTTTTAAGCCCGTACAAACTTATTAAAACCCAAAAAATCTCTATGATAAAAGAGGCGAGATTCCAATTATAAAGAAGAGAGTAGACAATTAGAAGCGCGCCGAAGAGGTTAAGAAACGAGTACAAAAAGCCTTTAGAGTCTATTTTTTCACTCTGTAGTAAAAAATATGTCACTAAAACCATTGCCACACCTACGATACCGACTAAATCTACTGTAAAACTGTTCATTTTTTATCTCCATAATTGATTTCTTAAGTACTAAATCTATGTATTATGACATATAAAGTGAAATCATAGAGTGTCCTATATAAACTAGACAACATGCTGATTCAGTAAAAACCTATATTTTTGAAGAGATAATTTGTCTATTAGAAATATATTCGTTTTCAAAATTAGTTAAATTGCTTGGCATAAGTATATTTGTTAATTCCTGTGTCTTGTTAAGATAAATACTGCTTAAATCTTCAATAATTTTTTTTGCTAAAAAATATGCTAAATTTGGCGGCACTGCATTTCCTACCATTTTATAACCTGCACTTAAATTATTATAATAAAACTTGTGGTTGTCTGGAAATGTTTGTATTCTCGCACATTCTCTAATGCTTAATCTCCTATATAGATGCTCATTTTTAGGTACAAATATTCTTTTATTTTGCTCTATGAATTTCATTTTAGGCGCTTGTGGATGAAGCGGTGCATGCCTTCCACCTGCTTGAATTGTAAATGATGGTTCATCCCAACTTCTTACTCTATTTCTTGACATAAACATAGTTGAAAAACCGCCAGTCATATACTCATGGTTATCTATTTTACAATTATTACCATTTGTATAATTTTTGTCCTTAGCAGATAAAACGTTATCTTTTAAATCATAAATTACATCTTTTAAAAATCTTTTTTTTGAAAATCCTTTAGGAAATTGAAAAGTGATGTTTAGATCTTTTCTAAATCCAATAAAAAACACTCTTTTTCTATCTTGTGGTACTTTATAATCATGAGCATTCAAAAGCTTAAATGATAAATTATAACCACTATCAATAAAGTGATTTTTAATATTCTTTAGTGCCTCACTATGTCGACTAGCCAACATACCTGAAACATTTTCAGCCAAAAAGAAGAGAGGCTTTTTATCTCTTAAAACTCTTATAAACTCAAAAAACAGTTCTCCTCTATGGTCTTCTATCCCTTTTAACTTTCCTGCTTCACTCCAACTTTGGCAAGGAGGTCCACCAATTAATCCAATCGCATCGGGAATATCACTTGATGGTATATTAATAATACTTCTCCTATCTAAAGTAGTATTTGGAAAGTTTTTTTCAAATGTTTCCCAAATCTCTTTATCATATTCATTAGCCCATATTGTTTTAAAACCAGCTTTTTCAAAGCCTAAATCTAATCCACCTGCTCCTGAAAATAAAGATATTATATTCATTTTTTTGCCTCAATTGAAAGTTTATTTGTAAATAGTGAGTTAGGTGCTTTTAATAAATTTATATCAAATTTTAATGATGGCTCAACTCTAGAACTTGCATTATGAATTCTAAAAGATAACGTCCATTCATTGTTTAATTCCACAATTAATGTCGTTAAGGTGCCTTTTTTATATGAAATATTTTTGATTTCAGTCGGTAAATCAATTTTTGGTGTAATTAACTTAGGATTGATATTTTCAAAAGGTAGATTTAAAGTGCCACGTAAATTATAGGCTTGAATTTCAATATTTTTTTTACCCTTAATTACTTTATAAAAATCTTTATTTCCTATAAGGTACTCTACTAAACTAGAAGAGACTTGATTAGGATTTGTATTGTATATTTTTAATAATTCAGTTTTAAAGGCTTCTAATATTGGTGTATATATTGTAGAATGATAATTACCTAAAGATTTCCAAGTTTTAGCTTTATTACTTTCGTTTCTCATTTTTTCAAGAGAATCAAATATAGGTTTTATCGCATCAAAATATTGCTTTGATGCTTTTATACCTAGCCACTTGTCTCCAAAATCAATTTTATTTGAAAGTCTTGAATGCTTTACAGCCTTATGATTGTTTTTGGCTGAAATTCCTATTTCCCATTTTTGTAACAATCTTATTGCAACAACATCTCTAACATCACCATCTTGCCCCTTTTCATCAGTAAGTATTTCCAATTGTAAAATATCACTTTTGTCAAAGTTGTTAGATAATCTTGGTTCTATATCAATTAAAAAGTTAACTGCAAAACTTGCATATAGTAAAAATTCTCCTTGTTCTATCTTATCAAATGAATTAAAGTGTTTTTGTGCTGTTAAAAATGCATGATTATCTACTACCTCTACTATTGTTGCTCTTTCAAGTTTTTCTTTAAATTCTTTTAAAATAGCATACTCAAATGCTTTTCCATTTTTTGTTTGAGTAGATTCTTTTTTCATATAGATTCCATATATTTATATACAGTTGAGATAATAGCAAAAATTCTCTTTTGAACTAATTTTGTGCTATCTACTTAATATTTTTAAATTATATATTAAGAAATTGTATAAATTAAAAAATATGACAAATTGCAATATATTTTAAAAATAATAACTGAATTTTAGCTATTTATCTAAATAGTTTTATATTACTAAAGCGATGCACTAACGGTATAGCGCCATCCATGCTTCATCATAGTTACGCTAAAGCCGCAACCCTCAAGTACCTCTTTGAGTACGTCGGGTTCGTAAAAGTTGGCAGGTTCGCCGAATAGTTTTTCCATCAGGTATACGCTTTTTCCTAAAAATGTACCTTTGTCAAAATCATAAACAAAAAGTCTTCCGCCATTTTTGAGTACTCGCACTACTTCAGTAAGTGCGGTGTCTATGTCATGAAAGTGATGAAGAGACTCTCCCATAAATACGGCATCAAAACTCTCATCTTCAAAGGGCAGTGCTTCTGCCTCTCCCACATGTGTCTCAAGATACGCGGGGGCATATTTGAGCATCCCCTCTGCAGGGTCAACGGCGACATATTTGAGCTTCTCATTGCATCTATAGGCGAACTCGCTCATCATCCCTGTACCCGCACCTATGTCCAAAACTATCTCTGTGTCGGTGAAGCCATGCAAAAACAGACACAAATCCTCCAAGATTGGTTTGGAGTATACAAGCGAGCCGAAGTGTTTAAAGACAAATCCGAGATTGTTAAAAGGCATCATGCTTTGTCCTCTTTCTCAAAGCAGTAGCAATACTCCAGATTGCCCTCTTTGCCGATTAGTTTTTTAAACAAATATTAGATTTTACTCCATCCTATGAACAAGGACATGGTCACTACCTTCAATATATTTAACAATGTTATTTCCATCGAATAGCAGCATATATGGTTTAAATCCAACATATCCACCAAAGCTATTTTTGGCATTTACCTGAACATCAACTAGGTAACCAACCCAAGAGACCTTTCCTCCATAGACCATGCCCTCATTTGTATATGCTTTGACTGGCTTTCCAAATCTATAGTTAGCACTTTCTGGGTCTTTTAAAACTTGTTTAAAATGAACTTTGATTGCTTCCTCATATCCTTGTGGAGGATTGCCATAGTTAACTGATGGCCCTGGACGTTGAAATGCGCCAGCACATGCGCTTAATAATAGTGCAACTACAATATAGGTAAATATTACAATTAACTTCTTCATTAAATATTCCTTTCATTAAATCATAACTATTTATAACTAACATTATATATTAAACTGCTTGATATTTTCTAAATAGATGAACACATAAAATGTTAATTTAAATTAAATAATTATTAAAAATTACAATAATTAGACTATTTTTAGCCAAAACACTAAAATCTTTAAAATTTATCAATGTTTCTTGTAGTAAGAGTTAGGCTCTTTGTTTTTAAAAAGCTTGTGCTTAGTATTATTAATATGTCACATTTTCTAAGTCTTTTCTTATATTGGCACTTGCTTTAGCTATGCCAACTTAATAAATAACTATAGGAGTAAAAATCTGTATTTTAACTTAGCGGAGGTAAAACGAGAAGCCTTTTACAATTTTTATACATAAGAATGTCCAGCCATTCAATATATTTTTTATATTGTTCAATTTTTTCTGGATATGTTTTATATATTTCTTTTTTATGCCATTTATGCAAAAGCTCTATTTTCTGCATATACTGTTCAAACAATTGAATTATATTTATATGTTCACCATAGTTTTCTTTGATAAGTTTTTTATCTTTACTATTCAAATTATGATCTTTTAAAAGTAATTTTTTATCAAGAATTATATAAATCTCTTTGCCTGGAAGTTTATATTCAATATTCCATTTTGGTTTATATAAATTACGGTGAACACTAGTGTTACGAATTACTTTTATTAAACTTCCTACTAAATCTACAGAAAAGATTTCCTTCGTTTTTTCTTCATAATAATTTACAGGATTGTTTTTTTGTATGGCGGTTCTAATGTTAAGAAGAGTGAATGTGTAAGATGTAAATATATATGAAATTTCAATAAAATCTTCCTCATACTCTTTTTTCGCTTCCACTAAAAATTCTTCTGCTTTTTCTTGAAATTTGGAAATATATTTTTTCATTCTTTCAATAATATATTCAATATCTTCTAAATCTGCATAAAGTTTAAATGCTTCAGTCTCATAGATTAATTCATATAATTTCTCACTATCAAAAAAATATAATTTTTCAAAATTTTCATATACATCTATGTCATGCTTTAAACTATTTTTACGTTTATTTTGAATATTCCTTATAAATTCCATTGCTTGATTAAACATAGTATTTAAATTTTCTCATAAAAGTAGCAATACTCCAGATTGCCCTCTTTGCCGGTTAGTTTTGAAGGCGATTTTAAAACGAGTCTCCAGCCTAAGAGAGAACAGGCATCCTCAAACTTTATCATGGCATTTAATATCACTTTCTCATCGGTAACTACACCGTTTCTGTCTCTCTTTGCTTCCCGCCCTACCTCGAACTGAGGCTTGAAAAGCAGGATGATTTTGTCTTTCGCTAATCTTTCAACGTCATCCAAGATGTAAAGCAGGGAGATAAAAGCGACATCGCTTACCACTATATCAAACTTTTTATCGCTCTCAAATCCTCTTATGTCGCAACCCTCGTAAGAGTGGACCCTCTCATCGTTTTTGAGGCTTACATGCAACTGATCCCGCCCGACATCTACCGCCGTTACCTCTCTGGCTCCCCTTTCTAAGAGAACCTGCGTAAAACCGCCCGTTGAAGAGCCGATGTCAAGTGCGCTCATCCCTTTTACATCAAGAGAGAGCTCGTCTAAAAAAGCGCTCAGTTTAAAAGCCGCGCGTGACACATACTCTTTATGCTCTTTTACGGTTACTTTGTCGCTCTGGCTCAACTTAAAAGAGCTTTTTATTATCTGTTCGCCGTTTACGCTTACAAACCCCTCTTTTATGAGTGTCTGCGCTCTGTTTCTGCTCTCGCAAAGACCATGCTCTACCAAGTAGTTGTCAAGCCTGCTCAATTTTTTCTCTCATCTCCTGCTCACTAAGAACAGCAACGCCGAGAGA
>Ga0265293_10008351_pt1 | contig 15382 bp, 17 predicted proteins | sample Munlanlewell138R_FD_192505 | JGI IMG/M metagenome (GOLD analysis project Ga0265293, IMG submission 192505) | Leachate microbial communities from a municipal landfill in Southern Ontario, Canada - Leachate well 138R | ecosystem: Engineered > Solid waste > Landfill > Unclassified | place: Canada...
TTATTATTAGATCCCCCAGGAAACAGCCTGACAAGGCGTATTATTAAAGGATTTGCATGGTTTATAATACTGTATTATACAATGAAATCATGGGCTTAGCTATATTTCAGGGGCGACTAATTACCTACGTTGTCAGGACGGTGTTAAAAAACGGCTCAAAATGCTCATTTACTACGTGTAAACTGCGCTTTTTCGCCGTTTCTTGCCTAGCCCTGACTGCCTCGCCAACATTATTCAGCGCCTCCTTAAGCCAGTAACTGCTGGATCTCGCCTACATTGATTACCTTGCCTTCAATAACGATCTCGCCATCAATCGCCAGTGCCGGGGTATGCATGATGCCAGCATCAATTATGGCCTTGGTGTCGGTTATTTTTTCAATTTCGTATTTAAGCCCTTTTGCGCTAGCTGCCTCTTCTGCGTTGGCTGCTAGTTGAGCGCATTTGGCACAGTTGCTGCCATAGATAGTGAATTTCATTGCTTTTCCTTTATTTTGAGATAGGTATTTTGAGATAGTTTTTGATATGGCACGGGTTTAACTGATGTTGTTACCACCAGTTGCCATAAATAAATCCAGTGACAGTAGCCATTACTATAACCAACGTACAATAAACTACAGTTTTTTGCGTACCCAATATGGTGCGAATTACCAGCATGTTTGGCAAAGAAAGTGCTGGCCCTGCCAATAGCAGTGCCAGCGCAGGCCCTTTGCCCATACCGGATCCCATCAATGCCTCAACGATAGGTACTTCAGTCAGGGTAGAGAAGTACATCAGTGCGCCCAGTACCGAGGCGATTATTGTGGAGGTCAGTGTGTTATCGCCGACTGCCATCACGACCCACGCGGAAGGGATGATCCCTTCATGGCCAGGGCGGCCTAGCGCAAAGCCTGCAACGAACACCCCTGCTAGCAGCAGAGGCAGAATTTGTTTCGCAAAATCCCAGCTCTGTATAGACCATTTACGATCCTGCTTGCGCAAGGCAGAGATGAGCATCAAGCCGGCAATACCAATAGCGAAGGGTAGCTCGGGAGCGGCTGGCGCGATAATCGTGGCAAGCACAACCACCGTTGCCAGAATTAGTAATTGAGTCACCGGCCACTGCCAGTGCCAAACCAACAAGCCAGCCAGCGCGGCGCTAAACAATGCCGTAATTTGCCACTTCCACTGGTAAATCCGCATCCAGAATGCACTGTCGGCCGCCGCCCAGTTTGCAAATACCAGTATCCCGACCATCAGTGCGAAAAAGAGCACAATCGCACTCATCGGTTTATTTGTGTCATCACCACCGAATCCGCGAGTGTTCTTGACTACTCGCTGAGCCTCTTCCTTACGATAGATTAGGTGCATGATGGCACCGATCACCAGTGCAAATAAAATGGCCCCGACTGCACGGGCAATACCGATCTCAGCCCCCAGTACTTTGGCGGTGACGACCACGGCCATGATGTTGATGGCGGGTCCTGAATAAAGAAATGCAATCGCTGCGCCCAGGCCTGCACCGCGCTTATAGATGCCGCCAAACAGCGGCAGGACAGTACAGGAACAGACGGCCAGCAGCGTACCGGATACCGAGGCAACACCGAACGCCACCGGTTTGGGTGCCTCTGGCCCCAGATAGCGCATAACCGCACCCCGACTGATATAAGCCGACATGGCACCGGCAATCAGGAACGCTGGCAACAAGCATAGAATAACGTGTTCTCTAGCATACCAGTGGGTCAGGCGCACCGCCTCCAGTACTGCATTGTCAAAGCGCACAGTTCCGGCGGGAAGAAAATAGATCAGCAGAAAAGTTGCCAGCATAAAGAAAAGCAGTTTGGCTTCATGAGCGTTGCTGGCGTATAGCTCGCGTAATCGTGTGATCATATAAACGCTCCAGAAATAGATGTTGGTTGAAGTAGTTCTGTCATGAAGACGAAGACACTCGCAAAAGGATGCAGAAAAATATGTTTTATCTAGGCACGTGGCAGCAGACTTGCCCGTTTTCATCAAACCTGACCTGGCAGTTCACAACAATCTTCTTCCTCAATCGCTGTCGAGCCCGCAGCAGGCGGGATTTGACCGCACTCAGCGTTAAGCCATACTGTTCTGCGTAGCGTTCCTGTGGCTGGCCTTGCAGGTCACACTGCTCAATCACGCTCCGATCATCATCGGACAGATGGGCCAGATTACGCATCAGACACTCTTCCAGCTGGACGATGGGAAGTTTTTCTTCATGCTCAAACGGCATGTCTGAATCAAGATCAATAAATGCTTTCGCGGTACGCAAGCGATCGATCAGAAAGTTACGCAGGACCCGGAATAGCCAGGCCCTGGGATTTTGCACCTCACAGAAATTATGGCCTTGCAGAAACAGCTTCAGAAATAGTTCCTGGAGCACATCATCCGCTTCGTCTGGTTCTTCTACTCGTGTCAGTAGAAAGGCACGCAGTTCCTGCTCATGTGAATCCCAGGCACGCAAAATACAGTTAGGCGTCATGTCAGGGGCACTTCGTTGAAAAAGACTGCAAATGTATAGGGCTTGGCTTGTGTAAAATCCAGATTATGCCTCAGCATGCTCAACCGACACACCTACGCAGCATTCTTCTCGCAGGAAACCAATTAAATCTTCCAGATGTTGATACTGAGGTATGCAGATAATGGTGCGGCTGTGCTTTTCTTGCCGGATCAGCCCTACTTTGGCCATGCGCGCGAGGTGATGGGACAGTGTCGAGGCCGGGATACCCAATGCCTTCTGTATGTCCCCGACCGAGGCTCCCTGATGGCCAGCCTTGACTAAAAAACGAAACACCGCCAGTCGATGATTATTACCTAGTTCGGCCAGGCTGGATGCAACCTCCTCATGCTCCATGAAAACCCTCAGATTCATAGTTTTATAATTCTGGAATTATAGTTGACATAACTGACAACTGGAACCTATTCTCGCTATTTGTTCGATAAATCTAGAAACATAGGAGCGTCGCATGCCCACTCAGTTGCAAGATGCCCTGAGCATGTTTGCCTTTCTCACCGTCGAATTATCGGCCTTGTTCATAGGTATTAGCCTGTTAGTCGGTGCTGTCCAGCGCCATATCCCACCTTCCAAAGTGGAAGCCTTGCTGAGCTCCAGACGACGCAGGGGTTATTTTCTGGCCGCCGGTCTAGGTGCTATCACGCCTTTTTGCAGTTGCTCGACTATACCCATGCTGAAAGGCCTGATCCGTGCGCGTGCTGGATTTGGGCCGATGATGGTGTTTTTATTTGCCTCTCCGCTATTGAATCCCATCATCGTCGCTCTGCTTATTGCTACCTTTGGTTTGACCCTCACCGCCATCTACGTACTCGCTGGGCTCATAGTCTCACTTGCTGCTGGATGGCTACTGCAAACACTAGGGTTTGAGCGCTTTGTGCGCGGTGAAGCGAGTGGGGTGGCATCATGTTGTGCCGCAACGAATAGCTGTGACAGCGAAGAGGTTGTCGCTGCATCCTGCTGTGAGACCAGTGTTTGTGACGACAAGGTTGTAGTGTCTTCCTGTGGTTGTGATACACAGGAAGCTTCACAAGCCAGCAGTTGTGGAGGCAATCAAAGCACCGCAACTACTACGGGCAGGTACAGTGGTTTGTGGCAGGAAGCGTGGTCGGATTTCGTTGAGGTCTTGCCGTATCTGATTATTGGCATTGCGATCGGCAGCGTGATTTATGGCTTTATGCCCACCGACTTGCTGGAGCAGTACGCTGGCCCGGATAATCCTTTTGCCATCCCGCTTGCGGCTATCATTGGCGTGCCGCTGTATATACGCGCTGAGGCCGTTATACCGTTGGCGGCAGCGCTGATGGCCAAGGGGGTAGGTGCAGGAACCGTGCTGGCGCTGATCATTGGCAGTGCCGGGGCCAGCCTGACTGAGCTGATCCTGTTGCGCTCTCTGTTCATGATGAAGCTGTTGATGGCTTTTGTGGCTGTCATCTTTGCCATGGCGATGATAGCTGGCTACACCACTTTCCTGTTTTTCTGACCAGGAATAATGAAACAAAAATCAGTCTTCACCAATCGTAGTGGGCAAATTATGCCGTAAGTTTGCCTGGGTAGAGTTGTAACGCTGAGTCAACTACGTGCTGTTTGTTATTGCACCCTACAGTACTTTAAAGCCCCTCTCCCGTTTGCGGGAGAGGGGTTGGGGAGAGGGAAGAAAGATTTTCCAGCCACGCTTATGCAGCCTTCTGGATTCCCGCCTGCGCGGGAATGACGGTTCGGGGTTGAGCGGTTGTTTTGTCGCTAAACGTCACTAGCAACGCCAACATCAGTTGGAGGATTTGCAACATTCGGCGCCCGATGGTTATTGCGCCCTTGTACTGCCATCGATAGCCAACGTCTCAGTGTTACCAGTATAGGTCGTTCCATTCCACAAGGATGAAATTGGAATGCCAAAGCGGGTTTCATGCTGGTTTTCATCCCTCCATCATGAACGGGGCCAGATTACGTTGCAGCTCGTTCCAGACTTATTTCATGTTAGAACCATGACCACCCCCTCAGACTAATTTCATTTTGGATAAGGTTGGAGCTGCCGTCTTTGCAGCGCCATGGGGTATAGTAAGCAATCTGTTTTTTCTTTTTTCCATAGATCCTTTTATGAAGATACTTATAAGTAATGATGATGGTTACCAGGCTCCAGGTATTCGTTGTCTAGCCGAGCACTTGTGCCAGATTGCCGATATCATCGTAGTAGCCCCGGAACGAGACCATAGCGGGGCAAGCAACTCTTTGACGCTGGACAATCCTATCCGTGCCGTCACTATGGATGATGGTGTGGTGCGGGTCAGTGGCACACCAACCGATTGTGTCCATTTGGCTATTACCAATCTGCTTGATAGCATGCCGGATATGGTTATATCCGGTATCAATGCTGGTGCCAATATGGGCGATGATGTGATCTACTCTGGCACTGTGGCAGCGGCGATGGAAGGGCGTTTTCTTGGGCTGCCGGCAATAGCCATTTCCATGGCCAGCTACAGGCCTGAACACTATGCAACAGCGGGCCATATTGCTGTTTGTCTGGTCAAGCAGTTATTGGCCAATCCCTTGCCACAAGATACCATTCTCAATGTTAACGTGCCTGATGTGCCAACTTCCTTGCTTGATGGCCTGGAAGCCACGCGGCTGGGTCAAAGACACAAATCAGAGCCGGTCATTCGTGCAATGGATCCGCGCGGTCGACCTATTTACTGGATTGGGCCGGCAGGGGCAGAACAGGATGGCGGACCTGGCACCGACTTTTATGCAGTGCGCAACAGGCGTGTGTCAGTCACACCTATCCAGGTCGATCTGACGCGTCATAATGCCATTCATAACGTGGCTGATTGGTTAGGGAATTGCCCATTGTGAAGCGCGAAACCAACGGCATAGGCATGACCTCTCAGCGTACTCGTGAACGCATGATGACTCGTTTAATGGAGCAGGGCATTCATGATCTGCAGGTACTTGAGGTCATGCGTTCTGTGCCACGGCATCTGTTTGTAGATGAGGCACTGGCAACACGCGCCTATGAAGATACTGCCCTGCCTATAGGCAGCGGCCAAACTATCTCGCAACCTTACATCGTGGCCCGTATGACAGAGGCGCTACTGCAGGGCGAACGCCTGAATAAAGTGCTGGAGGTGGGCACAGGATGTGGCTATCAATCAGCGGTGCTGGCGCCGCTGGCGGACAAGGTCTTCAGCGTGGAGCGTATCGCCGAACTTGCACAACGAGCCCGCGAACGCTTGCAGCAGCTGGACATTCGCAATGTACGCATTCGTCACGGTGATGGCTACGCCGGTTGGCCAGAGCAGGCTCCTTTTGACGGCATTTTGGTGGCAGCCGCACCAACACAAATTCCCCAGGCATTACTGGATCAATTAGCCGAAGGTGGACGCATGGTGTTGCCTGTGGGTCAACGTGGTGCGCAAAAATTGCTGCTAGTCACCCGCCAGGAAGGCGAGCTCAAACAGGAGGTTCTGGATTTGGTGGCCTTCGTCCCAATGTTATCTGGCACCTGCGAGCGTGCCTGAGATGAAACTATTTTCTGCCGTGTATGACAGGGTTATGCGTTGGTCAGCCCATCCCCGCGCACCACGCTATCTGGTACTACTGAGCTTTATGGAATCATCATTTTTCCCTGTTCCACCTGATGTCATGTTGGCGCCCATGGCGTTGGCCAAGCGAGATAAGGCGTGGCGCTATGCCTTGTTCACTACCTTGGCCTCGGTTGCAGGAGGAACCTTGGGCTACCTTATTGGTCTGTTTGCCTTTGAGCTGGTTGCCCCCATATTGCATGAAACAGGCACATGGCCACGTTATGAACAGGTACGCGAGTGGTTTTCGACCTGGGGTTTTTGGGCGATCTTTATCGCTGGCTTTTCACCTGTTCCCTATAAATTATTCACCATTTCCGCCGGCGTTATTGCGATGAACTTTCCTTTGTTTGTGTTGGCCTCGATCATTGGCCGAGGGGCACGTTTTTTTCTTGTCGCTGGACTGATGGTTTGGGGTGGTGAGGCTATGGAGCGCAATTTGCGCCTTTATATCGATCGCATTGGCTGGATCAGCATTCTGGCTGTCATAGCGGGATACTTCATTATTAACAATGCTTAGCTATGCTGATTTTTATAGGCTTTTACTGCCTACATTGATTTTGTCATTGTGGCTGACTGGCTGTGGAAATTTGGGCTCTCGTACACAGAAAAGTACCGCGCAATATCATACGGTACGTCAGGGTGAAACCCTCTATTCCATCGCCTGGAACCATGGCTATGATTATCGTCAGGTGGCGACCTGGAATAATATAGGCAGTCCTTACCGGATTTACCCTGGTCAGCGCCTGGCCGTATCACCTACAGCACAAGGGCCAATTGTTGTAGACAAAACCATCAACAAACCTGCGATCGCAGCTAAATCAATTAATCAGGCTAATACAAGTGCAGCATCAAAACCACCTGGCAAAACTGCGGTAAAACCTGCCCCACATATCCAGTCCTCCATCAACTGGAAGTGGCCGACTAGCGGTTCGGTGAAACGAAGATTCAGCGATGCTGATAGTAAAAATGGCATCACTATTTCAGGCCGGGCAGGACAGTCCGTCAATGCTGCCGCTGGTGGCGATGTGGTGTACAGTGGTAGTGGTTTGGTGGGTTATGGAAATCTGCTTATCATCAAGCATAATGATATTTTTTTAAGTGCCTATGGCCATAATCAAAGTCTGTTGGTCAAGGAAGGCGCCACAGTCAAATCAGGACAACAAATTGCCGTCATGGGCGAAACAGCCAGGGATGGACCACTACTGCATTTTGAGATACGTCAGGAAGGCAGGCCAGTAGACCCCATGCGTTATCTGCCCAAGCAGAGATGAAATAAAATATATGGATAAAAAAAAGATCACTTCAGACAATGAAAAAACCCCTGTGCTCGACCTTGAGGCAAATGAGCTTATGGTGACAGCTACAGATAATCAATTAGTTTCTACAGCTACGGCCAAGGTGGATGACGAGCTGTTGGAAGAGACTGCTCCCCTCGCTGCTGCCGCCCTGGAAATGGATGCCACCAGACTGTATTTGAACGAAATAGGTTTTTCGCCTTTATTGACTGCAGAAGAGGAAGTGCACTTTGCCCGCCTGGCGCGCAAAGGTGACCATAGTGCACGCAACCGCATGATTGAGAGCAACCTGCGTTTGGTAGTGAATATTGCTCGCCGTTATCTGTATCGTGGTCTGCCCTTGCTGGATTTGATCGAGGAGGGCAATCTGGGCCTGATGCGGGCGGTGGAGAAATTTGATCCTGAACGTGGTTTTCGTTTTTCTACTTATTCCACTTGGTGGATACGCCAGACGATAGAACGGGCGATCATGAATCAAACCCGCACTATCCGTCTGCCAATCCACGTGGTCAAGGAAATAAATATCTATCTGCGTGCAGCACGACATCTGTCACAGACGCTTGAACATGAGCCTACGCCAGAAGATATCGCCGAACAATTAGACAGGCCTGTGGAGGATGTGCGGCGTATGTTGGGCTTGAATGAACGCTTGATCTCGGTTGATACATTCATGACTCTGGATGGAGATACCACACTGCTGGAGGCGATCGCCGACGACAGTATTATTGACCCTGTGGATTTGCTGCAAGGCGAAGGTCTCTGTGCCAAAATAGAACATTGGTTGACTAGCATGACAGACAAGCATCGCACCGTATTGGAAAGACGATTTGGCCTGAATGGATATGATGTACATACCCTGGAAGAAATAGGCCTGGAGATAGGTGTGACACGGGAGCGGGTGAGACAAATCCAGATCGAGGCATTGCAGCGTTTGCACAAAACCATGCAAGCAGATGGCGTTTCAGCAGAGTCTATTTAAATTGATTTATGCTTATTGAGTGACAGGTAGAAACTATGGCAGGAAGCGATCATCAATACGATGACCAGCGTGATTTGGTGGTTGATGAAGATCGGCCACAACTTAAACGTCCACCTATGTACAAGGTGGTGTTGTTAAATGATGATTACACCCCCATGGACTTTGTTGTGCATATCCTGGAGACCTTTTTTAACAAGGATCGCCCAGCAGCTACTCACATCATGCTGACAGTCCATACCGAAGGCAAAGGTATAGCAGGTACCTATAATAGAGATGTTGCCGAGGCCAAGGTGCATCAAGTAAATGGTTATTCTCGTAAACATCAACACCCGTTGATGTGTGCGATGGAAAGCGAATAGCTTTCTAAGTGAGGCAAAGATGTTGACTAAAGAATTGGAATACGCTCTCAATCAGACCTTCAGAAAGGCGCGTGAACTACGGCATGAATTCATGACTGTGGAACATCTGCTTTTGGCCTTGCTGGATGAGCCAGCAGCCTCGGCAGCACTCAAGGCCTGTGGCGCGCACATAGAACAATTGCGCGAGGATCTGCAGAGTTTTATCGAGGATACCGTGCCTCTGCTGGCCAGTGAGAGTGAGCGTGATGTTCAGCCTACACTGGGTTTTCAACGTGTTCTGCAGCGTGCGGTATTTCAGGTGCAATCATCGGAGCGCAAGGAGGCCAATGGCGCCAATGTGCTGGTGGCAGTATTTTCCGAACAGGAATCTCAGGCAGTTTATTTTCTGAATCAGCAGAGTATTTCCCGTCTGAATATCGTTAACTATATATCTCACGGCATTTCTAAGGTGGAGGGAGATGAGGATGAGGCAATTCATTCCAGTGAAGCGGAAGAGGATGCGGTAAGTCAAACCCAATCTCCACTGGAAGCCTATGCCAGCAATCTCAATGTGCTGGCACGGCAGGGCAAAATAGATCCGCTGATCGGGCGTAGTAATGAGATCGAGCGCACTATTCAGGTATTGTGCCGCCGCCGCAAGAATAATCCCCTGTTTGTCGGTGAGGCAGGGGTAGGCAAGACTGCCCTGGCCGAAGGGTTGGCAAAGAAAATAGTCGATGGCGAAGTGCCGACGGTATTGGCTGACAGCACGGTCTACTCACTTGATCTTGGCTCGCTACTGGCTGGCACCAAATATCGTGGTGACTTTGAAAAGCGTCTCAAGGCTGTTTTGGCACAGATCAAAAAAGAGCCAGGTGCAATTCTTTTTATCGACGAAATCCATACCATCATTGGGGCAGGTGCAGCTTCTGGCGGCGCGATGGACGCCTCGAATCTGATCAAACCAGTCCTGGCTAATGGTGAACTCAAGTGCATAGGCTCGACCACCTATCAGGAATATCGTGGCATCTTTGAAAAGGATCACGCCCTGGCACGACGTTTCCAGAAGATCGATGTCCCCGAGCCTTCAGTAGAAGAAACCGTGCAAATACTCGAAGGCTTGAAGAGCCGTTTTGAGGAGCACCATGAGGTGAAATACACCAAGCCCGCACTACGTGCTGCTGCAGAATTATCCGCACGTCACATCAATGATCGACATCTGCCAGATAAGGCAATAGATGTAATCGATGATGCCGGTGCCAATCAGCGCTTGTTGCCGGCATCCAGACGCAAAAAGACTTTGAACGTCAAGGATATCGAGGCCATAGTGGCAAAGATTGCGCGCATTCCACCGAAGAGCGTATCGGCCTCGGATCGACAAAGCCTGAAAAATCTGGAGCGCGATTTGAAGTTGATGATCTTTGGTCAGGATGAAGCCATTACCACTTTGTCATCGGCGATCAAGATGGCCCGTTCTGGCCTTGCCAACGAACATAAACCCATAGGTTCTTTCCTTTTCGCCGGCCCAACAGGAGTGGGCAAGACCGAGGTTACGCGCCAACTGGCCAATATTCTTGGCATTGAGTTGGTGCGCTTTGATATGTCGGAATACATGGAACGCCACACTGTATCCCGCCTCATCGGTGCGCCGCCTGGTTATGTTGGTTTTGATCAGGGCGGTCTGTTGACCGAGGCGATTACCAAGCATCCACATGCGGTTTTATTGATGGATGAAATCGAGAAGGCTCACCCTGATGTCTTCAATCTTTTGCTACAGGTCATGGACCACGGCACGCTGACGGATAATAACGGGCGTAAGGCTGATTTCCGCAATGTCATCCTGGTCATGACTACCAATGCCGGTGCCGAACAGGCCAGCCGTCGATCCATAGGCTTTGCCGAACAGGATCATGGTACCGACAGCATGGAGGTGATCAAGAAAATATTTACCCCGGAGTTTCGTAATCGTCTGGATGCAGTTGTCCAGTTCAAGCCACTGGACGAAGAAAATATCCGGCATGTTGTAGATAAATTCATCATGGAATTGGAGACGCAACTGGGGCAAAAGGGTGTCACACTGGATATCGACATTGCTGCACGGCGTTGGTTGGCACAACATGGTTATGACCCGCAAATGGGTGCACGCCCTATGGCGCGAGTCATTAAGGAAAAGCTAAAAAAACCCATGGCCGAGGAATTATTATTCGGCGAACTGGAAGACGGTGGGCACGTGCATATAAGCGTGCACAATGATGAACTGGATTTTCAGTTTAAAGGTAGCAAGAATTCGTTGCCGATTTGAGGTTTCTTTCTGGATATGCGCAGGGCCGGAGATCCAAGCCCTAGATTTCAACGGGCGCGGAAGGTGATGCGCCCTTTGCTTAGGTCATATGGAGTAATCTGGACGGTGACCTTGTCACCTGTGAGGATGCGGATATAGTGTTTGCGCATCTTGCCGGAAATATGGGCAGTAACTATATGTCCATTTTCCAGCTCTACGCGAAACATGGTGTTGGGCAGGGTATCTATGACCGTGCCTTCCATTTCAATGCCTTCTTCTTTCGCCATACGAGTGTTACTTGAACCTCATGCAATTACCATCGGAGTTGCTCGCTGGCTTGAATAGCCTGAGCCACTGATAAGCCGAGCATTTTACCCTGTTTTAATCGATAAGGCAAAAACATTGCGCGCATGACAGGATGAACGCATGAAAATATTATCCTTGTTTGTGCCACTGGCCATGAGTATATATTTCTAATGGCTGGAAATTCTTTTTGTAGGCCATTTGTGGAGACTGGTCAATCCAGTAGCCCAGATAGACATGTGGTAGCTGTTGTCGGCGTGCTTCTTCTATCTGCCAGAGCACGGCATAAGTGCCCAGGCTGCGTCGGATTTCTTTGGGATCAAAAAATGTATAAACGGCTGAAAGTCCATTTTCCAGCATGTCTATAACGGCAACCATCAACAAGCGACCATCCTGCTGACGAAACTCAATGAATTGGGTTTCCATCCACTTGCTGGCAAGAAATTCCATATAACAACTTGGGCCATCTACATCCATGCCGCCACCAGTATGACGACTCTGGATGTAATCACGATAAAGCAGGTAGTGTTCTTTGTGATATTCAGTCGGCAAGATAGTCACAGAGAGATCCTGATTGCGCTGCCAGGCCCTGCGTTGGCTTCTATTGGACAGGAATTCAGCTACGGGAAGCCTGGCCGGGATACATGCACGGCAAGCTGGACATTGTGGTCGATAGACAAAATTACCGCTACGACGAAAGCCGGTTTCAGCCAGCGCACTGTAGACCAAAGCACCCATGGGCGCATGTGGGTCGGGAAATAACGTGATAGCTTCGCGTCCTGTAAAATAGCTGCACTCATGCACAGGGCTTGCATAGAAGGCAAGGTTGGCAGGTAATAGTGGGGTAGGCTGGTACTTATTCATGCAAAAAGGTGTAAGGTTTTACCAATGGAGACCTTCAAATATATAAGTTCGGCAGACAATCCTCAATTCAAATACTTGAAAAAACTGGCCACCGCGCCGCGTGAACGACGTAAATCCGGCCAGACCGTGCTTGATGGCTTGCACTTGTTGCATGCTCTGGCCGATGCAGGGCAAACACCTGCCTTGTTGGTCGTGCGCGAAGGTAGCCAGCAAGTTGAGGAGATCAGCGCAGTCCTGCACCGCTTCCACTTGGTAGTCGGTTTGGTTTTGAGTTCTGGATTGTTTGATGCCATCGCACCAGTGGAAACACCAACTGGTGTGCTGGCCGTGTTTGATATACCCAAACCAGGCACCACTGCTTTTACCAGCGCTGTCCTGCTGGAAAATATTCAGGATCCAGGCAACCTTGGCAGCATTATACGCACCGCTGCTGCCGCAGGCTGCGAGGCGATATTCCTTTCCAAGGGCTGCGCCGAAGCATGGTCACCCAAGACTCTACGGGCAGGTATGGGGGCACATTTTGTCATCCCTGTTTATGAACAACAGGATTTGCCGACTGTTGCAAAACAGTTTGCCAATGTCTATGCCACCAGCCTATCGGCGACAAAGTCTATTTATGAGATAGCGCTGCAAGTGCCGACGGCTTTTGTGTTTGGCAATGAAGGTGCGGGGCTGTCTGCTGAGTTGCTGTCCTGTGCCAGTCAGCGAATAAATATCCCGATGTCAGGCAAAGTGGAATCGCTCAATGTGGCGGCGGCTGTAGCCGTATGTTTGTTTGAGCGATGGCGCCAAATCAATTATGGCTAACCCGCATATTGCCGCAACAACTCAATGAAATACTGGCGCGGTATTTCTTCTGCACCCAGACTGGTCAGATGCGCACTACTGACCTGGCAATCGATGAGTTTCACCCCATCTTCTTGTAATGAGCGAACCAGGCTGACAAAGGCCACCTTGGATGCATCGGCGCGATGGCTGAACATGGACTCACCGAAAAACACCTGACCAATACGTAGACCATATAAACCACCTACCAGCTCACCATCCAGCCAACTCTCGACCGAGTGGGCGTAACCCATCTCATGCAAACAGATGTAGGCCTGCTTCATCTCTGTTGTGATCCAGGTACCATCCTGTCCATGACGTAATGTGGTTGCACAAGCATTGATTACCTGGTTGAAAGCCACATCATGACAAACCTGGAATATTTTTTTATTGAGTGTCTTGCGCAGGCTGCGTGAAATTTTTAGTTTGTCTGGAAAGATAACTGCGCGTGGATCTGGTGACCACCAAAGTATGGGCTGACCATGGCTATACCAGGGGAAAACACCCTGTTGGTAAGCGCTGAGTATGCGCTTTGGTGACAGATCGCCACCAACTGCCAGCAGGCCATCAGGCTCTACTAAAGCGTTTTCTACCGGAGGGAATATATAGCTCCGATCGGTTGGGGAAAGCCAGTGAGTGCCTGAGTGATTCGTGGAGTAATTCATAGATAAAAAAACCCGCCGGAGCGGGTTTTTAATTGATTGATTAAGGCATCAGTCGTCGCCGCTAAATGCTCCCAGCAGATGCAGCAGACTGGTGAACAGGTTGTAAATACTAACGTACAAGGTCACCGTTGCCATGATGTAATTGGTCTCACCACCATGCACAATATTGCTGGTTTCATACAGAATGAGGCCACACATCAACAGCACAAACATGGCCGACACACCCAACGCCAAGCCTGGCAGGCTGAAGAAAATCGCAACCAGACCAGCCAGAAAGGCGACCAGAATACCAGCTATCAGGAAGCCGCCCATGAAACTGAAATTCTTGCGTGTAGTTAACGCATAGGCCGACAGGCCAAGAAAAATAACTCCTGTCATACCCATCGCCGTCATCACTAGCTCGCCACCATTTGGCAGACGTAAATAGGCATTAAGCAAGGGGCCGAGGGTTAAACCCATGAAGCCAGTCAGGGCAAAAACAGCTGCCAGACCCCATACGCTATCGCGCAGCTTGGTGGTCAGGAACAACAGACCAAAATAACCCACCAGAGTTATCACAGTGCCCAGATAAGGCATATTAAAAAGCATCGCCAACCCAGCCGTGAACGCACTGAACAATAATGTCAGGGACAGCAAGGAATAGGTGTTACGGATCATTTTATTGGCATCATATACTGCCGTCGTATGTCCAAAGACTGCTGACGGAGCTGCCGAAGAAGTTTTATTGAAACTCATAACTACTTAACCTCAAGATTGTTAAATACTCTAAAGAGCCAGTTTGTAAGTAACGACAGAATAACAACACAGACAGGAATATCAAGCCACTTTAATTCTCTAATCCATAAATGAGACAGTTGAACTGCCGCCTGGTTCTCGTCGATGAGCAAAAAGGCCGTCAGCTGGGTATAGACAGGAAATCCGTGAGTTGATCGCTAGTCTTTAAATCTTCGAGTTTTATGGTGGGTTTCATCCCCCCTCATGAACAGAAGCCAAGCTATTATAATAATAGCTCATATTATTAAGAAGCTGCCACTGGCAGAAAGTCTAATAAATGATGTATCCTACGCGCCCACATCAGGAAGCGGCCGAAGCAATTCAAAGCAGTGGCCGTGCGCGTAGTTACAGGAAGAGTGGCCGAGCGGCTGAAGGCACCGGTCTTGAAAACCGGCAATGGGCAACCATTCGTGGGTTCAAATCCCACCTCTTCCGCCAATTATTTTTATAAATCAATGACTTGCATTCAGTGCAGTGGATCGCAAGCCAATTCAGAAACTATAGAATAAAGCCCAGCAGTGCTTGGCATCCATGGTTGATTCGTCGCCTGTGACACGCCATATTTCACCTCTAAAATAAATCTCGGCAAAACAAGAACTTAGTTCATTTAACTAACTGTAAAATGCGTGAGGAAAGGTCTCGCGCCGATCCCTGATGGGAAATTTTCAGACTTCAGGTTCGTGCCGCCATCCATAGATACGTGTCACCCTGAGCAATCATATCGACAAAAGACGTGATGCCTCATGTCAGAGCCGTTCTGAACACCGAGGTGTAATCCACGCAAGGTTTTTGTCATGCTGGCCATTGCATGGCGCTCTTGTACCAAAGGGGCTTCATTGAGCTAACTACATGAAATTTAATTTATTTATGCTTGCAGCATGTGAAACACATCACAATCCTTTCCAAATCAAATATTTCTGCTGGCAGTATGGTTTGATTATCATTGCGGATGCTGTATGTTGTTAAGT
>Ga0265293_10008353_pt1 | contig 15380 bp, 17 predicted proteins | sample Munlanlewell138R_FD_192505 | JGI IMG/M metagenome (GOLD analysis project Ga0265293, IMG submission 192505) | Leachate microbial communities from a municipal landfill in Southern Ontario, Canada - Leachate well 138R | ecosystem: Engineered > Solid waste > Landfill > Unclassified | place: Canada...
TACCAAGGTTATGAAAGCCGCAACATTAAAATAAGTGAATACCGTCAACCAACATTAGAAGCATGCGAAATCCACAGTATGTCAATGGAATACTTTGCCTGGCCATGGATGGAAACATTATTTGATGATGCGAAAAAATATCGGCTTTCCCATTTAGAAGGCTCGATTAAATTCTTACCTTATGGTGTCGCCGTTGATGAATTCCAAGAAGCAGTGTATACAAATCCAAATATGACGCATGAAGAACGTTGTACCTTATGGCGTGATATTGAGAAGAAGTACTTACCAATTCGTAATTACAAAGGAGCACCATATTTAGAAAAAGGTGGTTTCTGGCTCCGCCAAGCGCACATTTTTAACTCTCCATTCTATTACATTGATTACACCTTAGCGCAAGTAGTCGCTTTCCAATTTGCTACTGAAATGTGGAAAAACCAAGAAAGAGCGTGGAAAAAATATGTTAAACTTTGCCGCTTAGGTGGTCGCTACCCATTTGTCGAACTTTTAGAAAAAGCTAAACTTCGTAATCCATTTATCGAAGGTAATGTTAAAAAAGTTATGGGTCCGCTTAAACGGAAACTAAAAGAACTTGAAGCTGAATTTGAAGCTTAAGGAAAAACATTAAATTAAAAGGGCAGATTCACTGCCCTTTTTTATTTGTTATTTCTTTCTTCTCTTCCGTTTAGTTTTCGAAGCTTTTAAGTTGTAGTTTAATAAACTAAGACTACTTGCCATATTTTCGTTTTGTAAGATGACGTCATCGGGAACATTGATGTGTGTTGGCGCAAAGTTCCAAATTGCTTTAATACCTGCGGCAATTGCAAAATCTACTAGTTGCTGTGCGTATTCTTTAGGGACGGTGATAATGGCAATTTCGGCCTTTGTTTCTTTAATAACTTTTGATAAATCATTAACGTCATAAATTGGCTTGCCTTTAATTTCCGTGCCAATAAGTTCACTGTTACGGTCAAATCCAGCGGCAATATGTAAGCCCCACTCGCCAAAACCGCCGTAATTTAATAGGGCCCTTCCTAAATGACCAACCCCAATAATAATGGCGTTTGTTAGTTTTGTGTATACGCCAAATTCTAAGATTTCTTCAACCATTGTCGCCGCCTCACGCCCTAATTTAGGATTGCCTGGAGTTTTGCAAATTTGTGATAAATCTTTCTTTACCGTCTCAACATTAATACCCGTGATGTCACTAATCTGGGGGGCGGTAATGTATTTTGCCCCTTCGTCAAGGAGTCGCCGGGAAATCGTCAAATAGATCGGAACCCGGTACACTAAGTTTTTAGAAATGTTTTTTGGTTTCGTATTCATAAAAATGACCTCTTTCAATATGGAAAAATTTCTCTATTACACATAATTATATATAATAATATTTCTTTTACATAGAAAAGTTATAAGAAATAACAATTAATCGATAATAATTACCGAATACTGCTAAATTATCAATTAAGTATCTCTTTTGGTAGTTATTTTAAATATATTTTTTCTTAAATAGAAAAAACATCCTATTTAAAGAAAATAAAAAGCCCCATTACATGGGACTTGTTTTTTTACTGGTGCAGCCAGAGAGACTTGAACTCTCACGGGATTACCATACGCCCCTCAAACGTACGCGTCTACCAGTTCCGCCATGGCTGCATCGGATTAAATTATAACAACTTTTTTAAAACTTTCAAATACAATAATATAATATCGTTAAATTTGTTGTATTTCGTTTGTTTCTAATGTTGTTATTTCCGGTTTCTCGACGATTTTTAAAATATCATAAGTAAGGTTAGCGATAATAAAGACATTAAGGGAAGCAGCAATCATTAAGTTTCCAGACGGACCAATTGAAGGGAAGAACCAGCCGCCGAGAATAAAGTTTGCGTATGTCATTAAACTTGCGATTTGTGAAACGAAAAGTAAATAGAAACGTTTTGGATTTCTTATAACGTAAATCATAATAAAAATATCACCCATAAAGAAATAACGTTCGTGCATATGTGGTAATAAAAAGGGTGTTAAGAAAGAAAATAGAGCGCCAAGGGCAAGGATGGTGTCTTCATTGATCGCTACTTTCTTTTCATAGAATACGTAGGTGAAAATAATAAGAACTGTAAAGGCAAACGGAACACCGAATAACTTAACAGCGTCGCGCCATTTAACGACATTATTTAAATTTTGGAAGAAGGCATATAAAGACCCACTATTCATGTTCGGGGCTGAATACGTCCCAGCAACGCCAATAATTTGCTTAAAGGGCATTAAGAAGGGGGCTCCAAAGATGTAACCTGGTATAAAGGTAAGGAAGACTACTACAAAAGGTACGATAAGATATAAAAGATTATAGCGACGTTTTAAAAAGAGAATACCAACAATTGGTAAAATAAAGAACATATGAAGTTTTACACTTAATCCTAATCCGATAAAGACCATGGCAAGAAAGGTCTTATCTTTAATTAAGAAGTAAATAAACCAAACACCCATACCGGCAAAGAAAGCATCACTTTGCCCCCACATTGCTGAATTAATAAAAACAGTGGGTAAAAATAAGGCTAAAGCATAACTTAAAACCATTAATACTTTATTATCTTTTGAAAGATGTTTTACAAGTAATAACACCGCAATTGCCATATTAAAGTCGAAAATTCCTGATAACACTTTTATAACTGCGATATCGTTTATTGGTAAATAGCTAACAAGGGCAATTAAGAAATAATAAAAGCTAGGATAATTCGCGTATACAATACTTTTAATCGTAAACCCAAAAGTATTGTCGCCATAAGGAATATTTACATTAGTAGTTGTTTGATAATAACTAATTGGTGTTTTATTAAGTGATAAGAAACCACCATGATCACGAATATACCGGGTCCAGGGCACTAAAAACCAAGCCGTGTCCCCACTGGTGTATGGAATAAAGTAATAGCGAAGTAAGATTGCCATCACACTAATAAAGACAATCATTAGTAAAGCGCCATAATGATTCAATAGCCATTCCACCCCATCATGGATAGCAGTGGAAGTATTATTGAAAGCCGCTTTAGTTTTCGTGAATAGATTCTTCATCGCTTGGCTCCTCATTTTCTTTTTTTGGTCTAAATAGTATTAATTTGCGTGATATATAGTTATAAATTAAAACAACAAAGGTTGCAACTCCAAACACAAACACAAACCATAAGAAGTTTGTATCCATATTAATAATGGCGTTACCAAGCTCTTTTATAAAATAGTTAATAAAGAAACCAATCGTACTTAATAAGACAAAAAGGGCAAACCCACCAAAAGAGCGCGATGTCTTTTTATTTTCCACATTTTTAAAGACAATAATAATCGAAAGAATATAGTTAGTGATCACACCAAAAATAAAGCCAAATAATGCCGCTAAGAATATATTTAAAGTAAAAGTTATCCCTAAAAAGACATATTGTTCCGCGGTTGGATATATAACATATTGAATAAGGGCACTCACCCCAAAATCAACGAGGGTACATATAACACCAACAATGATAAAACGGAGAATCTCATGTTGATTTTCTTTTTTTGCTAAAAACTTTTTTAACATTTAAAGGCCTCTTACTTTCTTGCTATATTATATATTATCATTAATATTATTAATAAAGGCAGCAATAGAGTAATAAATTAATGAAAATCACTTTTATTTTGGTATAATTACCCCGACAAACACGGAGGAATTTAGTAGTATGCGTAAAATCTTAGTCGAAACAAGTGCTCGCCACATTCACCTCAGCGAACACGATTTAAAAAGCTTATGTGGTGAAGATGCAACCTTAGCCGTGCGCGGGATGCTTAGTCAACCAGGTCAATTTGCCTCAACAACGAAAATTAAAGTTGAAGGTATCAAGCGTAACTTTGATGGTGTGACCGTCCTTGGCCCAACCCGCAAAGCAAGTCAAGTTGAAATTTCCCAAACTGATGCCTTTGCCCTTGGCGTTGTCGCCCCAATTCGCGAAAGTGGCGATATTAAAGGAACACCAGGTATTACCTTAGTAGGACCTGCTGGTAAAGTAACTTTAAAAGAAGGCTTAATTATTGCCAAAAGACATATTCATATGACCCCAGCAGATGCTGAAGAATTTAATGTGAAGAATGGTGAAATTGTTGCTGTACGTATTAAAAGCGAAGAAAGAAGTCTTGTCTTTGAAGATGTCGTTATTCGTGTGCGGGAAGACTTCGCCCTTGCCATGCACATTGACACTGATGAAGCTAACGCTGCCGGTATTAAAGGGAGTGTTCTTGGTGAATTAATTAAACTTTAAGTTAATAATTCTCACAATTTAAAAAAGAGCAGGGAAACCTGCTTTTTTGTTTTGACTATTAAGGCAAAAGAGACTATACTATATCTACCTTATCAAGAACCACATTAAGGCAATGATGTGGTAGCAACTCTTATGAACATAAGTAAGTGCTCGCCAAAGGCAATTTGTAACGATAAGGAAAGTGTACTATTACTTTCCTTGCGAAAGTATTTTTTATTAAAAGGAGGAAAGATTAATGGCAAAATACTATTTATTTACAAGTGAATCAGTAAGTGAAGGTCACCCTGATAAAATATGTGATCAAATTAGTGATGCAATCTTAGATGAAGCGTTACGTATTGATAAAAACTCACGCGTTGCGTGTGAAGTTTTCGTCGCGACAAATTTTGTGTTAATATCTGGCGAAATAACAATTGACGGCCCCAAGCCAGATTATGAAAAAATCGCCCGCGATATTATTCGCGAAGTCGGCTACACAAGTGATGAATTCGGCTTTAATGCCGACACATGTCAAGTACTCATTAAAATGAATACGCAAAGCCCCGACATTGCGCAAAAAGTAAACCGCGGTAACTTAGAAGAACAAGGAGCAGGTGACCAAGGAATTATGTTTGGTTACGCGACAACAGAAAGTGAAGGTCTTATGCCTTTAGCAATTGTCGTTGCCCATAAATTAATGCGTGTCGCTACAAGATTACGTAAAGAAGGTAAATTTGTTGGCTCACGACCTGATATGAAATCACAAGTCACCATGCGTTATTATGAAACAGGGGAAATTAAACTTGACACTGTCCTTATGAGTGTGCAGCATGATGAGAATATTGACTTTGCAAAGTTTGAAAAATTTATTATTAATGACATTATGATTGAAGTTGCCAAAAGTTTTAAACTTAATACGGATTTTAAAAAGATTGTTAATCCCGGTGGTCGTTTTGTCGTCGGTGGTCCTGCAGGGGACACTGGTTTAACAGGACGGAAGATTATTATTGATACATACGGGGGATACGCAAAACATGGTGGCGGTGCCTTTAGTGGAAAAGATCCAAGTAAAGTTGATCGCAGTGCCGCTTACTATGCTCGCTATATTGCGAAAAACTTAGTGGCCGCTGGGGCTGCTAGTAAGTTAGAAATTCAATTAAGCTACGGCATTGGCATGCCTGAGCCAATTAGTATCTTCGTTGATACATTTGGGACCGAAAATGTAGCGTTAGAGCACATTTACGCTGCAATTCCTATGTATTTTGATTGTCGGCCTGGAATGATAACGAAAGAGTTCAGTCTTTTAGATCCGTCTTTTAAATATAAAGATTTAGGTGCCCTTGGCCACTTTGGCAGACCAGATATTGTTACGCCATGGGAAGCACTCGACAAAGTTGAAGCTTTAAAGAAATTCTTTGCTCAAACGCTTTCTAATGAGTAAATTATAAAAATATTGCGTCGGCATGATAAAATAAATATACAAATAAGAAGCCATCTCTTGATAGAAAGGAACTGATAAATGAAATATCAAATTGTTGGCAAAAATATCATCGTCACCGATGCAATAAGAACTACTTTAGAAAAAAAGCTTTCACGAATGGACAAGTACTTTATCATTAATGATGATATCGACTGTCGGGCGGTTGTATCAAAATACCGTACAATGGCGAAGGTAGAAGTAACTATCTTCACAAAACACCTCGACTTCCGGTCGGAGGAAAAAGATCCAGATTTATATGCAGCATTTGACAAGGCTATCGATTCACTCGAGCAACAAATGCGTAAATTAAAAACAAGAATGAGTCGGAAAAAGGATATGAGCTTAGGCGAAGCTATTGCTTTTGCAAACTTTGAAGGAGCCCCGCTAGATGATGATGGCAAAGTCGTGCGGATGAAATCTATTTTCCTTGAACCAATGGATCTTGAAGATGCAATTATGCGCATGGAAGCACTTGGACATAAGTTCTTTATGTATCTTGACGCTGAAGATAATTTAATCTCAATATTATATGTAAGAAATGATGGCGGTTACGGCATTATTCAAGCAGAAAATAAAATTAAGTAACTTATAATTTCAAATATCATTTGAAAGGCTAGTCCATCTAGCCTTTTTTTGTTTATAATTTATATTAGTTAATTATAATGTATAATTATTGCGTATGGAAAAAGAAATCAAATTACTAGCGACTGATCTTGATGGCACGTTGTTCCATCCTAAAAGAAGAATTAAACTGATTGCAAAGAAAAATATAAATTACATTGATAAATTTATTAAAGACGGTAATCAGGTTGTTTTAGTTACGGGCCGCAGCCCACGTTTTGCTCGTAAAGTAATTGAAAGACTTGGTCACGAAGTCGATGTTATCGGAATGAACGGGGCCTATACCATTAGTGAAGGTGAAGTGATGAACGAACACTTTCTTGATTTTTCAATCGAAAAGATGCTTTTTGATCTTAACTCTTTATTTCCGATTTTAGGCACGATGCTAATTTCAAGAAAGTATCCGCTGCTTATCGCAACCCCGCCGGTTGGGAAGTTCTTCCAACTCTTTTATCGCTTTTATTATTGGTCTCTTGGCGCTTATGCGGAAGATTATTATTTCTCTAATGAAGAGTTCGTCAATGAACTTAAGTCGAATGAAGTATACAAATTAATGATATTCTTTGGTATTTCTAGAAGAGGAGTAAAAATGGCAAGTCGGGCGAACCAATATTTAAGAGCCCACTATAAAGATCAATTCGAAGCAAGTTGGTCGGATGGTTTTATCGAAATTACTCCGGCTGGCATATCAAAGGCAAATGGCATTGAACGCTACACGAAAGCACACGGCATTAAAAGTGAAAACGTTTATGTTGTAGGCGATAGCGGTAATGATATATCAATGTTCCAAGCATATTTTGATCGTTCATTTTGCATGCGACATGCCCATAAAAAAGTACGGAAGTACGCGAAAACGATTATTCGTCGTTTCCATCATTTAGAAAGACATATATAGAGGTACAAACATATGACAAACTTAACATTACACATCTTCGGAATATATCAAATTTCGATGCTGGTCCGTGATTCCCTCGGCTACTTAGCGCCTAAAGGTGATCGCCAATTTAGCAAAGAAGCTTATCTACATCGCGTTAAAAGCTTTGAACTTTTACGGAAAGAAGGCACTCCCTTTGCGTTTTTCGTTGCTCAAAATAAGGAAAAGGCCGAGAAACTTGTGAAAAACTTAGATGAATTTGCCGCAGAAGTTTATAGCACTGAATCACGTATTTTCCGGGTAAGCGGCGATTATGTTGAAGTTGATGCTTCCCAACATTTAAGAGTTTATGAAATGGCTCTTGGCATTAACCAAACCTTTATTGATATTTTAAATGGTTTTGTTAATCATAATCGCGGGCAAGAACAATTTGAAGAACGGCTTGTCACTTTACTTGAAGCGGAAGAATATTATTATCGCTCATTAGCCCATTACGCTTTAGCGAATGATTTAATTAAATTATTTAAAGAATATAGTGAAGCACGTGCCCAAAATGATTCCAAAGATAACCCGATTGCGAAGTTTATTAATGAAGACATCGTACGCGTTATTAACTTAGTTCGGTTCCTAGCGAAGTATAATAATGTAAAGAATACGACATACAAGAGTATGACGGACCTCTTTAATGCCTTTATTGAACAAATCTCCGGTCAACGTGATTTAGAAGAAGGTAAAACATTCCCGCAATTATTTAGTGACTTAATGGATACAACATTTAAAACCTTACAGGATGCGGAACAAAAGTTCCAAGTTGTATTATTACCATTTATTAACGAACATCGTGAAATAGACAAAAAAAATGAAAGGAAAAATCCCGAGGATTTAGCGTAAAAAAGATATGCGTAAAGTAGCAATCATATTTGATTCAACAGCCATCATTAATGAAGAAAACATAAAAAAGTATGACATTAGTTTTGTGTCGTTGAACGTTGCCATCAATGGTGAAAATTTTCGTTCGATGGACTTAGATGAAGAAAAGTTTAAAAATGAATTCTTAACCTATAAAAGCGTTAAGAGTGGTTCCCCTTCACCACATGATTTTGAAGAAGCGATTAATCGTAAGTTTGATGAAGGCTATAAAGAAGTAGTAGTCATCACCTTATCAAGTAAAATCAGCGCAACTTATAATGTCGCTGGAATGGGAAGAGAAGCGTTAAGTGAAGAAAGAAAAGCGAACACTTATATTCATGATTCACTCTTTGGCTCAATCGGCCAAGACGTTTTAATTAAGTCAATGGAAAGCTTATTAGATAAAGATCCAAGCGCTAGTGAAATTATGGAAGCTTTAGAAGCAAGACTAGCCCAAAACACCATCTTATTTGAGCTTAACGACTTAAAACACTTACATAAAGGTGGCCGTTTAAGTACTTTAAAATATTTAATTAGCATGGCGCTTAAAATTAAACCACTTGTTGAATTCTCAAATGGAGAATTAAAAGTCGTTGGTCAAAACCGCAATCGTTCGAAAACAATTGATATTATTATGAATAGAATTGATGGTTTTGTATCAAAATTTAAAAATATCTACGTTAATTTATTTAGTTATCACCCGGATGACAATATATTTATTGCGGTCCATGATATAATTAAAAAACGTTGGCCGCAGATCGAACTAAACATGACAACGCGGATTGAACCAATCTTTATGACCCACGTTGGTGTCAATGGTTATGCGGTATCAATTGTCAGTTTCAACTAGGAGGAATTTATGTTAACTAAAAAAGATAAAGTAACGGAACTAATTTTATACATTACGTATGGCTTAATTGCCTTAGCGGGTCTTACCCTTGTTGTCTTACACATCATTGGAATGAACTTAGAAAACTTATCAAATGCCTTACGTACCGCTGATGAAAGTTTTGCGAAAACAATGAAAATGAGTTTTCTTGTCTTCGGTAGTATCTTAATTGTACTTGCCGGAATCTTAAGTGCCATCACCTTAGCCGTTAATGGCCAAAAGGCAGAACTTATCGAAGAGAAAAAAGCCCGTCGTCGCCAACGGTTAGCCCTTGAAGAAGATAGTGGCGAATTAGAATAAGAATTACTATTTATAAAAAAAGAAGCACTACTCTCGCGGTAGTGCTTTTATTTTTGAGGCTAAGACTTTGGCAAACGCTAAATAATTATCGCTATATTTTTTAAAGTCAATATGCAGTAATGCACTTTGCCCATTTAAATGTTTACGTAAAGCGACTATGTGCCATTGCAATACTTGAAACAAGCGATAAAACATGACCCTTCTTATTTCAAAAGGCTTAGCTTTCCGTCCAAGATAATAATCAAGCAAGGTTAAAGAATCATTAAAATCAATATTGCCAAAACTTGCAATATCAAAGTAAGGATCATTCATTCCCGCAAATTCAAAGTCGACTAAGATGTATTCTTCCCCGCTCTTAATAATGTTCGCTCTTTGGGCGTCGCCATGGGTAAAAACCTTGTTAAACCTTGCATAATGGTTGTTAAATTCACTAATCCAGTATGTTTTTAACGACAGATATTTTTTACTAAGCTCATTTTTCACTCTTTTTTCATAACGGGTGAATCGCGATAATTCGTCATAATCAATACCTTCAATTGGTAAAGCGTGTAATGTACGTAAAGCTTTTGCAACTCCATTATAATCAGCCTCATCTAAAGCAGTCGTTAAATTATGACCAGGTAGATACTCACTTATCTTATTGCCACTCTCGGTATCGTAAAATAATGTCTTACTTGTGACATTAAATGGTTCAAGTAGGAAAAGGTGGAGTTTTTCACTTGGATAATGAACAAATTCTTTGCCATCTCTATTCGCAATACGAATGACATAATCTTTATCATTTACGATAACGTGATAAGTATAATTACTCATCCCGCCGAGGAAGCGTAAACAGTGGGTAATATTTATATCTTTCGTTTCTAGATACTTTTCAAAAGTTTTCACAATATTCTTTCTGAGCATGCATATATTCTACTACTAAATGTAATTATTTTGCTATTATAAACTTAGTGCGCTGGTAGCTCAGTGGATAGAGCAATCGCCTCCTAAGCGATAGGTCGGAGGTTTGAATCCTCCCTAGCGCGCCATAATATTATGAATACCCATACATTGAATTTAAGACCAAGACCTTTCTTGCAAATAAAAGAAGGAACCAAGCGCATTGAAATGCGTCTTTTTGATGAAAAAAGATCTAAAATCAAGGTCGGTGATAATATTTGCTTTGTTAATAATGCCACCGCTGAACGCATAAGCGCGACCGTAATCGGTTTAAAAAGATTTAAAACGTTTAAAGAACTCTACGCTTATTATAGCCCGCTTGATTTAGGTTATAAAGAAGACGAAGAAGTAAGTTACTTAGACATGAACATTTATTATGAAGATGCAATGATTAACAAATGGGGCGTTCTTGCCATTAGGTTCAAACTTAATTAGATAAAAATAGTTGACATTCGTTTTAAATAGTATTAAGATAAACAAGCAATTTGGGGCCGTAGCTCACCTGGGAGAGCGCTTCCATGGCATGGAAGAGGTAGCGAGTTCGATCCTCGTCGGCTCCACCAAATCGTATTGAAAACTTACGATTAGGTAAGAAAGAAGAATATGACCTTATAGAGGTCTTTTTTATATTCAATCTAAAGTAATGAAAAAGTGGCAAATCATGGTTGATATTTGCTAAACTATTTATATGAAAAGAAAATTATATTTAAAAAACCAAACCGTCTATCAAATCTACGTTCGCAATCATACAAAAGAAGGAACCTTTAACGCTTTAATCCGTGATCTTCCGCGGATTAAAGCACTAGGGGTCGATATTTTGTATTTAGTGCCTATTCATCCCATAGGTGAAAAAGCAAGGAAAGGAAAACTAGGGAGTCCTTACGCAATTAAAGATTATTATCTTGTTAATGAAGAGTTAGGAACTTTAGAAGATTTCCAAGGCTTTTTAAACATTGCTCATTCTTTTGGCTTTAAAGTCATTATTGATATTGTATTACATCATACAAGTCCTGATTCACGACTTTTAATAGAACATCCAGAATTCTTCTTTTATAAAAATGGGAAAGTTGGCAATAAGATTGGCGACTGGTATGACATTATTGATTTAGATTACAACAATCGCGATTTATGGGATTATATGTTAGAAATGCTTAAATATTGGGTAAGTGTTGGTGTTGATGGCTTCCGCGCTGATGTCGCCCCTTTAGTGCCGCTTGCCTTTTGGGAATATGTTCGTAAAGCATTAGACGAAATAGATAGCGAACTTATTTGGCTTAGCGAATCAGTGGAACAAGGTTTTCTTGACTTTGTATGGGCTAATAATTATGTTGGACACGCTGACGGGGAAATGTATAAAGCGTTTGATATGCTATATGATTATGATGTGTATCCGGCTCTTAAAAGGTACTTACAAGGTGAAGGAAAACTTGAAGACTATTTAAAACTTGTGCGGCGTCAAGAAAAAGAGTATCCATTTGGTTACTTAAAAATAAGAACGATTGAAAATCATGATACGGAACGCATCTTTGCACTTTGTAAAAATGAAGCAGTGCTCAAAAACATAACCGCTTGGTCTTTTTTCCAAAATGGAGTCGGCTATCTTTACGCTGGTCAAGAAGTTAAAGCTAAGCATCGTCCTGACTTATTTAATAAAGATGTTATTGATTTAAAGATTAAAGATGATGAATATTATAATTTTATTATGAATTTAGTGGAACTAAAGAAATTACCAATCTTTAAAGAACATCATTCATTTATCATTGAGCAAACGGAATATGAAGATATTATTATTGCGCGTCTTATAAGTGATGAAGAAACGATTTACGGCATCTTTAACTTAAAAGGTGAAGCACAAAGCATTCGGGTCTTACTAGAAGATGGTGCGTATGATAATCTTCTTAATGACGAAGAAATAACGATAAAAAAAGGCTCATTAACTATTAATGAACCTTTAATCTTCTTTATTTAGAATCTTGCCTTAATATTACAGTTGGATCATCTTTTGTCGTATTAACTTTACACGTTGTTTTATTTATCGCCACGAGTACCCAAACAAGACCAATTAATAATAATCCAAGGGACATAAATTTATAAGGAAGGCCGGCAAGCGGTAATACAGCGACACTAAAGGATATACCAATCGCTGCTAAAAAACTAATAACACACGGCGTACATCCGTAGGTAAATACACCAAAGATAATCGAAAAGTAAGAAGCATTTGCCCCTTTACTACTCCGTTTACTAAAATCAAACTGTGCGGTCGTCGCACCGATTAAAAAAGCACTTATGGCCGCCATTACAGCATTTAATAAAATATTAATAATAACAAGCCACACCCCATATGTTTCACTCATTAAAGGATAAGGAGTATTTAAATAATCAAGTACGGTGTATAAACCCATAAAGAAAGCGAAATAGCCAAGCATCGCTAGCATGTACTTTTTCGTTTTAAGTTTTAATAGTACGGTCTTTAACATAAGGCTATTTTCCCATACAATGCATGTTTGCTCAACAATAATGCTTTCTTGATATTGTTTGATTAAAGTTATAAATTAATAAAATGATAAAATAAGTTGGATGCAGCCATGGCGGAACTGGTAGACGCGCAAGTCTCAGAAGCTTGTATTGCAAAATGTGTGAGTTCAAATCTCACTGGCTGCACCAAGAATAATTCAAAAATGTAGGAAAAGATACCATGAATAAAATTTATGAATTAACGTACAACTTAACGACTAATTATTATGACGCTGCGAACCATTTAAGCATCCAAGGAGCGCTTGACTTAATGCAAAACGTCGCCGCCCGGCACGCTTATCTTTTAGGCGCGGGTAAAAGTCATCTAGAAGCTAAAGGGCTTTTTTGGGTTATTGCCCGCACTGAACTTGAATTTATAAGTTTTCCACTTACCCCAATTGCCGTTAAAATAATTACTTGGCCAGCAAAACCGACGCGCTTTTACTTTGATCGCTATTATAAAATCATTGATACTGCGACCAATGAAGTAATATTAAAATCCCGAAGTCGTTGGGTCTTAGTTGATATTTTTGTGCGAAAAATTGTAAGTAGTGATGCGTATAAGTACCCATTAGAAAAGTATCATGAAGAAGTGTTATTCGCTAGTGACTTTAAGCGCCTTGAAACGTCGCAAAACGTTGTAGGGACACACCTTGTCCGCCCTAGTGAAATTGATGAAAACGGTCATTTAAATAATTCGAAATACGGTAATATCATCTATGACTTTTTACCACTGATGAGTGATGAAGTTATTAAGCGCGCTCTTATTTACTATAATAATGAAGCCTTAAGTGGCGACGAAATATCAATTAGCAAAACGAAAAGTGATACAACTTTCCAAATTAGTGGCGTTAAGAATGATATAATTATCTTTAATAGTGAGGTAGAAATAACGAAATGGGTGCCCTAACAACACTTGAAGTATGGATTATTATTATCGGCATGAGTGTGCCCTTTTTAGCAACGACAGTTGGTTCACTTGCCGTATTCTTATTTAAAGGACAAATAAGTGATAAGTTAAATTCAATCTTATTAGGGTTTGCTGCTGGTATTATGATTGCGGCGTCCGTTTGGTCACTTATTTTACCTAGTTTAGAATTCGCCGGTAGTAACGGCTGGGGGAAATACGCGATTGTGCCGGTTGTTATTGGTTTTATTTTAGGAGCCTTACTTTTATTTGCCATCGATAGAATTGTTCCCCACATTCACCAACGCAGTAAAACAAGTGAAGGACTACCGGGGAAATCACTTTCGCGAGACGCTAAACTATTTTTAGCAATGACTATTCATAACTTCCCGGAAGGGATTGCTGTTGGTTTTGCTTTCGCCGTTGCCTATAACGGGGTTGTAAATCCAGGAGGGGCCGAACTATCACTTTATAGCGCCCTTGCTCTATCAATTGGGATTGCCATTCAAAACATTCCGGAAGGGGCAGCCGTTAGTTTACCAATGGCGCAGCGACTAGACCATAAAGGAAAAGCCTTTGGCTTTGGAGTATTAAGCGCAATCGTTGAACCTATGGGGGCGATTCTTGCTTTCTTATTTGCGGCCTTCTTTAAAGAATTATTACCGTGGTTTTTAAGTTTTGCCGCGGGAGCAATGATGTATGTCGTTGTCGAAGAGTTAATTCCTGAAGCTAAACTAAGTGAAACTGATCACCACGGAACTTTCGCCGTTATGATTGGCTTTTTACTTATGATGATTTTAGATGTTGTTTTATCTTAATTCCTTGCTTTTTCTAAAAATTGCAGTAATATATCTCTTGTATTGCGCTCGTAGCTCAGATGGATAGAGTACAACCCTCCGAAGGTTGGGGTCACACGTTCGAGTCGTGTCGGGCGCGCCATTATAAAAGAAACCGCTAGTGGTTACCATTAGTCGTAAGCATATTAAAAAACCTCCATGAACTAGAAAGTGTGGAGGCTTTTTTTATAATCAAGCTAAATATTTTACTTAACAATAATTTGTGTACCCTCTAATACATCAAGGGTTTTTTTATGAAGTTCTTTGTCATAACTACTCACGCCTGTTTTTAAAACAATAACTTCAGCTTCCGGTAAGGCCGCTTTAAGCAGAAGAGCATTACTTAAAATACAAATATTTGTGACTAATCCTACTAAAGTAATTTCCTTATAGTTTTCTTTTTTGACATCATTAGCAAGTTCAAGTGATCCAAAGGTAAGTTTTTCATAAACCTTTTTAGCTTTTGGTAAATAGTCTTTCACTTTACCATGTACTTCGTGACCTTCAGTCCCTTTAATACAATGCATTACGGGAAGTTTTTGCCCTTCTAAAGTATCTAAATAGTTTGCAAAATGGGTGTCTTTTGTAAAAAAAATGTCATCTTTTGTCTTTAAATGATCTTCAATCGCTTTAATAATTGTTTCTTCTACAAGGTGAGCATCTTTAAAGCCCAGACTACCATTTACGAAGTCATTTTGATAATCGACGACCACTAATAATCTTTCTGCCATAGTATCTTTTTCCTTTACTGGCGGAGAAAGAGGGATTTGAACCCTCGCGAGGATTGCTCCTCCTATCGGTTTTCGAGACCGACCCCTTCAGCCGCTTGGGTATTTCTCCGTATGGATTATTATAACA
>Ga0265293_10008354_pt1 | contig 15377 bp, 11 predicted proteins | sample Munlanlewell138R_FD_192505 | JGI IMG/M metagenome (GOLD analysis project Ga0265293, IMG submission 192505) | Leachate microbial communities from a municipal landfill in Southern Ontario, Canada - Leachate well 138R | ecosystem: Engineered > Solid waste > Landfill > Unclassified | place: Canada...
ATCTCAGAAAAATGAAATTGCGGGTAACACCATCAATTATGGTTATGACTATCACGGAAGAATTATTTTCAAGAGATATCCGGATGAAAAACGTGAGACTTTCGCTTATGACAGTCGCGGACAGCTTGTAGAGCATACCTTTACAGATGGATTGCTTTATAACCTTGAATACAATCATTACGGACTTTTATCGAAGGTTAAGTGGTCAAGAATTGATTCTTTAATTATTAATTACAACAAAGATGGGCAAATTTCCGAGATAATCGAGCCGAATTTTACAGGAAGAAGTTTTGGCTGGGCAAGAGGTGGACGTCTCCAATATTTCAATCTTTTTGAATCGGGTAATACTGAAATACGCACAACTCTCAACACGGATAATGTTTATCGTGTTAAATTCGGTTTCAGTGATTTTGATTCTGCAAATTATATATTTGATAAGTCGTTGAGATTTATTGATGTTTATGGATCAAATAATGATAAAATCAATTATGACAAGCGAGGTGCCAGATTGAATGGTATCTTTACTAAAAATACAAAGCATAACACATTGAAATATAATTTCTTTACAAGTAATGGCAGACTCACTGTAGCCGATAATGATTTACTTCGATACAATGTAAAATACCCGAACAAATCACTCTTGCCGATAGAAATTACAAATGGTTCAGAATCTTCATCATTCATTTTCAACAACTTATTAAATGTAATCTCATATAAACATGATTCATCTGAGATTAAATATGCCTATTACAATGACCTGCTGACTATGATTATTGACGAATCAAAGAATTATAGCCAAATATTTAATTATAATTTCAATAAACAGATGATTTCAATTGATTTTAATCAAGAATATCAGATTATACTTAACTATAATAATTCCAATAACATTTCAAATTTATTCGATAATTTCAACAACAAAATATCATTAAACTACGATACAAAAGGCAATACAAGAAAAATATTGAAAAATGACGGTAACGAACTGGAATATCTCTTTGATACCTATACGAATCCCATCATAATAAAAAACGAGACTATTGACAATACGGGAATTACTTACGATAAACGCAATCTTCCGGTATCAGTAGCAATGCCGGACTTAACTTATGCGAATTATCAATATGATGAGTTGTTCAACACAACAGTAATAAATTCAGACAATGATAATCATACGCAAATCAAGATGAGTAATAGTAATGATAACGCTTTCAGACTATTACAACTTGATTATACAAATAATGCTGCCATTTCACTTGTGAATAGTGGCACTAAGTCATTGATATTAAATGATGTCGTCTATTCAGAAATCATATCGGCTAATCCGGACATAGCACGCCTTAGGTTAATCAATGGTGATTTGATAAATATTTATTCGGATACAAATAAAGTCAGATTCGAATTATCAACAGGAATCGGATTTGAATATAATCAGATTGGTTTAGACAAAGAGCATATCCAATTACATTCACCACAATTTAGTTCACCCATAGATTTTGATATAAAATATGACGGGAATCAAATTAGTATTATCAAAATGAACAAAAGTATAATTCGTAATGATTCACTGACTTACACTGGCGAGATTAATACGTATTTCAACTCCTTTACAGGTTCACATATCAGAGTAAAGTCTTATCCTGACGGCAGAATAGCTCACATTGTAAAAGATAGTTTAACCGAATTATTCGAGTACGATTTTAATAACAGATTGGTACGTTCAGGTGACTTTTTATTATCTTATGATGAACGTGGAAATATTACCGGCAAAGAATCAGCAGACTCAAGCTATTATTATACTTATAGTTACGACAATCTTTTAACAATGATTTCAAGTACGCATGGTGATACAATTTATTTAAAATATACTCCACGTCGTGTATTGTCCGAGATTTTGACAAGAAAAGATACTATTTTGTTAGTACCGGCAGATGCTACATCTCAACCGGAATTCCCCTTTTATAAAGCAGTTCTTAATTCAGACGCTTCAATTAAACAGGTGATTGACTCTTATGCTCATAAATCGAAGAAAGTCATGTATATTTTGAACCAAGATGACCTTTCAATAATCTATCCGATTATGTTAAGAAATAATACAATGCTCGGATACTTTGACCAAGAAGGAAAATTCAATCTTACAATCAATGACTTTAACCCCTTGGGTGGATTGCAAAACAAGCAAGTACATTCCTTGTCATTCGTGAATAACATGATATATTTCAATAATTTAAATCTATTATATGATGGAAAACGATTCTTTGACCCAGAAATTCTGACATACTTGCAGGAAAATTTTATCAATCATGATAACCCACTCAGCATACATTCCCATAAATTCACCAGAAAAGAAAAGGAGGAAAGACTTTTTGGCATAAATGAGGAGTACATACTTCCATTAAATAATCCATTCCATAACCGATTCACACAGTTAAGAGATGAAGCTGACCCATACGGCTTATATGATGAAGAGCTTGACAGAATGTACAACGGATTCAAAAATTTCAATTTAACAAAAGCTGATTATTATTCTACACCACAATTAAACGAAGATATTATTCATGCTACGAGCCCTGATGATATTCTTACGGGCAACTTCGAAAACAATTTTTCAATTTCTGCTAAATTGCCACAAGAACTGTTGGATACAGCATTGAAACACAACAGCAAAAGTTTTTTTGCTGTAAATATTCCACATACACCATCAGGTAATGAAATTGAAATGATTTCAGGATATGTTAAATTGGCGGATTTCCCGAAACATTCGGTAGTTCGTAGAATATTAGATTTTATACAATCATTAAAAGATCCGCGTGAAGTCATTGTAATTAATAATATTTATTACGAGGGGCATATCAACCCGGACTTGGAATTTATTGAAACAATATTAAGAAATAACAATACATTTGACAGGACTTTGCAAGATAATCTGCATAACTATGAATTTAATTACATGAGTCCGATTGAATCGGTTAGAGCATATTTGGATTTTGTTGATGAAGATTCTAACCTAATTGATATTATGCAAGTTAATCGCTTTGTTGCTGCAATGAATTTTGAGAGCTATAATCCGGTAAGATACAAAGCCCATGAAGCTTTACTTGCAGAAAAACTTGCCGAATTGAACGTGTCTAATTTTATAAACGAATCACTTAACATTAATCCAAAGGATATTTTCCCGGGAAGGACTCTGTACAAGACCTCACTAATACCTTTACCATACAGCTTCGATTATTATAACAATTTACACGGAATTCATTTCGAGAGAAAGACAATAAATATGAATCCCAGATAAAATAATTAGATTTCATGATGGTTAATTTGATTATTTTAATTAATTTTGCTAACCTGAATTTATTCAAAATAATTTAAGAATATGAAAAAAAGTTTTATTGATATAATAATTACAATACTGATATTGAATTTATTATCTTGCAGTTCAGCACCCAAAGAAATAATCACTAAGGATTTCAAGGACTTAAGTAAAAGGAAGTACGAGAGAAGTGCTTTCAGCGACAAAGAAAGGCAAGATATAGCTAATAGATTGATAACAGACGCATCGGTTTATAAGCAACAAGCCCGCTATGCAGATGCTATAGTTGAATATCTCGAAGCATTAAAATGGGACAACAGTGCATCAATACATTTTGCTTTAGCCGAATCGTATTGGGCATTAGGTAAAGAATATTCAACAATTGAATCTTGTCATAAATCAATTGAACAAGATTCATTGTTTATACCTGCTTATGAACTTCTATTCGAAGTATATATGGCATTAAAACTCTATGATGAAGCTTATACTGTCGCTGACCAAATTCTGATTATTGAGCCATCACGTGAAAATAAATTGCGATACGCGATATTGAAGTCCGTCAATAATCCCGATGAATCTCGTACCATGCTGGAAAATATGCTTACCGACAGTACTGACACAGAACTGATGTTAATTCTGTCATCAGCTTATGAACAAAGCGGTGAACTTGATAAAATGGCTAAATTATTAGACCGAATGCATAGAGACCAGCCTTCAAATTTTGATGTAGCAAACGGACTTATCTCTTACTACACAGATAAAGAAGAATTTGAGAAAGTATTTAATGTATTGGATAAATCCGAAAAATTCTTTGATCCTAAGCAGATTATTCATGTATATAATAATTTCGGAATCTCACTGATTTCATCAAATAGTCCGGAGAAACATGAATATATCAAACAATATATCACCAGAATTGACGAGAGATTCTATTTCGAATGGATAACACAGTCTATTGTAGGCAAGCTCTCATCACAAATAACAGACACTCTCAATACAAATAAACACTATGACAGGGCATTTTCATTGAATGATACTAATGCTTTTTTATTCATGGATGCTGCAATTACTTATTCGGAATTTAAAGATTACCAAAAAGCTATGAAATATCTCATGGAAGGTAAAGAGAAGTTCAGTGATGACATGAGGTTTGATTTTTATATCTCAAATTTATACATGATTCAAAAAAAATATGATTCAGCATTGGTTTTTGCAGAAAATCTCTATGAGAATGACAGCAACGACGTGATAAATATTACATTGTTAGCTTCGATTAAACAAGAACTGAAACAATATGAGGAATCTGACAGATTATACGAAAAATCAATAATGATGGACCCTGAAGATGCAAATACAAACAACAATTATGCATATTCTTTGGCGATAAGGGGTATAAAACTGAATAAAGCATTACGTTTTTCTAAGTTATCACTTGAAAGAGAGCCAAACAATGCAGCATATCTTGACACTTACGGATGGATACAGTATCAGCTTGGTAACTATGATTCTGCATTGGAATTTACACAAAAAGCAATTGATACCGGTGATGTTTCAGCTGAAGTTTTTCATCATTTGGGCGATATATATATTAAGTTAAAAGAGAATGATCTGGCTGTAGAAGCTTTTAAGAAATCTCTTGAACTTGATGAAAACAATATAGTTGTATTGGAAAAAATAAACAAATTGAAGAATTGAACTCTTAGTCAGGAGATTATGAATGTACGTTATTATTGGGTTTGTGGTAGTATTTTTATGTGTTTTTGGCGGATTTATCTGGGCTTCCGGATTCAATATGGAAGCAGTAGGCTTTTTTCTACACCCTTATGAGTATATAATAATAGGCGGAGCTGCAATCGGTTCGATGCTTATATCAAACCCCATGCACTTGAACAAAGAAATTGTTCGCGGTATATTTCGCACAATCAAAGGCAGCAGTATTAGCAAAGCATCCTATATTGAGCTGTTGAGAATGTTGTACGAGTTGTTTCAATTTGCTAAACGCGAAGGATTGATAGCTCTCGAAATGCACATTGAAAATCCTGATGAGAGTACTATCTTTACAAAATACCCCGATTTCCTTGCAAATCGTCATGCTGTTGAATTCTTGTGTGATACATTAAAGGTTGTATTATCCGGTGGAGTACCTGCTCATGAACTTGAAGAACTTATGGAACTTGATCTTGATAATATCAAATCAGAAGCTCATCATGCTCCAAATGCACTGAATACGGTTTCCGATGCTTTACCGGGATTGGGTATTGTTGCAGCTGTTCTTGGAATTATCGTAACTATGTTAGTTATTACCGAAGGAGCAGCGACTGTCGGTGCAAAGGTTGGTGGCGCCTTGGTTGGTACCTTCATGGGTGTGTTGTTGGCTTATGGTTTTGTTGGTCCACTTTCAAGAAATATGGAAAGCATGGCTCACGGTGAAGGAAAATACTTGGAGGTGATTAAAGCCTCACTTCTTGCATTCAGCAAGAGTATGCCCCCTATAGTAGCTGTAGAATACGGCAGACGTTCAATCGCACCGCACGACAGACCAAGCTTTAATGAAACAGAAGATGCAATCAAAAATAATTAAACGGCAATAATAATGGCTGAAGACAGACATCAAAAAGAGCAACCTATAATCATTAAAAAAGTAAAAAAGGGAGCACCGCATGGTCATCATGGTGGTGCTTGGAAGGTGGCTTATGCAGATTTTGTTACAGCGATGATGGCATTCTTTATCGTGATGTGGATATTGGGTTCCAGCGATGAAGTTAAGCAGGCTGTATCTGACTACTTTAATCACCCTTTTGAATACAGTATCTTAACAGGTGAAAGAAAAACCGGCTCAGTTCCGGTAGATTTGAATTTTGCTGATCCAAGTACTAAAGGAAATAATGATGGCAGTAGTAACCATATTATAAAATTTGATAAAGAAACTGCTGATACTTTGTTTAACAGAATTTTGCAAAAAGCTGCTTCTGACAGCTCGGAAGCTGCCAAAAGAGTATCGCAAGTGAGAGATGTCATAAGTAATATGATCCAAAATTTAAAAAACAGCAAGCCTGAAATGCAGCAAGTAATAGATAATATAAAGATTGAGATGTCTAAAGAAGGTCTTAGAATCGAATTAGTCGAGTCAACCGATAATTGCTTTTTTGAAATTGGAAGTGCACGATTAAGCAAACAAGCTGAAGAAATATTGATTATTTTAGCTGAGGAAATAGGGAAACTTCCAAATTATGTAGAGCTTGAAGGACATACTGATGCAAGAGCTTATAAAAGTAATGGTGCATATACTAATTGGGACTTATCTACCGATAGAGCAAATTCGGCTCGTAAAATTTTACAGTCCTACGGTTTTTGGGACGGACAGCTTAATAAAGTTACAGGTTATGCTGACCAAAAGCTGAAAACTCCGGATAATCCGTTTGACAACAGTAATCGTAGAGTGAGTATCTTGGTTAAACACATTGCGATTAATCAATTTTTGCCTAAAGAATAAGGAGTTTATCATGAGCAATATCAAAGTTTTGGTTATTGATGACGAGCCCGCAACTTTATTGACAATTTCTAAACTGATTGAGAAATCTTTTAGTGAGCTGAGCTTATTTACAGCTAAAGACGGCAATGATGGCTTATTGATTATTAAAAAGGAAAAGCCGGAAATTGTTATTTCAGATATTTCGATGCCCGGTCAAAGTGGTTTGGAATTACTGGATTTTGTTAGGAAGGAAAAGGACTTTAAAGATACTTACTTTGTACTTATCACAGCACATGATGACGACTTGAAGCAAGACCAATCCACAACTCTCGCAGCTGATGATTATATAGCAAAGCCGTTCAGCAACGTGAAACTACTTGCTCGAATAAAGGCAGCCATCAGAGTTACTGAAATGCAAAAACATATCAAGAATGAAAACAATCTCCTTTTATCCCTGGCTAACCAACTTGAGCAGGAAATTCAAGATATGATTAAATTGTCCGTAAAATTTCTTGAAGCAAGAATACCATCTTCCACAGATATTCTGAGAAAAGTAGCAGAATGCTCAGTATGGATTGCTAAATCTTACGGAGATTTTTCAAGCGAGCAAATTCGAGATTTGGAAATTGCCGCTTATTTGTGTCACGCTGGCAGGATTTACCTCAATGATAATTTTATCAAAGAACCGATAATGAAAAGCGGACGACCAACTAACGAAATCATGTACCAAGTGCCTAAGCTGAGTAAGGACATTTTAGGCAGTGTTCAAAGGTTTTCGGAAGTAAGTAAAACTGTTTACCATATCTATGAAAATTTCGACGGGAGCGGTATTCCCGAACGTCTGAAATCTTGGCAAATTCCTTTTGAATCTCGAATCATAAGAGTTGTTTTAGACTATCAAGAATTGGTCTATCAATATAAAAAATCACCCGGACAAGCAGTTGATATAATTAAGAAAGAAGCCTCAAGATTGTATGACCAGCGTGTTACAATCTTGCTCGAACACTATGTTAAATCTTTCGAGATTTCCGAAAAAATTGAGAATGAAGTAGCTGTGCTATTAACCGATTTAAAAGAAAATATGAAGATTACACGAGATATTTACACAGAAAAAGGATTAAAATTGCTGCCTTCAGGAGCAGTATTGACTAACAAAATTATCGAAAAAATTCTGATGCACAACACAACTGATTCAATTCTTGGAAATATTTATATAAACAGATTTTAAATGGCAGATTATAATGTATTAATTGTTGGTGCAGGTGTTGTCGGATTGGCACTGGCTGCAAAAATTTCTTCTTGCGGTTACAGCGTTCTGGTTGTTGAGAAACATAAATCCTTTGGAAATGAAATAAGTTCCAGGAACAGTGAAGTAATTCATTCTGGCATTTATTATGAAAAAGATTCACTGAAAGCAAATTTGTGTTTAAGTGGAAATAAACTTCTCTACCAGTGGTGTAACAAATACCGTGTACCTTTTCGAAAAACCGGAAAATTCATTATTGCTGTTAACGATAACGAGCACGAAGGAATTGAACGTTTATTCCGTAAAGGAATAGAAAACGGTGTCGAAGATTTGTTCATTACAGATGTTGATACTGTTTTAAAACTGAATCCGGGAATAGTTTGTTCATCGGCATTGTTCTCAGGAAATTCCGGAATCGTTGACTCACATAAATTGATGGAAAGTTTTATCTCTGTCGCCAAAGAACATGATAGCGATATTGCTTATGGACACAATGTAATAAAAACTGAATTAAAAGATACTGCTTATCAAACACATATTGAATGTGAAGGTGAAACTTTTTCTGTAAGCAGTGATTTTTTTATAAACTCAGCCGGATTAGGAGCTGACACAATTGCTAATAACAGTGGTATTGACATTGATTTGCACAAGTATCGTATTCAATATGTCAAAGGCAGTTATTTTAAAATTAAATCCGACTTAAACAACATTGTAAACAATTTAATTTACCCTGTACCTCCCGTGAATTTTACTGGATTGGGTGTTCATATCACCATTGATATGGCCGGTGAATTAAAACTCGGACCTGATGTTGAGTACCTTGATTCAAATCTTCAGGATTATAAAGTAAATGAAAGCTTGATACATAAATTTTATGATTCGGCATCGATGTTCATACCGAAGTTGAAAATGAGTGACTTGACACCAGACCAAGCAGGTATCAGACCCAAACTTCAAAAGAAGGGAGAACCGGTCAGAGACTTTGAAATTAATGAAGAGAGCAATAAAGGATTCCCAAAAATGATTAATCTCATTGGCATTGAATCCCCCGGATTGACTTCATGTATTGCAATTGCTGATTATGTTTATGATAACTTTATTAAGTAATATGACGTTATCACTTTTGATTCTAATTTGTTTTATGTTACTGCCTAAGTCAGATTCGGTGACAATAATCATTAATGGAAATGAAAAACTTGCTAAAATTAATAAGATAAACGGTGTTGATTTTATCGAACTAAAAATTTTATCCGAAATATTTGACGCAGATATTTCGGATAAATACATTATATCGAAAAGAAATGAGACTCTAAAATTTGCTGCCGGTTCTTTTTTTTCAGTTTATGAAAAAGCCGGAAGATTGAGAGCTGCACAATTAAATTCACCTGCTGTACAAGGGACTGAGCAACAGCTTTATATACCGCTAAATTCCTTCCTAATTGCCTATCAAGGATTAGGTCTCTTAAATTTTGAAATATCAGGGAAAAAATACATCATTGATACGGAAATGTTTAGAATCCTAAACCGGAGACCTGTTCAAATTAATACAGAAAAGCATCAAGCAAATGATTCACTGAAAAATGCCGATAGTTTGAAACATAAGCCTAAATATATGATCCCCGAGAAGTTAATCAAGTGATTGAACAGAATCGGATTTCCCGTAGCTCTTACCAATTTCAATTATTTTCTGCTCGGATTTATTCAAAAATTCTCTGCATTCTGCACTGAGTTTCATACCTTCTTCATAAATCTTCAATAATTCTTCCAGAGGTAGCTCTGCGTTATCGAGCTCATCAATAATATTCTCTATTCTTTCAATTTTGTTTTCAAAACTTTCTGATTTCTTCATTTTTTTAAATCTCCTTTGATAATTTTAACATTTATATTTTCATTTTTTCGTATGAGTTCGATTATGTCATAATTTGATAAATTATCATTTTTATGAATATAATCATTTGCATGTTTGACAGCAGCAAAACCTTTGTCGAGCGGCGCCATTGGGTAAAGTGATTTCAAGTGTGCCTCGGTACGTTTTAAAGCGCTTGAGAGATTGAGTATTTTATTTTTAACATTGTTTGAGAATATATACTCCGAATTATCAACAAACTGATTATAGCGATTTATTTCATCGTTTATTCGTCTGCTTGCAATTTTTTCATATTTATTGACTGTTCCGGATTTCATCATGTTTATTCTATTCAAAATTCTTAGAGGTAGTCTCGCAGCAGTATCATTTACGAAGAACATTAAATCGTCAACAGCTAAAGGAGACACCATTTCTGCTGCTGCAGTGGGTGTAGGTGCTCGTAAATCTGCAACAAAATCGGCAATAGTAAAGTCTGTCTCATGCCCAACAGCAGAGATAACAGGTTTTGTAGAATTATACACAGCATCGGCTACAATTTCAGTATTGTATGACCATAAATCTTCAATTGAACCTCCACCCCGCCCAATGATAATAATTTCTACCGGTGTTTTTTGAAGCTCATTTATTGCATCAACAATGTCTTCAGCTGCTCCTTCACCTTGTACCAAAGTAGGTCGGAAATAAATTTCAGCAAAAGGCAACCTCCTTTTTAGTGTACTGAGTATATCCTGTACTGCAGCGCCGGTCGGCGATGTTGATACCCCGATAGCCATGGGAATTCTTGGCAAAACTCTTTTCCTGTCATCATTGAAATATCCTTTTTCTGATAACTTTGCCTTCAATGCCTCAAACGCCATGTATAAATCACCCTCTCCGAGAGGTTTTAAATCATCACAATCCATTTGATAATTACCCTGTGGAGGATAGACTGTCAATCTGCCGAGTGCTATGACCTGCATTCCGTCACGCGGTTGGAACTTCAGATTCTTCCCACGCCATAGTACGCATTTTAATTGAGCTTTCTCATCTTTAAGAGTAAAATATCTATGACCTGAGCTATGATGTTTAAAGTTTGAAATCTCACCTTGAACTAATAAGTTCGAAAAATCATTTTCGAGGACTCCTCTGATTTTATTAGTTAATACTGAAACAGATAATGCTGATTTTGTATTATATTGCATAATGCTTAATTTCATAAATTAAATTTGTAATCAAGTATAAACGTTGATGACTGAAAAAAATTCAAAATTATCAAATTTTTATGCCGGATTGACTGTGCTTTTATGGTCAACCGCAGCGAGTGCTTTCAAACTGGGATTAAGCGATACCAATGCAGCACACCTTTTATTTTATTCATCATTAACCTCATTTTTTGTATTCGCTTTATTTCGACTGATGTCAAAAAACAGGAAGAAGCTGTTCGAGACCAATAATTTACTCAAATCAGCACTTTTCGGATTAATTAATCCCTTCATTTATTATTTGATTCTGTTTGAAGCATATTCATTACTGCCCGCACAGATTGCTCAACCGCTGAATTACACATGGGTTATTGTTGTAAATATTATGATGGCTTTGTTCATGCACAAGAAGCTCGACAAATCTTCTTTATTCGGTTTATTTGTCAGTTTTTGGGGAGTTGTAATAATTTCAGCACAGGGACAAACTTCAGAACTCGGTAATATTAGTATTTGGGGTATCGTATTGGCTTTGTCAAGTTCCATTTTTTGGGGATTGTATTGGGTTCTCAATTTACGAGATACAAGAAGAGACGTTGATAAGCTTCTTTCGAACTTCATGTTTGGAACCTTATTTATCTTTCTCTATCTGATAATTACACAAGATTTCAACTTTACCACGAACGGAGTAATTGCAGGTGTCTATATCGGACTTTTTGAGATGGGTATAACATTCTTTATTTGGCTAAAAGCGTTAAAGTATTCTAAGAATACAGTATTCACAGGAAATATTATATATTTCACTCCTTTTGTATCATTGATTTTTATATATTTTGTTTTAGGTGAGCCGATAAGGTTTGCATCTCTTATTGGGCTTGTGCTTATAATAGGTGGTATCTTTCTGCCCAAAATACTCGGGAAGAATAAACTCAAAGCTTAATCTTCCCGATAGTTTTTTTAATTGCAAATTCTCAATAAATCAACATAGCATCGCCATAAGCAAAGAATCTAAAATCATTTTTCACAGCTTTTTTATATGCCTTCATCAGATTATCATGCCCGCTGTATGCAGCCGACATCAACATTGAAGGAGATGCAGGAGGATGGAAGTTAGTTAAAAATCTTGTCGCGATTTTGAATTCATAGGGAGGATAAATAAACTTATCGGTCCATCCCCTATTGGGTTTAACTGCTCCGGTTGTCAATACAGAGGCTTCAAGAGCCCTGACCACACTTGCCCCGACAGCAAAAACTTGTTTTTTGGCTTTCAAAGATTTGTTGATACTTTCGGCGGCTTCTCTGGAAATTTCAAAGTATTCAGAGTACATTCTGTGTTTAGTCAAATCTTCGACCTCAATCTTTTCGAAAATACCTTGTCCGATATTGAGGACAATTTTAACAATTTTTACACCTTTGTGCTGAATTCTTTCTAAAATCTCTTCTGTAAAATGCAATCCGGCAGTTGGTGGTGCTATGGAAGCCAATGAATTAGTACTTGAAAAAACAGTCTGGTAAGTCTGTTTATCAATCTCTGCCGGATCTCTCTTAATGTATTCCGGCAAAGGCATCTCTCCTATACGTTCAATAATATTAAATAAATTGCCGTCATAGCTGAATCTTACAGTTCTGCCTCTGGATGTTGTATTATCAATAACCTCACAATAGAATTTACCATTATCGAAATAAATCTTATTACCAATACGAACTTTTCTTGCAGGCTCAACCAATACATCCCAAATCCTGTCCTCTGCCTTCAATTCTCTCAACAGCATGACCTCTATCTTAGCATTAGTTTTTTCTTTTTTCCCGTAAAGTCTGGCGGGAAATACTTTAGTTTCGTTTAAAACTAAACAATCACCACGATGAAAAAGATCAACAATTTGAGAAAAAGGAATTTCATTGGTTTCGCCTGACTCTTTATTGAGCAGCATTAACTTAGCCGAGTCTCGCGGCTCAGCCGGGAACTTAGCAACGCTGTTTTTAGAGAGCGTATATTTGAATTCCGATAACTTCATTTGACAACATCCTTAAAATTCATAAATTTCGTATTTAATTATTTGGTAGCAATGGTTAGAAGTTCATTCATCCTTGAGACGAAGTCGTTAGGATTATTCAGGTTGCCGTCTATCAACATCGCACCTTCGTAGATTTGCAGAATACTTTGACTGAATAATTCCGGCTGACTACCGGAAACAAACAGATTTGACAGATTTTGGATAAGCTTATGATTAGGGTTTATCTCCAAAATCCTCTTGGAGGCTTTAAATTCCTTATCCATCAATTTCATCATTTTTTCCATTTGCGGGTCAATGCCTTCTTTGCCAACGACTACCGATGCCGGTGAATCTACCAGTCTCTTTGAAATAGTAACATCTTCTACTCTATCTCCAAGAATCCTTTTGAATTCATCAATGAGTGACTTAGCTGCATCTTTACCGAGCGATTCGTCGTTTTGTTCAATTTTGTTGTCTTCGAGCTCTGCTTTCTCGATTGAAACAATTTTCTTTCCGTCATATTCAAACAAATACGGCATTATGAATAAATCAACAGGATCGAGAAAATAAAGAACTTCTATATGGTTCTTTTTAAAGTATTCCAAGTTAGGGTTTTTCTCAAGTTGTTCCCTCGAATTTCCGGCAGCGAAGTAAATCTCCTTCTGTTCAGGCTTCATTGCTGCTACATAAGCATTCAGTGACCTTAATTCGTCAGATGTATATTCTGAGGATTCGAATCTGAGAAGTTCGGTAATTTTGTCTTTATTACTGAAATCGGAGTTCAGACCGGTTTTAAACAATGCACCAAATTCATTGAAAAACTTATTGTATTTTACTTTATCTTTGTCAGCCCATTCTTCGAGTAAGCTAAGAATTCTTGAACTTATTATATTTCTAATTTTCGTCATCACCGGGCTGTTTTGGGTAACTTCTCTGGAAACATTGAGTGGTAAATCTTCAGTATCTACCACACCTCTGATGAAACGTAAGTATTCGGGGAGCAAGTCAACAGCATTTTCCTGAATGAATATTTTATTTGAATATAATTGTACGGATTTTTCATTGAAATCACGGAATAATGTAGGTGGTGCTACCTGTGGCACAAAAAGCAGTGCCTTAAAATTAACATTGCCTTCGATATTCAAATGCAGGTGCCCCAACGGCTCTTGGTAATCATTGCTTACAAATTTATAAAACTCTACAAGCTCATCATCTTTGACTTCTTCTTTCTTCTTATGCCACAAAGCCTGTACTTGATTTGCTTTTTCACCATTTACATATATCGGGAATTCAACGAAATTTGAATACTTGGTCAGGATACTTTTGATTTTCCAATCTTCAGCAAAATCATGATAGTTTTCTTTCAATGTGAAAGTAATCTTCGTTCCTCTTGTGTCTCTTTCACCTTCAGTAATATTATAAGTGCTTTCACCGCCGGACGTCCATTTCCATGATTTTGAGAAAGGCTCAGCAGACCTCGTTTCGACAGCAACTTCATCTGTAACCATGAAAACAGAATAAAATCCTACACCAAACTGACCTATGAGATTAGCATCGAGTGGTTTTCCGGACTCTTTAAGTTCTTTCAAAAAGTTAAGGGTTCCTGAACTTGCAACGACACCGAGTTGATTGACCAACTCCTCATGAGTCATTCCTATACCGAAATCCTCGATAGTAAATGTCTTGGTTTCTTTATTAACATTTATGTTAATCCGCAATTCTGCATCGGGACTAATAATTTCAGCATCCGTCAGTTTTTTTACTCTTACTTTGTTCATTGCATCGGAGGCATTGGATACAAGCTCTCTTAAGAAAACCTCCGGATGTGTATATAATGAATGGATTATTAGATGTAAAAGCTGTTTCATTTCTGCTTTAAATTCAAATTCTTGCGGTTTGGCAGAAATATCATTACTCATACCGGTAAACTCCAAATATAATTGTTAATAATTTACTTTTAAAATAAGACAAAGGGATATGACGAAATCTAATCAATAGTATTGATTAGATGAACTTGAATTATTAATCCTTAATTTTAACACCGATACCCACAGCAATTCGACGTGACGCATCAGGATTTCCGGGGGACATTATGTTTTTTCCGTCAATTACCATGATAGTCGAACCTCCACCATCAAGATTCATAGCATCGTAACATCCGATTTGTTTCATAATTTGTGCCAGTTCACCTAAAGTCGAACCTTTTCTACCTATTCTTCGATTAGAGTGGTCAATTGTTACAAGATAGAGCTTACTTTTTTCCTTGTTATATCCTATGGCTGTCCTGCCAAGACGGCCATTGATAAACCT
>Ga0265293_10008355_pt1 | contig 15376 bp, 10 predicted proteins | sample Munlanlewell138R_FD_192505 | JGI IMG/M metagenome (GOLD analysis project Ga0265293, IMG submission 192505) | Leachate microbial communities from a municipal landfill in Southern Ontario, Canada - Leachate well 138R | ecosystem: Engineered > Solid waste > Landfill > Unclassified | place: Canada...
CGTGGACAATCTGGATAAGCTTCCCGATATCGATGCCATTGTGCGTGGTGAACAGGTGCCGGTGCCGCGTGAGACGGATCTGCAGTATGCGGTCGCCTGTGCGCTGGTCGGGCGCGCGGTACGGGCGCGCGCGACCGCGGACGCCAACACGGTGTTCGGCCACATCATCGATTACGCAGCGACGTTTCCGCAGCGTGAAATGGGCGTAATGTTGATCTCGGACATGCACCGCGCCATTGGGCAGGATCTGTTCGCCGTGCCGCAGTTCTCGGCGTGGGCGAAGGCAGTTGCCGATGTGATGTTGTATGACATGTGAGGAGGAGATGATGATCAAAACGTGGGTCGGAAACGGTTGAGAAGGGCGTCGTCCCCATCTGAGTCCTCATGACCTCCGACGTTGAAACCAAACTCAGCGCGGCGCGGACGCGCCTGATCCTGGACAAGCCGTTTCTGGGCGCGCTGGTGTTGCGCCTGCCCATGGTCGCCGGTGATCCGAAATGGTGCCGGACCACGGCGACCGACGCGCGCACCTTTTACTACAACGCGCAGTATATCGACAGCCTCAGCCTCGACCAGACCCAGTTCATGCTCGCCCACGAGGCACTGCATTGCGCCCTGTCGCATTTCGCCCGCCGCCAGCATCGGTCCAAGCACCGTTGGGATATCGCCTGCGACCTGGCGATCAATCCGCTGCTGATCAAGGACGGCCTGAAGCCACCGCCCGGTGCGCTCCATATGATCGAATTCGAAGGCATGATGGCGGAGGAGATCTACCCTGCCATCGCCGATCTCGAGGACGAAACCGAGACGCTCGATGATCATCTTTACGACAGCGAAGAGGAGGGGGGGCGCGGCTCGAATCAGGACGAGAGTTCGCAACGGCAGGACGGCGAGGGGGGCGGTGCCAGCGCCGAGACCGATCCCCAACGTGGTGGCGCACCGCAGCCCCGGCCCTTGACCGAGTCCGAGCGCGAGCAACTATCGGTGCAGTGGCAGCAACGCCTGGCAGGGGCCGCGCAGCAGGCCATGCGCGCCGGAAAGCTCGGCGGTGGCTTGGCCCGACTGGTGGACCATCTGCTGCAGCCACGTCTGCCGTGGCGGATGCTGCTGGCGAAATACATGACAGCGGTCGCGCGTGATGACTATACTTACTCCCGGCCATCGCGCCGCGAAGGCCAGGCCATTCTGCCGAGTCTGCGCAGTACCCAGGTGGAGATCGTCGTGGCCCTGGACACCAGCGGCTCGATCTCACCGGACGAGATCTGCGAATTCATGTCCGAGATTGATGCGATCAAAGGACAGGTCCGCGCCCGCATCACGCTGCACGCCTGCGACGCGCGGCTCGCCGAAGATGGGCCCTGGGAGTTCGAGCCCTGGGAGGAATTCAAGCTGCCGCGGGACTTCAGTGGGGGCGGGGGTACGTGCTTCGCGCCAGTGTTCGACTGGGCCCGGGGGCGCGATCGTCAACCCGATCTGCTCGTGTACTTTACGGACGCCGAAGGTGAGTTTCCGGAACAGGAACCGGCGTATCCCGTGTTATGGCTGGTCAAGGGTAAGGCCAAGGTGCCCTGGGGCCAGCGCGTGCAATTGAACTGACCGATTGAGAACTGTGCCCGTTTTTGTGCACGCGACCGTCAAGGACTGCGCCACTGCAGCCGCTAGGTCTGTTGCAGACAGGCGCTCCCCGGGGGTGGCCGGACCCACCCTCTCCCAGGAATCAAACTGCAGTGATGCATGGTCGGCCCGGAGGGGATTCCGGGCTTGGCGGTCTCAAAGACTGGCCGGTGGCTTGGTATGTGCAGCGACCTTTGTTAGGCTAGACCCGCGGGGTTTGCAGGGATATCCGGCGTTCACCTCAGTGCGCCTGACTCGCCGGCCGTGACCACAGCAGCCAAGAGTGTGATCAGACGATGCAGCAGGCCAGTCAGCAAGCGACGCTAGCCGGTGAGATCCGCCGACGGATCGAGCAGGTATACCAGCTGCCACCGATGCCCGACATGGCGCGGCGAATTCTGCAACTACGCAGCAATCCGGACGCGTCAGTCGCCGATCTCGCTGCGATCATCGAACTCGATCCCAGTCTGGCGGCGCAAGTAGTGCGCTATGCCGCATCGCCATTCTACGCCTATCGCGGCAAGATCAATTCCATCCAGGATGCCATCACCCGGGTCCTCGGCTTCGACCTGGTGATGAACATGGCCTTGGGGTTGGCAACCGGCAGGTCATTCCATAATCCCATCGACGGTCCCCTGGGGCTGCATGCCTTCTGGCGTCATTCCGTCTACACGGCAGCGCTGGTACAGACCCTTGCCAAGCGCATACCGCCGCAGACACGGCCGCAGCCCGGCATGGTGTACCTCGCCGGGCTGCTGCATAATTTTGGCTTTCTGCTTCTCGGGCACCTGTTTCCACCTGAGTTCAAGCTACTCAACAAGCTGGTCGCGGCGCACCCGGAGTCACCGGTGACGGCCCTGGAAAAATGTGTGCTCGGGATGGGGCAGGCACAGAATATGCTGGAGATGGGCCACGCGCAGATCGGCGCATGGTTGATGTATTCATGGCATATGCCGGACGAGATCATCGTCACCCTGCGGGAACACCACAACCCCGACTACAGCGGTGAGCACGCGATATTGGCGCATCTCGTGATGATCGCAGACCATGTGCTCAAGGGCCTGGAGATCGGTGATGCGCCAGATGCCGATTTACCGCTGCGCTCTCTCGAGATCGTGGGACTCTCCGAAGACACCATCCGGGAGCTCGCGGAGCAGTTGTTCGAGAATTGCAGCTCGCTGGATATGATGGCTCGCCAGCTGGCAACCGGTTGAATCGCGCCGTATCGCCCGATCGCGGTCCGCACCTCCCGTCATTCGCACGCGCCCAGTGAGCCCGGTCGGCAGCGGCGCCGGTCAGTCCAGGTGGCATTGCCCAGCACGGCGCCCGACAGATCGGCGCCGTGGAGGTCAGCCCCACTGAGATCGGCCCTGGAGAGATCGCTGTTGCGCAGGTCCGCACCCATGAGCCGCGCGCGGCTCATGCGGGCCTTGACGAGTAGTGCGCCCCGCAGATCCGCCCCTTCCAGATTCGCCGAGGTCAGCCGCGCATCGCTGAGGTTCGTACCGCGGAGGTCGGCACGCCGCAGATCGCACTGCTCCAGGTTGGCTTGTCGCAGATCTGCACCTTCCAGGACGGTCTCCACCAGTTGTGCGTCATAAAGGCTGGCCTGCAGGATGCTGGCACCGGCCAGCGAGGCCTGGCTCAGCTGCGCGCGATCGGCCCGGATTCGGTCGAGGCGCGCGCCGGACAGGTCCGCACCCTGCAGGTCCGCCCCGGTCAGAATGGCCGCCTCGATCCGCGTATTCGCGAGCTGTGCCTGTCTGAGTGTCGCGAAGCTCAGGTCCGCACCGTACAGATTGGCGTCGCGCAGATCGGCACCGTCCAGGTTTGCGCGCACGAGTGTGGCATTGGCCAGGTCCACCCCGCGCAAATCCTTGCCGGCCAGGTCACAGCGGCTCCAGTCGACGCGCGGCCGCGGCGGGTCGTCGCAGGCGGCCTGCAGGGGCGCTGTACAGACCAGCAGAAGCAATGCCAGGCCGGCTGCTACCCTTGAGGTGGAGGCGCGCGGCGGTAGACGGGCCTGAAACCTGTAGTGGTCGTGTGCCTCCGCCGTCGGTTCAGTCGGTTCACTGGGCAGAGGGTACCACTGGCTGTGGGGTGACATGGGGCCATTGTAGGGGTTGTGTCACCGCCGGGGCAAAGGCGCGGGCGGAATCCCGTGTTTCGTACTGGCGCCGTGGGGTGGATGATCGCCGACGTCTCCCGCGCAAGCAGAGAATTGTCGGAAATGTGGTGGAAATGTGTCAGCTATTTCCTACGCCGCCCCCCGGGCGATGGCCTCGATCACTCGACAGGGTAATCGGATTCGGCCCGTCATACCGCTATAACACTATGTAAATGATATTTTTTATTTGTAGAGTTCGACGTGCGTCGATGGTGGCTCATACAATACAAATCGCTGCTTGTTAAATAAATCGACATAATTTGCCCTCATCGGTCGTTTGGTTTTCGTTCAGCAAGTACGGTAACGTAGCCGCATCACCGGGATCTGTGGCGGGGTAGGGACGAGAAGAGCAACACAAACTGACGGTATCGTCCGGAGATCGCTGTGCGCCGGAGCCGGCCGGGCCGGACGAGTTGAAGAAACAACAATAACGCGGTCGGCAGTTCCGCGACGAATATCAGGCGCTTTATAAAGCCAATAATGACAAGCCACGCGGGCCCTGCCTGCGTCCTGTACACATGGATGTGTGTGTGCGGGAGATCCTTTTTTGATGGTCCGCGAGATTGAAATCGATTCCCTCGAGGCTGGGGCGGCCCGCAAGGTTTTGCGGGTGCTGGATGCCTTGCGGCAGTCACAGCCGGGATCGGTCATCTACCGGCAGGTCGAGCGCATGCTCGACGAACTGGTAACGGCCAATCGCGATGTTCAGCAAGCCTATGCCGCTGTCATCGGGACCCTGCTGGATGTCTATGCGCGGCATCTGCACGGCGGTTCACCACTGCAGGTTCAGGTCAAGCTGTTGCGGGCACGGCTGCAGCCACCACTGTCGCTCTCCGACCTGCAGGCCCTGCATCAGTACATCGAGGTCTACAGCGATCAACTTGCCTCTCTGCCAGATTTTCGCCAAGCAATTTTTGCCGAGGCGATGCAGCCCTTGCTACTGGCCTTCGGCATCGAAGGAGCTGCGCGGCAGCAGGCCATAGCGCCTGGGCCGACTCCACCGGTGAAATCGACGGCGGCAACCCTTACACAGCCGGCCGTACCGGTGGATCCGGCCGAGCCGCCGCGCGAGGTGCGCGATTGGGTCAGGCCTCAGGCCGGCGGACGGCATCCGCTCGCCGATGTGAGCAGGCAGCCCACGCTGCGCCGGGAAGAGGGCGGGTGGGGGCACGACCCGATGGGCGATGGAACGGACAGCGTCGACACTGCGACGAACCGGCACCTGAACGCCCGCCACCAGGATATACAGGAACTGCAGGCAGGTTTCGCCCAGCAGGTGTTGGATACCATCGCCCAGAACCAGGAATTCGGGGTGTTGCTGGAGGTTGTCCTGAACGAGCTGCGTCAAGCGAGTGGCATCTCGGAGCTGGGCGAGTTGCGTCGGACTCTGATCCGTGAGATTGAAAGGCTGATGTCGGGGCATCACCATCTGGCCGACAAACTCGACAGCACGCACAAGTACCTGCATGTCATCGAGTCCGACAGCCGCCAGTTGTCCGACGAACTCGCCCGGGCGCGTCTGCTCAGCCTGACCGACGAGCTCACGGGGCTGCCCAATCGGCGCGCCTTCCTGCGCCGCCTGGAAGACGAGGTGGCGCGCGTGCAGCGCTACGGCTTCCCGTTATCCGTGGCCCTGATGGATCTCGATAAATTTAAGGAAATGAACGATATTTATGGTCATGCTGGAGGCGATGAGGTACTGCGGGTGTACTCGAAGAACATCCTGTCGATCTTCCGGCACCACGATTTTGTCGCGCGCTATGGTGGTGAGGAATTCGCTGTTCTGTTGCCGAACACGGAGAGCGAAGGCGCGGCGCGTGCACTGAACAAGGTGAAGACCCGGTGTGCGGAGACGCGCTGGCCGTTCAACGGGACGATGATCCCGGTCCCCACCTTCTCGGCGGGTATTGCCCTGTACAAGCCCGGTGAGACGTCCATGGCCTTCATCGAGCGCGTTGACAAGGCCCTGTACCGCGCCAAGCGTCTGGGTCGCAACCGCATCGAGATCGACATGACCTATCAACCCGATGCCGAGGCCCGCGTCACCGCGCGGGGCGACGACCCCTCCTGATCGGGTCCCTCCGGCGAGTCTTCAGGGCCTGCCGCGGTGCATTCATCCTCCCCGGCCTTTATAATGGCCTCGATCCCCCTCCTCAGGCTACGTGGAGATTGCTGGTGGCCACCACCGAGTTGACCAAAGAGAACTTTCAGGACGTCGTTGCGGACAACGACTTTGTGATCATAGACTTCTGGGCCCCCTGGTGCGGTCCGTGCCGGAACTTCGCACCCATCTACGAGGCCGCCTCCGAGAAGCACCCGGACATCGTCTTCGGTAAGGTGAACACCGAAGAGGAGCAGGAGCTGGCGGGCTATTTCCAGATCCGGTCCATCCCTACCCTGATGATCTTCCGCGAAAAGATCATCATCTTCTCGCAACCGGGCATGCTGCCGGCCAATGCCTTCGATGATCTGATCGCACGCGCGCAGGGGCTGGACATGGAGCACGTGCGCAAGGAAATCGCCGAGCAGGAAGACAAGGCCTGAATTTTCGCCGGCCGAGTCCGGGTCTCAGCCGAACAGCACCGCTGCCACGTTGCGGAAATGCGTGGCAAAGTGCGCCGTCATGCCCTGGCGGATGTGTTCCGGCAGCTCGTCGTAGTCACGCCGGTTGGCCTCCGGCAGGATCACCTCGAAGATGCGACTGCGCCGTGCGGCGATGATCTTTTCCCGTACCCCGCCGATGGGCAGCACCTGACCCGTCAGTGTAAGTTCGCCGGTCATTGCCACCGGTCGCCGGACACGTTCACTGCGCGCCAATGAAAGCAGCGCCGCCGCCATGGTGATGCCGGCGCTGGGTCCGTCCTTGGGCGTGGCCCCTTCGGGCACATGCAGGTGCACGAAGGATTCGTCGAAGAAGGTCGGGTCGCCGTCATACTGCTTCAGGTGGCTGGCGACATAGCTGTAGGCGAGCTCGGCGGATTCCTTCATCACCGCGCCGAGTTGGCCGGTGAGCTTGAAGCCGCGGTTCTTGGTATGTACCCGCGTTGCCTCGATGTTCAGCGTCACCCCGCCCAGCGCCGTCCAGGCAAGACCGGTGACGATGCCGACACCACTGAAGGGCTTTTCGCGGCGGAACCGCGGTTGGCCGAGGTAGTCTTCGATCTGCCGTGCGCCGACACGCAGCTTGCGGGTCTTACCGGTGACGAATTCCACGGCTGCCTTGCGGATGATGCGGTTGAGCTGTTTTTCCAGGCCGCGCACACCCGATTCGCGTGCGTAGCCTTCGATGACATGCCGCAGGGCGGCATCGGAGATCTGCAGCCGCCCGCGCTTGATGCCGGCGCGCTCCAACAGCTTGGGCCACAGATGGTTGCGGGCGATCTGCAACTTCTCACTGGTGATATAGCCCGACAGCCGGATGACCTCCATGCGATCGAGCAGTGGCGCGGGGATGGTGTCCAGCTGGTTCGCGGTGCAGATGAACAACACCTTGGACAGATCGAAGCGTACGTCCAGATAGTGATCCAGAAACTCTGTATTCTGCTCCGGATCGAGCACCTCCAGCAGTGCGGAGGCGGGGTCGCCGTGGTAGGACGCACCGACCTTGTCGATCTCGTCGAGCATGACCACCGGATTGGCGACGCCGGCTTCCTTGATGGCCTGGATGAACTTGCCCGGCATCGCCCCGATGTAGGTGCGCCGATGGCCCTTGATCTCGGCCTCGTCGCGCATGCCACCCACGCTGAAACGGTAGAACTGGCGTCCCAGCGTATTCGCGATCGAGCGGCCCACCGAGGTCTTGCCGACGCCCGGTGGCCCGACCAGCAACAGGATCGAGCCGGCGACCTCGCCTTTCAGGCTGCCGACGGCAAGGAATTCGATGATGCGGTCCTTGACGTCTTCCAGACCGTCGTGATCGGCATCCAGCACCTGCCGCGCATGGTCGAGATCGAGCTGGTCCTCGGAATGCTTGCCCCAGGGCAGCATGGTCATCCAGTCGAGGTAATTGCGTGTTACCGCATATTCCGGTGATCCCGACTCCAGGACCGACAGCTTCTGCAGCTCTTCGTCGATGCGGGCGCGGGCCGCTGCCGGTATCTGCAGCGCGGCGATCCGTTCCTCGAAGCGCTCGACGTCCGCGGTGCGGTCATCCTTGGCGATACCCAGCTCCTGCTGGATGGCCTTGAGCTGCTCGCGCAGGAAGAATTTGCGCTGCTGCTCGGACATCTTCTCGTCGACCTTCTCGCGGATGTGGGTCTGCAGCTTGGCGACCTCCAGCTCCTTGCGGATCAGTACCAGCACCTTCTTCATGCGCTCCAGCACCGGGAGGGTATCGAGCACGTCCTGCAATGCGGGCCCGGCTGAGGTGGTCAGGCTGGCGGCAAAATCCGCGAGTGCCGAGGGTTCATTGGGGTTGAAGCGGTTCAGGAAGAATTTCAGCTCTTCGCTGTATAACGGATTGAGTGGGACGAGTTCCTTCAGGGTGTTGATGATGGCGATCGCATAGGCCTTCAGCTCATCACTGTCTCCCAGCACGTCGTCGGGATATCCCACGCGCGCCACGAACGGCGGTTTGTCCGACAGCCAGTCGAGGATACGGAAGCGCCGCAGACCTTCGGCGATGAACTGGATCTTGCCCTCGGTTTTCACCGGGTGATGCATCCGCACCACCGTGCCCATCTTGGCAAAATCTTGTGGCTGGGCATTTTCAGCATCCTGGATGTCGACCAGTACCAGGCCGACCAGCCGATGCGCGGTCTCACCGATGGCCCGGACGGTCTCCATCCAGGGCGCGTCGTTCATCAGCACCGGCACGCCTTGCGCGGGGAAGAACGGCCGGTCGGTGACCGGGAGCAGGTGCAGCGTCGCGGGCAGGACATCTGCAGGCAGCGCGAGTTGTGAGCCGTGGGCCGTCGCGTCCGGCTCGTCGACCACTTCGGCATCGATGGTTTCTTCTTCGTTCATATCCGTCATCACTGGTTGGTCGCTGGCGACAGGCTTCGCCTCTGGGCTCTGGGGGTGGCCCGGGTGAAATTCAAGCCGGGGCCGTGGCGTGATCTCAGATCAGGCCGGCGAACGGTTGCACATCCACCGGTTCGCCCACCGCCACGCCGGCGCACTCCGCCGGCAGGACGATGAAGCAGTTGGAGCGGCTCATCGACGACAGCATATGCGATCCCTGCCCGCCGGTGGTGGTCACTATCGGGTTCCCGGCCGCGTCCTGGTACAGGATGCCGCGCTGATACTCCAGGCGGCCGGGCTGCTTCTGGAGCGCAACCGCGCAGGGAACGCGCAGCGACAGCGTTGGTGCGACGGTCATGCCCATCATCTTCTGCAGCGCCGGCTGGACGAACTGGTAGAAGGTCGCCATGACCGACACCGGGTTGCCCGGCAGCCCGAAAAACACGGCCCCACCGACCGTGCCGCAGGCGAGTGGCTTGCCGGGTTTCATGGCGATCTTCCAGAAATTGACCTGCCCCAGCTCGGCGAGGATCTGGGTGACGAAATCCGCCTCGCCGACGGACACACCTCCGGAGGTGATCACCACGTCCGCGATCGCGGCCGCGGTGTGAAACGCCTCGCCGATGGCCTCGCGGTCATCGCGAATGACGCCGAGATCAAGCAGTTCCACGCCGAGGCGCGCCAGCATGCCGTGGAGGGTGTAGCGGTTGCTGTCATAGATCTGCCCCGGTCCCAGCGTCTCGCCCAGGCTCTTCAGCTCGTCCCCGGTGGAGAAGAAGGCGACCCGCAGGCGGCGCCTGACGCGCACCTCCGCGGTACCCAGCGAGGCCAGCACGCCGAGTTCGGCGGGCAGCAGCCGCGTGCCGGGCGTCAGCACGGTGTCGCCCCGGGTCATGTCTTCACCGGCGTGGCGCACGTTCTCGCCGCACGTGTGGCCGGGGGCGATCTCGATGGTATCGCCCGCCACGGTAACGGCCTCCTGCATGAGTACCGTGTCGGCGCCAGCGGGCATGACGGCGCCGGTCATGATGCGCACGGCCTGCCCGGGTGCGACCCCGCAGTCGGCCGGAGCGCCCGCCATGGCGCGCCCGACGACGGTCAGACGCGCGCGACCGGTCGCTGGCAGATCATCGCCACGCACCGCATAGCCGTCCATGGCGGAGTTGGTATAGGGCGGCACGTCGATGGTCGAGAGGACCGGTTCCGCCAGGATGCGGCCGAGGGCGGTGCGGATTGGCAGCTGCTCGTCGCCCTGTATCGGCGTCACCAGGGCATCGATACGCGCACGTGCCTCGGCGACGGTCAGCAGACCGGGGGATGTTGCGCCGGGGTCGTTGCAGGGGTCTCGGCGGGTGTCGTTCATGGTCTCAGGTCCTGTGCGCGGACAAACCGCAATACTGTAGGATGAAGTCCGCGATCGCCGCCGTCGCGTCAAGGGCGAAGCACGGCAGATCGGTGGCGATCGGCGTATCGCTGGCCAGGGCGATGATGGAGTCGTCCTCCGGGAACAGCAAGGGTCGGCCCAGCACCGCGCGGTGCAGCTCGATCTTGGGGAAGCGCTCGTGGCGGAAGCCCTCCACCAGGATCAGGTCCAGCTGCGCACGGTCCAGCCGCGGCAGCAGGTCGGAGAGTGTCGGCTCGGTGCACGCCGGTGTCTCCACCATCAGTGCCCAGCGTTCGCGCGAGGCGATCAACATCTGTTCGGCACCGGCCTTGCGCAGGACATGGCTGTCCTTGCCCGGCTGATCGATGTCGAAGCGGTGATGCGCGTGCTTGATCATGCCGATGCGCAACCCGCGGGCACACAGTTGCGGCAGCAATCGGGCCAGCAACGTCGTCTTGCCGGTACCACTCCAGGCAGCGAAGCCGATGACCGGTGGCATCGCGAGCGGTACGCTCACGTCGCCGCCGCCCCTGGCCGTCGGTGGCGCAGCAGATCCTCCGGCGTGTTGAGGTTGACGAACCACTCGGGATGGTCGGAACAGTCGATCTGCGCGGCCGGTAGCGTGGCCAACCAGTCCTGTGCCCTGCGGCGGCCCGCCGCACGGAACGCATGCAGGGCGGGCGCGACGGCGGTATTCAGCAGTGCAAAGGTGGCGTGCAGGTGCTGCGCGTCGTGCGCCACCGCGGCACTGTACCCGGTCGCGACGCAGGCGTCGATCAGTCGCGCCAGCAGCGCCCCATGTACCTGCGGCACATCGCAGGGGAGCACCCACAGCCAGGGTGTCGTGCAGGCATCCAGGCCGCGCGCGATGCCGGCCAGCGGCCCGGAGAATGCCTCGCCGGCATCCGGCAGTACCGGGAAGCCGTAGGTACGATAGCGGTCGAGGTCGCGGTTGGCGCTGATCAGCACCCCGCCCACCAACGGTGTGACGCCGGCGAGCACCCGCTCGATCAATGGCACGCCATCCCAGGTGAGCAGTCCCTTGTCGCGGCCGCCCATGCGCGTGCCGCGACCGCCGGCGAGAATCAATGCTGTGATCGCGGTTTTGGGGATGTCCGACATGGCCTTGGCGGGTTGCACGGGAACGCCGATTCTAGCACGGCCCCGCAGGCGCCCGGCGGTCCGGGGCGGTGCTACACTGACGACTTTCGCTACCAAGGAGGTGGGTCATGCGCGCACGAATCGACTTGATTCTCTTGATTCTAGGGATGTTGTCTTTCGGCATGGTCGGGGCCGTGCAGGCGGCCACCGCGCCGGAACGTTTCAACCAGATCAGCTTTCAGGTGCGGGCGGTGGAAACGGTCGCCAACGACCGCATGCAGGTCGTGCTGGCGGCCCAGAGCGAAGACGAAAACGCCGCCGTGCTGGCGGATCGTCTGAACACGGCCATGGCCTGGGCGCTGACCCAGGCGCGCGCGCAGGCGGGTGTGGACGTGCGTAGTGGCGGTTACTCCACCCAGCCGGTGTATCGCAAGGAGGCCCTGGTCGGTTGGCGCGCATCGCAGGAACTGATCCTGCAGGGTGGTGATTTCGCGCAACTCGGTGCGCTCATCGGCACGCTACAGGCGCGCCTGCAGTTGCGTTCGGTGGCCTTCAGCGTCGCGCCACAGACGCGCGCCGAGGTCGAGCGGCGGCTGATCGACCACGCCCTGGACGACTTCAAACAGCGCGCCGACCAGGTGCGTACGAATCTCGGCGGTCAGAAATACCGTATCGTCGAGGCGAGCATCCAGACCGAGGACCAGCCGGTCCATCCCCGACCGCTCATGCGCGCCCAGGCCATGAGCGAGTCCGTCGCCCCGCCGGCCTTCGAAGGCGGCGACAGCGACATTCGCGTCGGCGTGCATGGGGTGATTCAGGTGGATTGAGGCGTGAGGAGTGAGGAGTGAGGAGTGAGGCGTGAGGCGTGAGGCGTGAGGCGTAAAAGACAAAAACCCTTGTTGGCCACGGAACAACACGGAAGAATACTAATGTAAAAGCCCTGTGCTCAAACTGAGCGATCACTGGGCGGAGTTCTTTGTCGATTGAATACGCCGATTGTTCCGCGTGCCTATGGGCTTGTGCCTTGATGGGCATCGAGATCTTTCCTGCTGCACCGGGTCACTACCTTCGGCGCGTCGCGACGCCACAGCACCGTGTCCCGGGACCAAGGAGCGAAACCTGCATTATGGCCTCCCAAGGCCAGGGCTCTATGCCAGGCCAGAGATCGCGTCCATAGCTGCTACGTTTCACCCGCTGACCCCGAACGGATCCCATTTGGCGCAATACGTCTCGTTATTGCGTTCTATGCCGAACTGGGGTTTTGAATAGAAATTTTTCCGTGTTGTTCCGTGTGTTTCCGTGGCCAACAAGGGTTTTTGTCTTTTACGCCTCACGCCTCACGCTAAGGCCTCACCCCCTCCGGCAGGGCGATCGACACCTGGTCGGCCAGGTCCGGTTCGCCGCAGTGGGCGAGGATCTGCGCGCGGGCCCGGTCGCGCAGGTCCACCAGCGCTGGCCACTCCGTACCGGTTGCGGTCAGCGGTGCGCCCACCCAGACGACGGCGATGCCCGGGCGCGGCCGCCAGGTGCTGCCGCGCAGCAGTTCACGCGTGCCGCGCAGGGCGATGGGCACCAGCGCGGCACCGCCTTCCAGCGCGACCTTGAAGGCGCCCAGGCGAAAGGGGCGCAGGCCTGGTGTGGCCGTGAAGGTCGCCTCCGGGAAGAACACCACGCCATCCCCGCCATGCACCCGGTCCAGCACGCGCGCGGCATCGGCCACGCTCTGACGCACATCGTCGCGGGCCACGAACTCGGTGCCGAGCTTGGCCAGCAGCGTGCCGAACAGGGGCCGGCGCAGGCTGCGTTTGGCGACGAAATGCAGCGGCATATCGAGCGCCGCGGTCAGCACGATGGCATCGAGGTAGCTGGCATGGTTGACGACCAGCACCAGTGGCCGATCGGTCGGCAGGTGGGTCTCACCGCGCCGCACGACGCGCATGCCCAACAGCCGCAGGCCGATGCGCGCACCGTTGCGGGCGCTGCGCTGCGCCGCGCGGCGCGGCAGCAGTAACACCAGCAGGATGATCGGTACGGCGCAGATCAGACCGCACGACCAGGCGTAGACGACATACAGATCGCCCCGCGCACGCTCCAGCCCGCGGGTCAGCAGCGTCCGCAGGGCGCGGCCGGTCAGTGCCAGGCGCTGCCGCCAGTAGCGCTGCCGGTGGATGACGCCGCCGGCGAAGCTGCCCTGCTCATAGAGCTGGCGGCATTCCACGCGGCGGATCTTGCCGCTGGAGGTCTTGAGTACACTGCGCGGTGGGGCGAGCACGATATCATCCGGACGGGTGCCGATCAGTTCCAGCGCCAGGGCGTCGATGCGCTCACGCAAGCCCTGCAGGCGCGCGGCGTCGCGTTCGCGTGTCTCGGCCAGCACCACCAGGCGTTCGGCCGGGCCGTCGCCGCGCGCGGCGAATACCGCCACGGCGTTCTTGCGCACGCCGGGGAGATCACCCACCGCCTGTTCCAGTTCGTAGGGATAGAGGTTGCGACCGGCGCGGATGATCAGGTCCTTGGCGCGCCCGGTGATGAAGACCTCACCGTCGGCGAGGTAGGCATAGTCACCGGAATCGCGCCACGGCCCGTGCAGGAGCGTGGCGGTGGCCTCGGCATTGCGGAAATAGCCGCGCGTCGCCGAGGGCCCACGGAACTGCAGCCGACCCTGGCGGCGCTCGCCCAGATCGCCGTTCTGTTCGTCGACGATGCGGATGGCGTGGTCGGGCAGGGCGCATCCGCCACTGACGAAGCGCAGGGTGTTGGGGCCGTCGGATACGGGTTCGGCACGACCGCCGGCGGTGAAGCGGTCGCGGTCGATGCGGTCGATGCGCGGCCCGCGCCCGAGTGGCGGGAAGGCCAATCCGACCGCATTCTCGGCCAGGCCGTATACCGGCGTCATGGCCTCGTGCCGGAAGCCATAAGCGGCGAACCGCCGGCAGAAGGCGTCGAGGGTATCCGGGTGGACCGGTTCCGCACCGTTGAAGGCCAGCCGCCACGTGCTGAGGTCCAGTCCCTCGAGTTCCTCGTCACGCAGCCGCGTGGCGCACAGGTCATAGGCGAAATTGGGTGCCGCCGACAGCGTGCCGCGCTGCGCGTGGAGGGCGCGCAGCCAGCGCACGGGCCTGGCGATGAAGCTCAGCGGCGACATCAGCACCAGCCGCATGCCGTAGTAGAGGCTGCCCAGGCAGGCGCCGATCAGCCCCATGTCATGGTAGAGCGGCAGCCAGCTGACGAACACGTCGTCGCTGGTCGCGGCCGCCGCCTGGCCCATGGCGCGCACGTTGGCAAGCAGGTTGGCATGGCTCAGCATCACGCCCTTGGGCTGACCGGTGCTGCCCGAGGTGTACTGGATCAGGCCGAGGGCCTCCGCAGCGACGGCCACGGGCGCGCCGGGTTCGCCAGCGCGCAGTTCGGGCACGGTGCACAGTTGCCTGAGCGTGACGCATTGCGAGCGCAGCAGGCGCGCATAGTCGCGGGCCTCGTCGACCGTGATCAGGATCGGTGCCTGGGCGTTGTCCAGGATACCGACCTGGCGTAGCAGGTGGTCCTCGAGCTGGGCGCGACTGGCAGGCGGGTAGAGCGGGGCGGGCACGGCACCGGCGAGCAGGATGCCGTAAAAGGCGAAGAAGAACTCCAGGCCGCTGGGCAACATCAGGGTCACGCGGTCGCCCGGCTGGATGCCGCGGGCAATCAGGCCGCCGGCGACCTGTACCGCGCCATGGTAGAGCTCGCCGAATGTCAGCGTCTCGGTCGTGGTATCACTGGGGTGAAAGCTCAGATAGAGCCGCTCGGGCATGCGCTGGGCGTGCCATTGCAGCACCTCGGTCAGCGTCTGCGCATCCCGCGGGATCTCGACCGCAGCGCTGTCGGTCGCGGCGGCGGGTACGGCGGCGGTTGCTGCAGCGGGGGCGGCGATACCGAGCAGGCGCAGCAGTTCGGCGGCGGTCTGTGCCCCCAGCGCGGCGTCCTCGGCCGCTGTCAGACCCAGCTCGCGCTCGATGCGCAGCAGCAGCTCGACCCGCGCCAGGCTGTCCAGACCGAGGTCGCGTTCCAGCTGGCTGTCGAGGGTCAGCGGCGGTATCGTCCGGCCCGGGTGCAGTTCCTGCACCAACTGCGTCAGGATTGCCAGCAGGGCGTCGGCGTGCACGGGC
>Ga0265293_10008356_pt1 | contig 15375 bp, 16 predicted proteins | sample Munlanlewell138R_FD_192505 | JGI IMG/M metagenome (GOLD analysis project Ga0265293, IMG submission 192505) | Leachate microbial communities from a municipal landfill in Southern Ontario, Canada - Leachate well 138R | ecosystem: Engineered > Solid waste > Landfill > Unclassified | place: Canada...
GTCTTCCAAAGCTTTCTTTCCGGTTTGCTAAACCAGAATCTTTGGGGGCACTCGGTGATCCACGATGAGACTTCTTGTGCCAATTGCGGTCTGACCTATAATCGGTTTCGGCAGAGTGGCCGGCTTGGGTGCGCCCAATGTTACGATACCTTCGATGAGGAGCTGGGCCGATTGCTGCGCCGAGTTCAGGCCGGGACCATCCATAAAGGGAAAACCCCTCAGCAGGACGATCGGGGGATCGGAATCAGAGAGTTGGAGCGATTGCAGGCCGAGCTGAAAAAAGCAGTTGAAGTCGAGGATTATGAACGAGCAGCCGAGCTTCGCGATGCTATTCAGGCTTTGAAAAAGGAGGGTGAGCTCTAAGATGGATCTGGAGCGAGTTTTTCGGGAACATTTGAGTTCCTGGATTACCCAATTGGGGCCTGAGGGCGATGTTGTTTTATCTAGCCGCATTCGGCTGGCACGCAACCTCGAAGGAATTCTTTTCACCAGCATAGCCCCTGAGGAGCAGCTCCTTAAAGTCTTGGGCATGGTTGACCGTTTTGTGGCCAAGAGTAAACGCAAGTTTAGATTAGTGCGTCTAGAGGGGATTGACGAGATTTCCCGTCAGGAGCTGGTTGAAAAACACTTGATCAGTCCCGAACATGCTGAGGCTTCGCCGGTAAAAGGGGTGGTGGTGAACCCGGCCGGGGATATCAGCATCATGGTCAACGAAGAAGATCATCTCCGGATCCAGGTGCTCAAGGCCGGCCTTGATCTACACGAAGCCTATAAACTCGCAGATGTGATAGATGACGAGTTAGCGGCCGCGTTGCCGGTTGCATATTCAGTTAAACGCGGTTATTTAACGGCCTGCCCGACAAATGTCGGCACCGGGCTTAGGGCTTCGGTAATGCTGCATCTGCCAGGTGTAGTATACAGTGGCCAAACTAATCAGATCGCCAGTATTTGTGGCAAGCTAGGCTTGGTGATTCGGGGCTTATATGGTGAAGGGACGGCTCCTACAGGGGAGATTTTCCAAGTCTCGAACCAGGTCACTTTAGGTTACTCCGAAGAGGAAATTATGGCTCATCTAACGTCTTTCTGCGAGCAAATCATTGCTGAAGAGCGACGGTTGCGGCAATTACTTTGGGAGAGTAAGCAAGATGAGCTAGAAGATCAAATCTTTAGGGCGTTGGGCACCTTATCCTTTGCTCGGAGTATGACCACAAATGAGGCGATGGAGTTACTATCTAGGGTCAAGTTAGGAATTGATCTGGGGATAATTCCGAAGTTGAACTCCGTTATCTTAAAAGAATTAATGGTAGTCATTCGTCCAGCTTTGTTACAAAAGATCGTCGGTCAACCATTGAGTCCACAAGAGCGGGATCTCAGACGGGCCGGATTGATTAGGGAACGGTTGTCCCAAATTAACTCATAGGGGGTCAGAAGACAATGTTTGGAAGATTTACGGAAAGAGCTGAAAAAGTCATCCTGCTTTCTCAAGATGAGGCTCGCCGCTTAGGTCATAATGTAGTCGGCACTGAGCATCTCTTGCTTGGCCTGGTACGAGAAGGGCAGGGAATAGCCGCCAAGGTGCTGCAATCTCTCGGTCTAGGTCTGGAACAAATCAGAGGAGAGGTTGAGAAGGTCATCGGCCGTGGTGAAGAGCTCGCTACCGGGAAAATCGGCTTTACTCCACGTTCAAAACGGGTAATGGAATTGGCGCTAGATGAAGCCCGAACCCTAGGCCATAACTACATCGGCACCGAGCACATTCTATTGGGACTATTGCGTGAGGAAGAAGGAGTAGCTTCTAAAGTACTACGCAATCAGGGAGTTGATATTAGCAAGGCTCGGCAAAAAACTTTGGAATTGCTTGGTTCGCATTTTGCCGGTATGGGTGGCGCAAACCCCCAACAACCTGGACTGGGACCAGATCAAGCCAGGGCTGGGCGGACCAATACCCCAACTTTAGATCAGTTCGGTCGAGACTTAACTGTTCTGGCTCAAGCTGATAAACTTGACCCGGTAATCGGGAGAGCCAAGGAGATAGAAAGAGTCATTCAGATTCTTAGCCGGCGGACCAAGAATAACCCGGTACTCATCGGTGAGCCGGGTGTCGGCAAGACAGCCATTGTCGAAGGCCTGGCCCAAATGATCGTCCACTCTAATGTGCCCGAAGTGCTGAAAGGCAAACGAGTGGTTACGCTGGACATGGGTTCGCTCGTGGCCGGTTCCAAGTATCGGGGTGAGTTTGAAGAGCGTCTGAAAAAAGTGATGGACGAGATTAAATCGGCTGGCAATGTAATTTTGTTCATTGATGAAATGCACACAATTATCGGAGCCGGAGCGGCTGAGGGGGCCATTGACGCCTCAAATATTCTGAAACCAGCTTTAGCCCGCGGCGAACTACAGACTATTGGGGCAACTACCCTGGATGAGTACCGTAAGCATGTGGAAAAGGACCCAGCCTTAGAACGACGTTTTCAGCCGGTGATGGTCGATGAACCAACCCAAGATGAGGCTATCGCTATCCTTGAGGGGCTGCGTGATCGGTACGAAGCTCACCACCGGGTCAAAATATCTGATGAGGCGATTAAAGAGGCAGTTACCTTAGCAGATCGGTATGTATCAGATCGGTTTTTGCCTGACAAAGCCATCGATCTCATTGATGAAGCGAGCTCGCGGGTCAGATTACGGGCTTTGGAGCCTTCCGATGAGATTAAGGACCTGCTCGACCAGATCAAGGCGATCGAGTTGGAAAAAGAAGAAGCTGTCAAGAATCAAGAATTTGAAAAGGCTGCTCAGTTGCGCGATAAGGAACAGCAATTACAAGAGGAATACCAGCAAAAGAATAATGAGTGGGAGCAACAACGCAGTCAGCAGGTCGGGGAGGTAACAGTTGACGATATTGCTTACGTTATTTCTAGCTGGACGGGTATTCCAGTTACGCGGTTAGCAGAGGATGAGAGTGAACGTTTGTTGAGACTCGAGGATATTCTGCACGAGCGGGTTATTGGCCAAGATGAGGCTGTTACCTCTGTTGCCAGAGCGATCCGACGGGCCAGAGCGGGACTGAAGAACCCGAAACGTCCGATTGGTTCCTTCATCTTCCTGGGGCCGACCGGGGTCGGCAAGACTGAGTTGGCCAAGGCACTAGCCGAGGTGATGTTCGGGGACGAAGATGCGATGCTCCGTATTGATATGTCCGAATACATGGAAAGGCATGCCGTTGCTAGGCTGATTGGCTCGCCTCCTGGTTATGTCGGCTATGATGAAGGGGGTCAATTAACCGAGAAAGTTCGGCGGAAACCGTATTCGGTAGTCTTGTTTGATGAGATTGAAAAAGCACATCCCGAGGTCTTTAACGTGCTATTGCAGGTTCTTGAGGACGGACGCTTGACGGATGGCCGCGGACGTACTGTTGATTTTCGCAATACCATCTTGATCATGACCTCCAATGTTGGGGCCGGTGATATCAAGAAAACCACTTTGGGATTCCGTGCGGTAGGGGAAGACGAGGCCAGAAGTGAATATGAGAAGATGAAGAGCCGAGTCTTGGATGAGCTGCGTCGGACCTTTAGGCCGGAGTTTCTAAACCGCTTAGACGAGATAATCGTCTTCCACGAATTAAATAAAGAAGAGTTGAAGCAGATCATTGGCTTAATGGTACAGGAGTTTCAACGCAATGCTGGCGAGATGGGGTTAAATATCGAGGTGACCGAGGAAGCACAAGATCTCTTGTTGGAGAAAAGTTATGAGCCGGAGTTTGGTGCTCGCCCATTGCGTCGGGCGTTAGAACAGATGGTTGAAAATCCGTTAGCCGAAAGAATGCTGGAAAAAGACTTTGACCGCTCCAGCCGGATTGTGGTTACTGCTGAGGATGGGCAGATTAAGTTCAATGTCCAGGACCTTGCCGAAACATCCAGTCAGGGGGTGTAGCCAGTGACTGATAAGCTCACTTGGGTAACCGTGTACGAGACACAAGAGGTGTACGATGCGATGGAGGTTAAGAACTTGCTATCAGAGCACGGGGTGCCGACCAAAATTGCGGGCAGCGGATCTGTTCAAGTGCCAGTTAAATTTGCCGCTGTAGCCAAGGAATTGGTCGATGCCCGACCGGACCAAGACGAGTATTAAAGGTAGTTAGGTGGTACTGGGGTGAGAAAGTCACATCCAATCTTTGTCTGTACAGAATGTGGTACCGAGTCGCATAAATGGTTCGGGCGGTGTCCAGGCTGTCAAGCTTGGAACAGCCTTGTTGAAGAGCGACCGGTCAAAGACCGGGCCGAGTTTTCTCGGTCCGGTTTCTCGCTTGCATCCGGCGGTCAACCAATACCGATAACTGAGGCTCGCGGAGGCACAGAATCTCGTGTAGGCACCGGCCTTGCCGAACTAGACCGCGTCTTGGGTGGTGGGGTGGTTCCAGGCTCATTGGTTCTTGTCGGTGGGGAGCCAGGCATCGGCAAATCAACCCTACTATTACAGGTAGCCGGATTATGGTCCGAGGATCAAGGCCGGGTATTGTACGTCTCCGGTGAGGAATCGGTTGAACAGATCAAATTGCGGGCCGATCGCCTTGGCATCGGAACCGATCAGCTCTTTGTCGTTACCGAAAATAACATCCCCGGTATTATTGCTATGGCTGAAGAGTTACAGCCAACCCTGCTGATTCTCGATTCAATTCAAACCGCATATTGTCCGGACTTAACCTCGGCTCCTGGTAGTGTGGCGCAAGTGCGCCAAGCTACCGCGGAGTTGCTCCGTTGGGGCAAAACAGCACAAGTCTCTGTCTGGTTAATCGGGCATGTTACCAAAGCCGGATCACTGGCTGGACCGAAAGTGTTGGAGCATATGGTGGATACGGTTTTGAGTTTTGAAGGAGACAATGCCCAGTTTTACCGGATTATTCGTGCCACCAAGAATCGGTTTGGCTCTACAAATGAGATCGGGGTCTTTGAGATGCGCGATTCTGGTCTGGTCGAAGTGAACAACCCTTCACAACTCTTTATCAGCCAACGGGCTGCTGGTAGCACCGGCTCAACAGTAGTCTCAACCATTGAAGGGACGAGGCCGATCTTGGTGGAAATCCAGGCTTTGACTGCTCGGGCTGGTTTTGCTGGTACTGCACGCCGGCAAAGCATTGGCTTTGATTATGGACGGGTCGCGATCTTATTGGCGGTGTTAGAAAAGCGGGCGGGATTGCATTTAGAAGATCATGATGTCTATGTGAATGTCGCAGGCGGGGTACGGATTGCCGAGCCGGCAGTTGACTTGGGAGTGGCGCTGGCCATTGCTTCTAGCTTTAGGAATCTTCCGGTTGATCCCGGACTATGTATAATTGGAGAAGTTGGGCTTTCCGGTGAGGTTCGGCGGGTTAGCCGAGTGGAGGCGCGTTTGACCGAAGCAGCCAAACTTGGATTTAAGGAGGCAGTTGTTCCGAAAGCAAACTGCAAAGAATGTAGGAATTTTGAAAGGTTACGCCTAATTGGTGTAGAAAATATTGGCGAAGCTTTAGATTATGCGGTTTCCAGGTGATCAGGAGGAGTACTGACCGATGGCAGAGATGAACGACAAGCTGTATGAGACGCTGCGGATGGTGGCCCCCGGTACCGACTTATACGAAGGCCTTGAAAACATCCTTCGCGCGCGCACCGGAGCCTTGATCGTCGTCGGTGATTCCGAAGAAGTTTTGGCCATGTGTGACGGCGGTTTTAAAATTGACACGGAGATGCGCCCCACCTCCCTGTATGAACTCGCGAAGATGGACGGGGCGATAGTTCTTTCCCGTGATGCGAAAAAGATCTTGCTGGCCAACACTCAGTTGATCCCCAATCCGCTAATCCCCTCGATGGAGACCGGCACCAGGCACCGGACGGCGCAGCGCGTGGCTGTGCAAACCGGCGAGTTAGTCATTTCAATTAGTCAACGGCGCAACGTGATAACACTCTACCGAGGTAGCAGCAAGTATATGCTGCATGATGTCAGTGTGATCTTAGCCAAGGCCAATCAGGCCCTACAGACTCTGGAGAAATATAAAAGCGTATTCGGCGAGGTATTAACCAATTTAACTGCGGTAGAGTTCGAAGATTTGGTGACCGCGATGGATGTAGCTACAGCGATTCAGAGGGCGCAGATGGTTTTCCGGATCTCCAAAGAGATCGAGAAATATATTTGTGAGCTGGGCAGTGAGGGTAGGTTAGTCAGCATGCAGCTCGAGGAGTTAATGGTCGACATCGAAGATGAAGGGCTGCTGGTCATCAGAGACTATAAGAGTGCTGAAGAGAAACGCTCGCCCGAAGAGATCTGGACGATGTTGTCGAAGTGGAGTTCGGAGGACTTGTTAGATCTCAACTTAATTACCCGTGCCTTAGGACATGGCGGCAGCATGAATGCCTTAGAAACCCTAATAACTCCACGTGGTTTTCGGACTTTGTCCAAGATTCCGCGTTTACCAATGCCGGTTATCGAAAATCTAGTCCAGACCTTCGGTACGCTACCGCGGATTCTTGATGCTTCCATTGAAGAACTCGATGCGGTCGAAGGAATTGGGGAAGTGCGGGCCAGGGCGATCAAAGAAGGCCTGCGTCGTTTCCGAGAACAGGCCTTGATCGATCAACATCTGTAATTTTTAAGTTAAAGTGTAACAGCCCAGAGTGGCTACCCGCGAATGTTCTTTGGCTAAAACGTCTTTCATATTCAGTTCGAGTAAATCACACAAAGCGGCGATATAAAATTGAGTTCGTCCGATTTCAGCTTCGATTACCTCTTTACAATGCGGGCACAGGTCGCCTTCGAGGTGGGTGTGCATGTAAGCCTTTAAATCGCTATAGGACTCTAGATCATGTGGAAAAGCTTGTCGCTCTGCCCTAACTCGGACGCATCCACAGATCGTTACGGACTTAGCTACAGCTCTGTTGATTCGGGCGCAGGACTCTTGAAGTTTGGTAGTGACATCAAGGATGCTTTTGTGTCTGATCAGGCATTGGGATACGGTCTGTTGAAACTTGTCGTAATTAGAGCCATCCACTAAACACACCTTCTTTCCATCATCCATTTCATTATAACTATCCTAAAATTAGGTTGTCAAGGCAACGTAAGCTTGAGCGAGGTGACGTTGCTATTTTTCTGCTGCCAAAAACGTTGACAACCACCAAGGCTCAATGATATAATACAAATTTTATTGACTTTCTTGACTAGAATACGATACAATTATTGTTACAATAAATCATTATGGAAATCTAGAAATGGAGGCAAAACGATGTTCAATATCGGGGACCGTGTGGTTTATCCGATGCACGGGGCCGGGATTATCGAGGCGATCGAAGAGCGTGAAGTGCTGGGAGAAAAACAAAGTTATTATATTATGCACCTCCCGGTCGGCGATATGAAGGTTATGGTACCCGTAAACTCGGTAGCAGACATCGGTTTGCGGGAGGTAATCAGTGAAAAAGAGATTCCAAAGGTTCTGGAAATCTTAGATGGCGAGACGGAAATGATGTCATCCAACTGGAATCGGCGTTACCGAGCAAACCTGGAGAAAATTAAGTCTGGAGATATCTTTGAGTTGACTGAGGTGGTCAAATACCTCTCCGTTCGCGAGCAGGAAAAAGGGTTGTCGACTGGGGAGCGGAAAATGCTTGAAAACGCCAGACAGATTTTGGTGAGTGAACTCGTTTTGGCTGGCAATACAACTGAAGAAGAGGTGAGGGAACTTTTAGAACAAACTTTGCAGAACGCAACGGCCATGGCTGAATAAATTAATGGGCAAGGGAACTAATTAAAACCTTTTTGCAGTTATAGTAGCCATGAGAGAGGAGGTGAAGACGCTGAATAAATTCTTTCGCCTTTTCTTCTTGTCTCTAGGAGCCTTTATCGGATACCACATGGCCCGGCACGGATTGCCCTTGTTTTATGAAGGTACATTCGTTGCAGTAGCGGTAACTCGGCAAACCCTGTTATACGCTATCATTATCGGTGGGATAGTAGGATTTCTTGGTTCACCGTTTCTGGTGCGATGGATAGCTGGCATTATAAATTTTATTCTTTCCCATCTGCACAAACTACCGTTTTTAGATGTGGTAGCAGGGACCATCGGGGCCGTTAGTGGGCTACTAGTTGCATTCTTGTTGACTATGACTTTCCCCGAGGATGTCCCCTTCATCGGTGATTTCCTTCCGGTTGTCATCAGTCTCTTGTGTGGCTATGTAGGAATGGCTCTGTTGGTCAGGAAAAAAGAGGATTTGTTTCATCTGCTTTCCTTTACCGACCAGCATGCCAAAGATAACGGGGATAAGAGCCAAGAGGACAGGTTAGCGCCCAAAATTCTTGATACCAGTGTGATTATTGATGGTCGGATCTTCGATATTTGCCAGTCTGGTTTTATTGAAGGAGATTTAATTGTACCAGGTTTTGTATTGGAGGAGCTCCAGCATATTGCGGACTCGGCGGACTTACTCAAAAGAAATCGGGGGCGTCGTGGTTTGGATATTCTGAACCAGATGCAGAAGGAGCTTCCGGTTAATGTGCGTATTGTGCAAAAAGATTATCCTGAGATCTCCGAGGTTGACAGTCGCATTGTTCAGCTGGCCAAGGATATGCGAGGAAAGGTTTTAACCAATGATTATAATCTGAATAAGGTCTGCGAGTTGCAAGGGGTAAGGGTTCTAAATATTAATGAGTTAGCTAATGCGGTCAAGCCCGTAGTCTTACCTGGCGAAGAGATGGCTGTTCAAGTGATTAAAGATGGCAAGGAAGCTGGGCAAGGAGTGGCTTATCTGGATGACGGGACCATGATTGTTGTTGATGGTGGTCGTCGCTATATCGGGGATACCATCGAAGTCCTAGTGACCAGTGTTTTGCAGACAGCTGCAGGGCGAATGATCTTCGCCAAGCCCAAAAATGTCCTCGAGCGAACTGTTGACGTAAAAGCTTATTAACTAAACAGGCCCCTTAGGGGGCCTTTCCTATGTATCTGGGGGGATGAGCAATAGCTGTTTCGGTAATCATCCCGGCTGCCGGGTTTGGCAAACGGATGGGTAGTACGATTAATAAACAGTTTATGCTGTTAGGTGGCGTTCCGGTTGTAAGCCGAACCGTCCGGGTTTTTGCCGGGATGCCTGAGATAGTCGAGATTGTGCTGGTTGTGAGATCAGATGAGCTGGCTTTGGCCTCAGAAACTGTGGTACAAGCTTATGGCGGAGGCATAACCAGAGCTGTGGCCGGTGGTCGAACCCGGCAGGAGTCGGTTCAGAAAGGCTTGGATGCGATTTCTACAGAGTCCGAGCTGGTACTCATTCATGATGGGGCGAGACCGCTAATCGAGGCGGAGCTGGTTCGCGAAGTTATCGCCGCGGCGCAACAATACGGGGCGGCGATAGCTGCTGTTCCGGTTAAAGATACGGTTAAAATGGTGGAGGATGGCATAGTCAGCGAGACCTTGCCCCGTGAGAAACTCTGGTCAATCCAGACCCCCCAGGCCTTTAAACGGGAAATCATCTGTGAAGCGCACCGACTTGGTGTTGGACTTGGCGCTACAGATGATGCCGGTCTGGTTGAAAATCTGGGGTATGAAGTGCGGGTTGTCCCCGGCTCATATAAAAACATTAAGATTACCACACCGGAAGATTTGCTTCTGGCAGAGGCCTTTCTCAAGGAGGATAACTAGGATGCGGGTAGGAATAGGATATGATGTTCATCGGATGGTCGAGGGGCGGCCCTTGGTACTTGGCGGGGTCGAGATCCCCTTTGCCAAAGGATTGCTCGGTCATTCCGATGCAGATGTACTTGTACATGCGATAATGGATGCGCTGCTTGGAGCTGCAGCGATGGGCGACATCGGCAAGCACTTTCCAGATACCGACCCTCAGTTTAAGGATATTTCCAGCCTCGCATTGTTGGAAAAGGTCGGCGACCTGTTGCGTTCGGCAGGATATTTGGTCGCCAATATTGATGCGGTAGTGATTGCCGAAGCTCCAAAAATAGCACCCTATATTCAGGAAATGCGCAAAAAAATCGCATCTGGATTGCAAATTCCACTAGAAGTAGTTAGTGTCAAAGCTACTACTACCGAAGGACTGGGTTTTGTTGGTGCCGGTCAAGGCATTGCGGCCCAAGCGGTTTGCTTACTAGAGCGCGAAGTAGAGGAGTGAGCCTAGATGTTAATCAGAGAAGTAAAAGAATGGATGCAGACTTTTCCCGCTAAAGTCCATTTTGATGCCACTGTTGCCGAGGCCAGGGATTTAATGCTCGAAAGCAAATTCGGTCGGATCATGGTGGTTGACCGCGAAGAAAAGCTAATGGGGATTCTTACTGATAGTGATGTTCTGGCAACTACCGATCTCTCGATCACGGTCGAGACCATCATGACCCCGGTCGTCGTTTCGGTTTATGAGAACCAGACCATCCGAGATGCCGGTAGGTTGTTAGTTGAAAATAAGATTGCCGGGGTCCCGGTAGTTGACTCCGATGGCAGGGTGGTCGGACTATTGACGGCACGGGATATCCTCAGAGGCTATCTGGCCGAGGAGGACGAAGTCAGGTTAAGTATGGAAACGCTCGCTATTAACCTAGCTATGACCAGGCACCGAGAGGATGAACGGTATTGGTTGGAGCGTTCGAAGTATTTTGGTTACCGTGCGGCCATTACCCAGGTAGGTGCCAGCCCGGAGAAACTAGCAACCAAATTGCGGGAAAGCACCATTGCGGCGGCCATTGCCCGAAAAGTCATTAGTGAGGATGCCCGTGAAAAAATCGCTGTTTCCCAAGCAGTTAGGGATTCCTTCTTTCAGTTATCCTTAATTAACCCAGGCCTAGGCGGAGGTTTTAAGGTTTCGGTGGTTCGGGGTGACGGCAGAATTACAGTAGTGATCTTCGGACGTTTCGGTCATGCCTTAGCGGATGGGCCGGAACAGATCGCAGTAGGATATAGCGTTATCTAAGGAGTTGGAACCATGGTGGAGAGAGTCAGGGCGCGATTTGCCCCTAGCCCAACAGGGCTATTGCATATCGGTAATGTACATACAGCACTTTTCACATGGCTGTTTGTCCGGCATCACAATGGCGATTTTGTCTTAAGGATCGAGGATACCGATCGCGAGCGCTCAACCGATGAGTATGAGCAGTTGATATTGGAGGATCTTAGCTGGTTAGGCCTTGATTGGGACGAAGGCGTTGATATCGGTGGTCCCTATGCGCCTTACCGTCAGACGGAGCGGATGGATATATATCGCGAGTATGCTAAGCTCCTACTTGATCAAGGCTGGGCCTATCAATGTTTTTGTACCCCCGAAGAACTGGCGGCCGACCGGGCTGAAAGTACTGCTCAGGGAGGTCCACCGAGATATTCCGGGCGTTGCCGGAACTTGACCGAAGCTGAGCGGGAGGCCTTTATCGCCAGCGGTAGACAGCCGGTGCTGCGGTTCAAAACCCCTAAGGGCGAGGTTGTGGTCGTTAAAGATCTCCTGCGCGGGGAGATCAGCTTTAATACCGATGATCTCGACGATTTTGTTCTGGTTAGATCGAATGGGATTCCGCTGTACAATTTTGCGGTGGCCATCGACGATCTGACGATGAAAATCACCCATATCGTGCGGGCAGATGAGCATATTTCTAATACGCCCCGCCAGCTCTTAATTTATCAGGCTTTGGGGGCTGAGCCACCAGAGTTCGCTCATGTATCCATGTTGCTGGGGCCGGACCGCTCGAAACTTTCTAAACGACACGGAGCCACTTCCTTACGCGAGTATAAAGAAAAAGGGTATCTTCCAGAAGCGATCTTCAACTATCTGGCTACTTTGGGTTGGAGCCTTCCCGATAATCGCGAAATTGCCGACCGGGAGGAGTTTATCCGCCTCTTTGACCTTTCACGGGTCAGCCGATCCCCGGCAATATATGATCCTGAGAAGGCGGCGTGGATGAACGGGGTTTACCTGCGTCAGGCTAATCTAGCAGACCTGTCTAAGCTCGCACTGCCGTATCTGCGAGAGGCTGGATTGATTTCAGATGCCGAGGCGGTTGATCGTGACTGGCTACAGCGGGTAGTGGACCTTGCCCGCGAAGGGATCTCTTGTCTGAGCGAGTTGCCTGCCGCGATCGAGCTCTTTTTTACTTCCCAACCCGAATATGACCAGCAGGCGGTGGCGATACTTTCTAACGATGGCGTCCGGGAGATTCTGCTGCGTTTTCGGCAAAGTATAGCCGAATGGAATGATTTTAATCCGGAGGCGATCCGTGAGGCGATGAAGCAAGTACCTCGGGAGATGGGGCTTGGCTTAGGCAAAGCTTTCAAGCCCTTGCGAGTGGCTTTGACCGGCAAGGCTTCGGGGCCGGAGTTGTACCATATCATCAGCTTATTCGGGCGTGAAAAAGTATTGGCCAGACTGGATTTTGTTACCGAGAACCTGTTGACAGAGTGATCGGGCATGGTATAATGATATCAAATTAATTCTGACTGAAATAGTCGGATTACCTTTGGCGATGATAGGGAGAGTAGGTCGGCTATAACTGGCGGCAGAGACCATCGGCCAGCGGGTGAGAGCCAATGGGCCAGATGCTTGAACCGAAGTGCACCCTGGAGTTGACAGCCTGAAGCCTAACGTAGGGCGGTCCGCTTGGTTAGCGTTATCAACCGAATGAGTGGGATTTGGCCAGTTGCCAATCCAAACAGAGTGGAAACGCGAATACTTCGTCTCTGTAGGTAACTACGAGACGAAGTTTTTTTGTAAGAAAGGGGGGTCGGTCGCCATGTTTAAGACTTTACGAGCCGATATTCAAGCTGTCTTCCAGCGGGATCCGGCGGCCCGGAGTTACCTTGAGGTCTTACTGTGTTATCCGGGCTTACACGCTTTGATCTTGCACCGGATAGCGCACTGGCTACACCAGCGTAACCTCAGACTGATTGCCAGGTTGATCTCCCACTGTAATCGCTTCCTGACCGGGGTTGAGATTCACCCGGCGGCGAAAATTGGCAAAGGAGTGTTTATCGATCATGGCATGGGGGTAGTGATCGGGGAAACCGCTGAAGTTGGCGATAATGTCACCATTTATCAAGGTGCCACTTTAGGTGGTACCGGCAAAGAAAAGGGCAAGCGGCACCCGACCATCTCTGATGGGGTTGTCGTTTCGGCCGGGGCCAAAGTGCTGGGCGGCTTTACGGTGGGGGAAAACGCTAAGATCGGCGCCGGTGCGGTAGTCCTCAAGGAAGTGCCTCCTTTTTCGACGGTAGTCGGAGTGCCGGGGCGGGTAGTGGTGAGCAATGGTAAACGGGTCGGAATAGACCTGGACCACGATAAACTACCGGACCCGACAGAGAAGATGATGAAGTGCTTGCTGACGACAATTGCTAATTTGGAAAATAAGGTTGATAAGTTGGAGGAAGAACTACAGAGGCTCAAAGAAAATGGAACAGAAGAGTCTGAGTTTGCCAAGGAGGTCGTTTCCAGTGAAGATATATAACACCTTGACTAGACGAAAAGAGGATTTTTCACCGCGGGAGCCGGGCAAGGTAGGGATTTATGTTTGTGGGGTCACTCCGTATGCTTATACGCATATCGGGCATGCCCGGGTGGCCGTATTATGGGATGTGTTCAAACGCTACCTGGAGTTTAGAGGCTTTGAAGTCACCCTCATTTCCAACTTTACCGATGTCGACGATAAAATCATTGCCAAAGCAAACGAGGAGGGTGTTCCGGCCGGGGAGATCGCTGAACGGTATATTAATGATTACTTCGAGGCCATGGACGCCCTGGGGGTACAACCGGCGGATCGGCATCCACGTGTTACGGAGGAAATAGCCGAGATTATCAAGGTGGTTAGCGGACTCATCGAAAAAGGGCATGCTTATGAAGCTCAAGGGGATGTCTATTTTGATGTGGCCAGTTTTCCGGCCTATGGCAAGCTTTCCGGACGCAGCCCCGAGGAGATGGAGGCTGGCAGTCGGGTTGAAATAAATCAGCTCAAGCGAAATCCGCTGGATTTTGCCTTATGGAAAGCGGCTAAACCAGGAGAACCGGCCTGGGAGAGTCCTTGGGGCCCCGGACGCCCTGGTTGGCATATTGAATGTTCGGTGATGAGCCTAAAATATCTGGGTGAGGGCTTTGATATTCATGGCGGCGGATTGGACCTGGTTTTTCCACATCATGAAAATGAGGTGGCTCAGTCTGAGGCACTCCTCGATTCGCAATTTGCCCGTTACTGGGTGCATAACGGAATGGTTCAGGTTGATAAAGAGAAGATGTCCAAGTCCATCGGCAACACTTCGGCGGTGCGCGAGGTGATTAAAAAATGGGAGCCGTTAGTGATCCGCTTTTTCTTGATTTCGACGCACTATCGGAGTCCGATCAACTTTGGGCCCGAAGAACTGGCGGTAGCTCACAAAGGCTGGGAACGCTTGGTTAACGCCAAACGACGCCTGGACAAGGTTGTCGCGTTTGCGTCAAGTGGCGAAGGGGCCGATACGCCGGAACTGAACGAAGTACGTGAGGCATATGCGCAGTGTCGGGAAAAATTCCTTACTGCGATGGATGATGATTTTAATACGGCTTTGGCAATTTCGGCATTATATGAACTGGTGCGGGCGGTTAATCCACACCTTAATCAAGTCTTACAAGGCAATAATAATTACCGGACTGATTTGTGGTTGGGCGCTTTTGCTGACTGCCAAGAACTGTTAACGACTTACGGAGACATCTTAGGGATTTTCCCCGAGGGTGGGGCCGCAGAGGCGGCTGATTCAAGCTTGATCGCAGATTTGGTCGAGTTCTTGCTTGAACTTAGAGCGGAAGCTCGGGTCGCGAAAAACTGGGAACTGTCTGACCGAATCCGTGATCGCCTAGTCCAGTTGGGTGTTGAAGTTAAAGATACCCCGACCGGAGCAACCTGGGAGTTGAAACGATGACCGATTATTATCAACTATCACCGGAGGTCTGGGCGTACCTGGGAGATGCGGTATTCGAACTGCTTGTCCGGAAGCATTTTGTGCTTAATTGTGCTTGTAAAGCAGGGGAATTGCATAAGCGAACCACAGCAGTTGTAAACGCGGAAGCCCAAGCGCGAATGGTCAGGCGGCTGCAGCCTTATCTGACCGACAGCGAGTGGGAAATTGTCAAAAAAGGGCGTAATATTTCGGTTAGGCATGGCCCGCGTAGCAGTTCAGTGCATGAATACCGTTATAGCACCGGATTGGAAGCATTATTTGGGCTGCTCTTTCTCAAAGGTGATCTGGTCCGAGCGGCAGAGCTGCTTGATTTAGGGCTGAGGGGGAATGAAAGTGATGGATGTACAGATATTGACGATGACTGAGAATCCACTGAAAGTGATTTGGACTGCGGCGCGGACTTGCTACAGTGCGTCCACTCCTAGCGAGCTCTGGGCAGGAGAGCCGGCGCCAGAGGA